>Ga0209430_1001999_pt1 | contig 13906 bp, 12 predicted proteins | sample BarGraIncub1133A_FD_184504 | JGI IMG/M metagenome (GOLD analysis project Ga0209430, IMG submission 184504) | Arctic peat soil microbial communities from Barrow, Alaska - Barrow Graham LP Incubations 11-33A (SPAdes) (version 2) | ecosystem: Environmental > Terrestrial > Soil > Wetlands > Peat... | reverse complement strand
AATGTGGTAATAAGCATGTTGTTTGCGACCATGCCTTGCCAAACGAATCTTTACTGACATAACGTTTTACGTTAAAATTTATAATTTTTATTTGCGGGGCAAAGATACAATATTAATTGGTACAAAAAATAATTGTTCCATTTAAGAAACCAAAATATGCAACGCAACCGTTCGGAACGAAGCAGCATCTTAAAAGAAGTTGTTTTGCGTTACACCGAATTGAGGTAAATAAACAGATTTGGTTAACTTTGTTTTGCATTTTGGCGGGGTAAAATAACGCTTAAACGGGGTTAACCATGAAAAAGATGCATAAATTTTTTAAACAATTACAAATGAAAAAAGTACATTTATTAACACTTATAGCTCTGATTATATTGGGCTTATCAGGATGTGAAAAAGCAAAAGTTACAAATGTGGCATTGGCCGATACTTATGTAAAAGCTATCAAAAATGCACAGGGAGTAACGGTGTATGCAGCTGTCCATTCTGTGTTCTCCTATAACGTGATGAAAAGTGTAAGTGTCACCTCACCTGGCGGTACTACAATTCAGCTGCCCAATTTTGAAAATGGAGGTAATTCCTTTTTTAACGAGCCTGTCCTTGCTGATTATTCTACTACAGGCCCGGCTGCTGGCGTCTACACATTTCTTGTAAAATTTAATGACGGGGAGGAAATCACCTACACGAATACTTTGGCGACCTCCACTCTTCAACCTGCCAATATCACTTCATTGTCAAAATCCGCAAGTGGAGACTCTGTTTACATTTATTGGGATGCGATTGCTACAACTCATGCATACCAAATTAAAGTGATGAAAGGGACTACAGAGGTTTTCTTTCAGCCCGCCTTTGCTGATGCAAGTTTACCATTGAAAGCAAATCTGAAATATGGATTTCGGCTAAGTAATCTTACAACATCAGGATCTGGAACTTATGATTTTGAATTGACCGGATTATTGTACGAATCCACTACATACGATTATATTCAGGCCATCAGTACTTCAACTCAAAGCATTGATCTTTAGATTATTAAACATCAATCTCTTTGATCGATGTTGAGGATGCCATAATTCTTGTCAGATCCGTTTGAATGGATTATTTTCAATTAAGGTGTCCGGCAAATTTTTTTAATGAAATATTTTCTTAGGTTTTAAGAATATTTCAACAGATAATAAATAGAAGATTTCGAAATTCATCATATTGAATATCTGAAATTTAAACACTAATATGCATATTTAACCAATGAAGACAACAAAATTACAATTACTATCTCTGGCAACTTTAATATTATTGGGTTTGTCAGGATGCGAAAAAGCGAAAGTTACCAATCAGGCATCAGCTGATGTTTTTATAAAAGCAATTAAAAACACCGAGGGAATCCCCGTATATACAGTAGTCCATTCTGTGTTTTCATTTAACACGATAACCAGCGTTAGTGTTACTTCCCCAGACGGTACGAAGAAAGAGCTGACCAATCCCGGGAATAGTGGTAATTCGTTTTATAACATACCTGTAGATGCAGATTATTTACAAACTCTACCTTCATCCGCAATTGGTAGTTATACATACCTCGTAAAATTCAATGACGGAGAGGAAATTACCTACACCAATTCATTGTCAAACTTGACTATTCAACCGGCAAATATTACATCGCTTACGAAGTCAGCAAACGGAGACTCAGTGTACGTTAGTTGGGATGCAATTCCCAATGTAAACTTTTACCAGGTAGAAATTACAAAAGGAACTGCCCAAATTTATTATTCAGATAAATTTTATGATGGCAGTTCACCTTTAAAGGCAAACCTGAGATTAGGATTTAATTTATACAACCTGACAACTGCTGGTGGTTCGGGAGCTTTTAGATTTAATATAAACGGATTGTTGTATGAAACAGCAACGTATGATTATCTGCAAGCTACAAGCACTGCAACCAACGATATTGAGCTTTAATCAATCTCCAACTAAGCGATTTTTCGACTTTGTTAAATGCTAATGAAAATGGAAATTAATATACTCAAAGTCGTCTAACCGATTCATACTGATAAAAGATAAAAGAAGGATTCCAACAGGTTTCCTTCTTTTTTTATTCAGGTTATTTCACCTAATTCGGGAATAGCCAATATCCAATTGTAAATATCTAAATTTTAATGCATTAATATTCAATCTCTAATAGTTATCAACACCTGAATAGAATCGGCAATAAATTCCTATTTTTAACCGTGCCACAAAATGCACTACCGGGATACGACATTCCCATTCATTCAAAAGGTTTTAACTATGGTTTCATTTACCCATCTACATGTCCACAGCCAATATTCAATCCTTGACGGTGCAGCTGCTGTTACAGATCTGGTAAAAAAAGCGAAAAAGGATGGCATGACTGCCCTCGCTCTCACCGATCATGGCAATATGTTCGGGATCAAAGAGTTTCACGAAACCTGCAAAAAATTCGACATTAAACCCATCCTTGGCGTTGAAACCTATGTTGCGTCGCGTGGAATCCATTTCAAAGATAAAAGCGAAAAAGAAGATCGGTCGGGTGACCATTTGATTCTGCTGGCTAAAAACGAGAAAGGATATCGTAATCTATTGAAATTAGTAACATTGGCCAATACGGAGGGATTCTACTATAAGCCCCGAATTGATAAAAATCTACTCGAAAAATACAGCGAAGGATTAATTGTATCCACGGCTTGTATTGGTGGCGAGATTCCGCAATGCATCTTAAAAGGAGATTTACCTGCCGCCGAAGAGGCAATAAAGTGGTTCCAAAGCGTTTTCAAAGACGATTTCTATCTCGAAGTTCAGCGCCATAAAACAACTGAACCTCAACTACCTACCGACGTTTACGAAAGTCAGTTGATTGTGAACAAGGAACTGGTCCGGCTTGGCGAAAAATTCGGGGTAAAAGTTATTGCAACAAATGACAGTCATTTCACTAACGGCGAAGATGCTGATGCTCACGATCTTCTTATCTGTTTAAATACCGGAAAAGATCTGGATGATCCATCACGGATGCGATATACGAAGCAAGAGTGGTTAAAGACAACTGCTGAGATGAATCAATTATTTGGGGATATGCTAAATGCACTTGTGAATACGCAGGATATCACCGAAAAAATTGAATTCTTTGAACTGGACTCTGACCCAATCATGCCCGAATTTCCGATTCCTAAAAGTTTCGGAACGATGGAAGCGTATAGGGAAAAGTATTCGGAAGAAGATATGATCGAAGAGTTTAAGAATGCCCCTAAAAAATCCGAAAGCTATGAACATGCCTTAAGAGTGAAGTTCGAATGCGATTACCTGACTTATCTTGTTTATGAAGGTGCTACATCACGTTATGGGGAAGTACTTGACAAAGAGGTTAAAGAACGCATCGAATTCGAACTTGCCACGATAAAATCGATGGGATTTCCGGGTTATTTCCTTATTGTACAAGATTTTATTGCAGCAGCGCGTGCAATGCAAGTTATCGTTGGTCCCGGTCGTGGGTCAGCGGCCGGATCAGTTGTTGCATATTGCACGGGAATTACCAATGTTGATCCAATCAAACACGATCTCCTGTTTGAACGATTCCTAAATCCGGACAGGATATCGATGCCTGATATTGACATTGATTTCGATGACGACGGACGTCAGAAGGTACTCGATTGGGTAAAAGAAAAATATAGCCGCGAAAACGTAGCTCATATCTGTACTTTTGGAACGATGGCCGCAAAAATGGCAATCAGGGACGTATCTCGCGTGCTGAAATTACCGCTTGCTGAAGCCGACAGACTTGCTAAAATGGTTCCTGAAACGCCAAAAATTACACTTGCAAAAGCTTACGCTGAAAACCCTTTACTCGAAGCCGAAAAAAAATCGGGCAATCCTTTAATCGTTAAAACATTAAAATTTGCTGAAACACTCGAAGGCTGTATACGGCAATTCGGCGTTCACGCCTGCGGAATTCTGATAGGAAGAGAAAAACTCGACAATCACATTCCGTTAATGCCAACCAAGGATGAGGATTTGCTGACAACCCAGTACGACGGGCATTTTGTTGAATCGATCGGATTGTTAAAGATGGACTTTCTGGGATTGAAAACCCTTTCTATTATAAAGGATTGTCTTGAGAACATTCACCTTTCGAAGAAAATAGACCTCGATATTGATAAAATTCCATTCGACGATAATAAAACCTTTGAACTTTTTAGCAACGGTAATACAACTGCCATATTCCAGTTCGAGTCTCCTGGAATGAAAAAATGGCTCCGGTTATTACAACCAAGTCGTTTTGAAGATCTTGTAGCTATGAATGCACTTTATCGGCCAGGCCCGATGGATTACATTCCCAAGTATGTAAACCGGAAAATGGGACGTGAGGAGATTGTTTACGATCACCCGATTATGGAGCAATTCCTATCTGATACCTATGGGATTACGGTATACCAGGAACAGGTGATGCTTCAATCGCGTGCTTTGGGTCTGTTTACACGGGGTGAGTCCGACTCGCTTCGAAAAGCAATGGGTAAAAAGAATTTACCGATGATGGAAAAGTTAAAAGCCAAATTCATCGAAGGTTGCAAAAGCAATCCCCTTTTCCTTGAAGGTTGTAAAACTGTTGGCAAATCGACTGATAACCTGATTGATAAAATCTGGAAAGACTGGGAAGCATTTACCCAATATGCCTTTAATAAATCGCACTCGGTTTGTTACGCATACATCGCCTACCAAACCGGATATCTGAAAGCCAACTATCCGTCAGAGTTCATGGCGGCTGTATTAAGTTGCAACCTGACCAATGCTGATAAAATCTCCATCTTTATGGATGAGAGCAAACACATGGGATTGGCCGTTTTGGGGCCCGATGTAAACGAATCGCGTTCCAAATTTTTCGTCAATAAAAGCGGTGGTCTTCGGTTTGGTTTATCAGCCATTAAAGGTGTCGGAGCCGGAGCAGTGGCTGACATCGTAAATGAAAGAGATGCCAATGGTGATTTTAAATCAATTTTCGACTTTGTAGAAAGAGTTAATTTACAAACCATTAATAAGAAGAATCTCGAATCTCTTGCGATGGCCGGAGGCTTCGACAGCTTCGAAAATATACAAAGGTCACAATACTTCGGTGATACGGGCGACGGAAATTCGTTTATTGAGGCGTTGATCAAATACGGAAACCGGATTCAAAGCGACAAGCAGTCATCTATGGCGTCCTTGTTTGGTGGATTTCAAACGATAGAAGTTAAATTGCCTACAATTCCCAATGTGCCTGAATGGCCTAAAATTGTGGCACTCGAGAAAGAGAAAAATCTGATCGGAATCTATCTTTCATCTCATCCACTTGATGATTACGCTTTGGAGATCAAAAGCTTTTGCACAAAAGACATCAATCTCTCGATGCTTAACAATGAAATGGATACGCTTAAGAATCGCGATCTGACTTTTGCCGGAATTGTGACTGAGACACAAGAGGGGTTTACTAAAAACGGGAAACCATTTTCTTCGCTTATTCTCACCGACTACTCCGATTCGTATAAGTTAATGTTCTTCGGCAACGATTTCGTAAGTTTTGGCAATTTCTGTAAAAAAGGGTTATTCCTGCTTGTTCGCGGAAAGATTGCGACAAAATGGATGGGGGGCGATCAGCTTGAATTTAAGGCAAATAAAATAGAATTACTTCAGGAAATAGCCGAAAAGGCAGAGAGCCTGCGGGTCGCTGTTAATGCTGAAGCTTTGACAGCAGATCTGATTGAAGAATTCGATTCAACATTTGCGAAATCACCCGGAAAAACTTTATTGAAATTTTCAGTCTATGATCAGTCAACAAATATCAAACTTCACTTGTTTTCAAGGACAAGACGAATTGGATTGTCAGGTGAGTTGAAAGCATATCTTCAAAAAAATCCCGATATCGTTTTTACTATAAATTAATTAGTAAATTTGTTCGCTTAATTTTTCAGACTTTTCAAACATTTAAAAATATATTGATATGGCAATAGAGGTAACAGATGCGAATTTTGATGAGATTGTCCTTCAGTCAGATAAGCCGGTATTAGTAGACTTTTGGGCTGAATGGTGTGGGCCATGCAGGATGATTGGGCCACTTGTAGCTGAGCTTTCTGACGATTACAACGGAAGAGCCGTTATAACAAAAATGGATGTTGACTCCAACCCTGGTACGGCAGCAAAGTTTGGAATACGAAATATTCCTACAATTTTATTTTTCAAGAATGGTGAAGTTGCAGATAAACAGGTAGGTGCTGTTCCAAAAACGATCCTTGCCTCTAAGATTGATGCCCTGTTGTAGATCACTAATTCATCACTAAATAATTAAGGCATAAGAAAAACTCTTGTGCCTTAATTATTTACGGATAAAATTTACTCAAGAAACAACTGACTGAGAACAGGAAAGTGATCGGAGAGGTAAACCCGGTCGCGATGATAATTTCTCACTTCAAATTTTTGACTGCAGAGGATATAATCAATCCTGAAAGAAGGTAATATCCCATTATAGGTGTTCGAAATTCCCCATCCAGCCTCAACAAAAGTATCTTTCAGCTCCCCCCTGACCTTCCTGTAAGCATACGAAACAGGTGTATCGTTAAAATCACCACATACGATAACGGGATAGGGTGAATGTCGTATATGATCTGCTACCTTTCTGGCCTGTAAAGCACGTATTTTAAAACCAGTTTTAAGTTTATAACTGACTCTTCGGGCATCATTTATTTTCTTGCCGCCAGGACCTGTTGTACTAAGAGAGTCGATAATAGAGTAGTCACCAGGGTCAATTGAATATGACTGTAAATGACAATTATAAACCCGGATCGTTTGTCTCTCGCTAATTTTAATATCTGAGAAAAGAACAAGGTTCGAAGATCCGGAAAACATGATTTCACCAAAGTTAATAATCGGATATTTAGAAAATGTAACTGAACTTGCACCTGCACTGACAGAGGCTCGCTGAAAATAGCCAATCCCTGATAACGCATCAGTAATTCCTTGTGCACTAAGAGGTCCCGTACTGGCTCTTGACGCCTCCTGGAGACAAATTATTTCCGCCCCCGTAGATTTAAAATACTCCAGAACCTTAGGTATATTCGTTCGTTTATTTCTCAAATCACTGCTAAAACCATGTGCATTAAAACTCATTACCACGATCCCCTGATCGTGAAATTGAGTTTTGGGAATAAGCTGAAAAGTATTCGTAAAATTATAAAACCCTAACAACAGGGTAGCCAATGGCAACAATAACCTTTTCGATAGCTGTAAAACCCAAATTACCAGAAAAATAAAATTAATGAGAACCAGGTACGGATAAGCTAACCCGAAAAATGAGAGCGGCCAAAAGAGATCTGGTGGAACAATAGGAGCCAAATATGCCAGCAGAAGCAGGAATGCAGCCCCAATATTAAGGGTAAAACCAAATTTTGAAAAAAAAATCTTCACCTGTTATTTTTTTCGCCCCATTTTGAACAATATTTCTCTTTCGTCATAGGTCAGACTATCATATCCGGACTTACCAATCTTATCCAAAACCCGGTTGACTTCCTCTTGTTTTCTCCCTTTGATCCGATTGTAATCGTAATCAGGATTAGCAGTATTATATTTAATTTTAAGCTTTCGGTGCGACCTGAACCACGAAAAAAAAGTATCTGTAACCCGATCAAACCGACCAGTGATGTTCCTCCCTGCAATCAATTGCGACATATAGATCCAGCCCCACAAAGCGCCGCCAATGTGCGCAAAATTTCCGCCGGCATTATCACCCGAAAGGTTAATGACGTACAACACAACCGACACAAAAGCAATCCATTTTATTTTAACCGGTCCAATAAATACAAGATGGATCAAATGGTTTGGCACATATACGGCAATTGCGATTACAATTGCAATAACAGAGGCAGAAGCACCCAGCAATTGAACTTCTAAAATTGCCGGCCGAAAAACAGGTATAAGATTATACGCCAACATATAAGCTATTCCTCCGAAAAATCCTCCAACCAGATATAGGCTTAACAGTTTTTGTTGGCTGTGATATTCAAGGAAAATCTTTCCAAACCAGTATAGCCAAAGAACATTGAAAAGAATGTGCAAAAAATCGAAATGCAGAAACATGTAGGTCAGAATCGTCCATGGACGCGTGACAAACAAATCAAATGAAGCAGGCAACGCAAGCCATCCCAATATTTGCGAGCCATCTGTCCCACTAAGTTTGTAAACCACAAAAATAAGCCTCACTAAAATCCATATCGCTATATTGATATAAATGAGCTTTGTAAGATAGTTGCCATTCCTGAACGACAGTTTTATTTCATCAATAATTCCCATCGTTTCAATAGAATTTTTTCGTACTCTTTTCCCAGTATTTCAACAGGATGAATCCAAAGAGCATTCCTCCCAAATGAGCAAAGTGGGCAATATTACTGTTTGACTGTGTAATACCCATATACAGCTCAATGGCTCCATAACCAATCACAAAATACTTTGCCTTAATAGGAACAGGCGGAAAGAGCAGCATTAATTCCGTATTAGGAAAGAGGTATCCAAAAGCAAGCAAAACTCCGAATACAGCTCCAGATGCCCCAATAGTTGGAATATCAATACGTTCTACAAGAACACGCTGCACAAGATCAGTGGCCTGCTGAATGTAAACCGGATTATTAGGAGCAACACCCCAATTATTCACGAGGTCAGCAACCCAGGTTGCCGGATGGCTAAGATTAGACTTGACAAATGCTGCCAACAGTTCCGGAGACGGTGTATTGATAAAAGCCGCAACGTGCTTTTGTAGTGATTGAATCTCAAGATAGGTCACAAATGAATGAAGTGCAGCAGCACCCAGTCCTGTGACCAAAAAGTAGATCAAAAACCGCTTGGAGCCCCAAACCATTTCGAGTACCTTCCCAAAGATATATAAGGCAAACATATTAAAAAACAGATGCCAAATATCTGCATGCATAAACAAATGAGTGACAAACTGATACGGCCTAAAATGCTCCGAACCCGGATAAAACAGTCCAAGCTTTTCGTTGAGATCTATCCCAATATTTTTTAAAGCCCACGTCGCAACCAACATAACGATGTTGATCATGATCAGGTTTTTTACAACCGGTGGCATCGAAAAAGGTGATGTCTGATATTGATTCATATTAAGAATATCTTGTTAATGATGCAAAAATAACGAATCGCACCGGATTGTTGTTCACTTAAGCAGTTTTTCAAAATCCGGGAACGAAATAATTGAGACTACAGTTTTTCCTGTTGGGGAGTAATTAGGCGTTCGACAGGCAAAAAGATGGTTAAAGAGATCTGAAATCTCCTCCGGTTTTAACGATACGCCATAATTAATTGCAGTCGACTGTGATAGTAGCAACGCAAGATGTTCCTTAATCTCCTCTTTCACATCCACCGGCCGGTTTTTAAAATCTTCGATCAGTTTTTGAACGAGATCTGATGCATTAAGATGGCTTAGTAACGCGGGAATTCCTTCAACAAGGAATACACCATTTTCACCCTGACGGATTTCGAAACCAAGCGCTTTAAGTTCCTCATCGAGAACAATTAGTATCTCTTTGTCAACTGCATTAAGTTCTAGCATAGCAGGAAACAGCAGTCTCTGGCTAATTGCCAAATGATTATCGATGGTTCGCATGAAATTCTCGAACAAAATCCGCTCATGTGCCCGTCGCTGATCGATGACCATTAATCCCGATTTAACCGGCGTAATAATATATTTATTTTTGAACTGAAGAAAATTATGGTTTTCCCTTATTGTAATGTCCTCATCTGAAAATGTTCCCTGAACAGCCTCTTGTTCAATCTCATTCGAAATATCAGAAGGGTAGACGGGGATCTGTTCATCTGGTTTGCCTTCCTGTTCAAATCCTTTGTAGAGTGCTTGCCAGTTATCGAGATTTTGTCCGTCTCTGTAGGATGTTGCCTTGGAATAATCGCGATCGAAGCCTCGCTCCTGTTCAAACGGGTTGAAATTGGGATTGATTCTTATTTCGGGTTCCGGAATTTTGGAACCTCGAATAGGGCTAAGAGGGATATCAATTGACCCAGCCTGATCGAAATCAATCGAAGGCATAAGGTTAAATTTCCCCATGGCCTCGCGTACGGAGGCTTGTATAATGTGCCAGGCAGACCGCTCATCCTCAAACTTAATCTCCGTTTTTGTGGGATGAATATTGATATCAATTGTTGCAGGATCGACCTCGAAATAAAGAAAATACGAAGGGAATGTTTCGGGTGGAAGAATCCGGTCGTAAGCCTGCTGAACGGCTCTGTTAAAAAACGGATGCTTCATAAAACGTCCATTCACGAAAAAGAACTGTTCCCCCAACGTCTTCTTTGCATATTTCGGCTGACCAATAAACCCCGATACATTAATCACAGATGTGATTGTATCAACTGGTATCAGGCTTTGGCTGATCATCTTGCCAAACAACGATACAATCCGCTTCCGGACATTCTCTGAAGGAAGATTATAGATTACGGAATTATTGTGATACAGTTCTATTGCCAACCCGGGATTTGCAAGTGCCACGCGCTGGACTTCAGTGATGATATACTTAAGCTCAGAACTATTCGATTTCAAGAATTTACGCCGGGCAGGAATATTGAAGAAGATGTTTTTTACCGAAAAATTGGTTCCCTCGGCACATTGATCAGCTTCCTGCTTTTGGATAACAGAGCCCAGAATATGGATAAATGTTCCGAGCTCCTCTCCATGCAGACGCGTACGAAGTTCAACATCGGCCACTCCGGCAATCGATGCAAGTGCTTCGCCCCTAAAACCCATTGTCCGGATTGCAAAAAGGTCATTCGCTTCGCGTATTTTTGAGGTTGCGTGCCGTTCAAAGGACATCCTTGCATCGGTAGGTGACATCCCTTTCCCATTATCAATTACCTGGATCAGTGTGCGTCCAGAATCTTTGATATTAATTGTTATCGTAGTCGCTCCGGCGTCAATCGCGTTTTCAACGAGCTCCTTTACGACCGAAGCGGGACGCTGGATAACCTCCCCGGCAGCAATCTGATTTGCAACCGAATCGGGTAAAAGTTGGATAATATCCGGCACTTATAACTTCTTAGTTTAATTTAAAATAGATCAAGACTGCCAAGGTCATGATAAAGGCGAAAAGAAGGATTTTAACAGTTGAATTTGTCTTATCCTCTCTTTTATTAAAACGTGAACTCAGCCGGCTACGGAAAGCACCTGCAATTGAACTTTTGAATTCAGGTACCTCATTTTCATCATCTGCAATGCCCATTTCTCTCCTGATGCGTGCTTCTCGTTCTTCACGTTCGGCTTTATCGGGATCATAAAAACGGTTCGGTATGTGAAATTGCCTCGACTGACGTTTTTTAAATATTTCAAAAATTGCCATCTCGAATCATTTTTTGATTGAATTACAAATATAGCATCAATTTTATCGCTGTAAAATACCGAAGCGTCAAAATAAAGATCTTGATTAACTTATCTTTGCATATAACGATATTTCAATGCATTAATATATAGAGCTATTAAGGTCAATTATTCCATTAAATCTTTCCCTTTCAAATATTTTCAACAGTAAGGATCGTTTTGAGTATGAAATCTCAATATAAAGTAGGTATTGATAATTCGTTTATTTATTGTAATTTCATCTAACAATAGTTAACTACCTAATTATGCTTGTAAAAACCTATGGTAGTGCAGTTCATGGAATTGATGCTACCACTATCACAATCGACAACATTGAATCGTTTTATGTAGTATATTACAACCGCAAACAAAACGAATAAAGCCTTATCATGAACCTCATTAAAGTAATTAGTTATCAACGTGTTAGTACTGATTCGCAAGATTATTTACGCCAAATTGAAGATATTAAAAGGTACTGTGATTTCAAAAGGTACGATTTAATTAAGTCTTTCAGCGAAAAAGAAAGCGGGAAAGTGAAGGAAAGATCAGAACTAATGGCAATGATGGAATATTTAAGGCTAAACCCAGATAATGTACTATTCGTTATTATTTCCGAACTCTCAAGGCTTGGGCGTACATCATATGTATTGCAAAGCATTGAACAGTTAAGTAGTTTAAAAATAGGCTTAATTTCATTAAAAGAGAATATCACAACGCTCAATGATGACAAGACAATTAACTCCACGTCTACGATGATTACAAGCGTTTTAAGCTCTATTAACTCATATGAGCTTGACACGATAGCATTTAGGATGAGATCAGGGAAAATTAACAGCATTAAGAATGGTGGTGTCGTTTCAAATAATAATTTGCCATATGGCTACATGAAGGTCAATAAAAAACTGGTAGTCAATGAAGATGAAGCAATAACAATTAAGAAAATTTTCGAAATGTCGTTAACTATGGGTTGCACGTCAATTGCAAACTATCTTAATAACAAATCAATACCTACACGATTAAATAAAAAATGGCGTGATGCTGTTATATACCATATGTTAACCAATACGATTTATATTGGCCAAAGGAACTATAAGAGTGTTAAGTATGACTGTCAACAAATAATTGATAATGTGTTATTTGATACGGTTCAGAATAATCTAAAGAGCAAATTTAATAAGATGGAAATAAACCGCAAATATGATTATCTACTCAATAATAAGATGATTGTTTGCGGTGTGTGTGGTAAGCCGTATAACTGCAATAGTAGGCCATTAAAAAGCGGTAAGATTGAGTCAACGTACAAATGTTGCTCAACACATTATAAAGGTGAATCATGCGGTAATTTTGGCGTTAATGTTCAACGCTTGGAATCAGCGGTAAAAGATTTATTGAAAAATGAGTATTCCGCTAGTATTGCAAACATGGTAATTAATACTGATGAAGCATTAAATATCTTAGGTACTCTAAACATTGAATTAAAAGAGGTCGAAGCATTCATAAAAAAACAGGAACAAACCGAAAGTAATTTAATAGACCTGTACACTGATGGAATACTAAAAAAAGAATTGTTTAATGAGAAATTAACAGTGATCAAGAAGGAACAAACCAAGTTAAAAAATCAGGTAGTAAACATCAAATCTAAAATTGTGGTGAATCAACATTTAATTGATTCTTCGGATTGGAATGATGAAGACTTTGATTTTGATGAAGACGAACATGGTAATATTACCGAAACATCGTTTAAGAGCAATGTAGATAAAATCATTTTCAACAAAGCCTTATTAAAAGGTATACTTTCGAAGATTACCATTTACCCCACATCAAAGCGATTCACAAAGCGACTGAACGAAGTTTGTGTAAGGTGTGACATTACTATATTCGATGAAGTCACTCGAATATATATTAGTAATCGCTGTAAAGACGTTAAGATAATCAGGCCAACTTTTAATAATGCAAGAATCTACGTTTAGGCTATACCGCTAAAAATGGAATAATGATCTAAAGGCACTTATTAAAGGTGTCTTTTTTTGTGCTGTGATGGGTTGTGCCTTCCGGCATGTGAGCATAGCAATGTATTTTTATTACTTGTAATTCCTGCCAGTGTATTAATTTACTATTATGACAATAAATAAAAATTAAATACTTTTGCAGTCATAAAAATATTACTGGTTGCATTTATTAAGGGTGTCGGTTTTACTGGCATCCTTTTTTTATGCGTTGCCATGTACTTTATTAAGTATGGATATTGGCACAAATAAAAATAAGTAGAAATGGTTTACTTTTCTTATAATTCTTGTAGTTTCTGCAATTTTTTTAAAAAAAATGCGGGATCTCGATCATGTCAGTATTCATGATCATTACTATAAAACTATAATAAATTATAAAATTCGAATTCTGGAATTGGAATATCATTTTGGAAATATTGACCTGCCGAAAGTTCTTCGGGTCGCACCTACGCCTAGATTTATCCCCTCCACCTCTCCCCCCCCTTTTTAGCGGATTCGTTCA
>Ga0209430_1001998_pt1 | contig 13911 bp, 17 predicted proteins | sample BarGraIncub1133A_FD_184504 | JGI IMG/M metagenome (GOLD analysis project Ga0209430, IMG submission 184504) | Arctic peat soil microbial communities from Barrow, Alaska - Barrow Graham LP Incubations 11-33A (SPAdes) (version 2) | ecosystem: Environmental > Terrestrial > Soil > Wetlands > Peat... | reverse complement strand
CGGGGGCCAGGAGCACAGCATCGCCGATGCCGCCAGGGCGAATGAGGAGGATAGAGGTAACCGGGGAAGCTACGTCTCTGGGCATCGGCGAAGGGAATGTTGAGGCTGAGATGTACCCAATAACAGCATCCAGCATTTTCATCAGATGGATATTCACCCCGCAACACCATTCAAAGTGCATTCTTTGTTACCAGTCAACAGTCGCCCAACCACCTCTACCCCTTGCATAAAGGAATGGTCCATGTTGCCGACTTCGTATTTCCAGGCGCCGAAACGACCCCGAGAATAGACGGACCTGGATTCAAGGTACGGCTGAATTGTGGCGAGCGCCTTGTCACGCCCCAACGTTGGCACAGGGTAGGAATACGGTATATCGATAAGGTATCGACTTGCAATGTGTGCCTTTTGCCCCTCATCAATCATGCCACTGTTCACAAGCCCTTGAATTGTAGATTCAATAATTTTTGTTTTAGCTTCGGGCTTATGTGACGAATAGGTTGTCTCGCACATCAGCGAGAAATAACGATCTGTATCGCCATCAGGTACATTGAAACGGGAATAGTTGTGAAAATTGGTCACCCGGTAGAAGGGGGAATTGTTTTCAGGGAAATACATCCAGCACTTAGAATCATTTCGCCTGCCCTCAAAGCCAAGCCCGGCGATCAGACCGCTATTGTGAACCAGGTCACCGGCAGCATCTGTTATCGATTCAGGAATCTCATGACATTTCGCCACCAGCAGGTCAAGCGGCGACGTATTGATCAGAACATCGTACCGTTCGACCCTTCCATTGGAAAAAGTCACCGTCTTCTGATCCAGATCTATATCCACCATCTCATGCTGCAGATGAATTCTTTCATGCAACGGCTTAGCAATTCCCTCATATACAGCACCTGTGCCGCCATATTTTGGGAACTTGAAAGTATGATTCGGCCCCCAGCTCAGATCGTCACGCTGCTCAGTAATATTTTGCTCTATACGAACAAGATCGACCACACTCACCCGCTCGGCAATCCAGGCTTTGCTCATGGACTCCAGCGGCACGCCCCATACCTTACTGTTGTAGGGTTCCATGAAGTACTTGACAATACCGCGGCCGAAGACCGTATCCATCCACTCCCTAAAATTTGTCGTTCTGTCGGGGGAGACTGATAACTCCCGCAAACCAGAGACACATTCATGAAGCGCATCATCCGGAAGATAGCGGACATTGTTCTGAAACGGGTACGGTACCCAACGTTGCAGGATACGGATCCAGCTTTCCCGTTGATGTCCATAATAGGAACTGCCCAGCGACTCTGCGACTGCATTGTCGAAATAATCATAATGGGAGAAGAGAACATGGCCACCAATATCCCAGGTGAAACCGTAGTCATCACGAAATGAAGCGGACAGACCACCGACATGGTCGTTGCGTTCAAAAAGCTGCCAGTCAGTATGACCAAGTTTGTTGAGATGATGGGCAGCGCCCAGACCACAGGGACCGGCACCGAGGATGATGATTTTCATAGATGTTTACGGCCTTTCAATACAAAGATCCAAACAGCCACAACGGAATTCTGAGTCCGGAACCAATCTCAATACCATTCATAATCAAGGTAGCACCAAAGGTCAGGCTGTCCAGTTTATACAGGTTAGGGACGGAATTCGCATAAATTCTCGGGTATTGTTGTTTACCAGCGGAATACCTAATGATAAGGCATGAGCAGCAATAAGCATGTCCATAGGATCAATGGTAGTGCCTGCTTTTTCAAGAGCAGCCCTGATGTTTCCGTAAACATGTGCAGCAGACTCATCAAAGGAAACAACTTCTAAAGGGACAATAAACTCATCAAGCGCTATGGCATTTTTCTCTTTTTGCGAACTTTTAGCAACTCCGCAACGCAACTCTGAAAGAGTTATAGAAGAAATACAGATATCACCAATTTGGTACTCCAGAAAACGCTTTAGGACTGCAACAGGCTGTTGCTTAATAATATAAATGCAGATATTTGTATCGAGCATCAGTTTCATCAAAAACTATCCCGCTTATCCATTTCGGGCTGTTCGCGTTCATCCATGAAATCGAGAGAAAACTTTTTCAAGCTGCCAAACAGTGAACTCCAAGAATCACTACGCGGAATTAACTGTACGATGTTACCGCTTTTTTTGATAAACACCTCACTATCGTCAAAGCGGAACTCTTTGGGAAGTCTGACTGCTTGGCTTTGGCCATTTTGAAATATTTTTGCTGTTTTCATGATAACCCCCGAGACTAATATATATTTATAGTATATACTCTGTATCTTATATCAGCAAGTGTAAATTATGACCATGCTTGTGGAGATTATATGCGGCGTCTACTTCCAAAAGATGTGATGAGCGACAACACATAATCGCTCGTAAGCCAGGGAATAAACTCCATCCCTAGATATCCACGATGACCTGACCACGGATATTCTGCAGCGGTAGAATCAATACCGGCTCTTACCGGAGTTAGATGAACGTAGCGCACGAGTTCAAGCAGATATGTTTCAGCATCTATAAGCAAGACTTTGTGAATAGGAGTGATGTGAGAAGGGAGGGAGGTTTTCTTTGCGTTTGCGCAGGGATAAAGGACGCCGCAATCCGGCCGACAGCAGTATCAATCAGCTTCATAGCCTTGATATTCATCAGATACTGGCGTTGATTATAGTTTTGAGAGGCAGAAATAGTTTAAGGGGATCATCTTGCAGTGGTATAAAATCAAAACGAAGGTAAAAACTTTTAGCCAGTTCGTCTTTAGCGTCCACAAAAAAACCGGTAATTGCCCCTGACTCACGAGTTGCAGAAACGACCCGCTTAATTGCTTCTGCCAGTATCAAGGCACCGTATCCTCCGCCTTGGCAGCTCTTTTCAACAGCAAGGCGGGCAAGCTTTGCAGCTGGCAGACGTGATAATTTTGGCAGTTTGCGGGAAAATTGTTCAGGCAGACTCTGAATGGTGACCTCAAAAAAAGCCAGAGTAAAATAACCCACTATTTTACCAGGACAATCTTCATCGAGCATCACGTACGTATTGGAAAGCCCTTTTTCTCTATGCTGTCGAGCAGTCTTTTGCAGGAATTCGTTCAGTGCTAGTACACCACAATCAAACGACTTTCGATCGTGTAATGATGAAAGCGCCTGAAATATCAGCACTTGACGAGCCTGGCATGTTGATTCATCGCTTCAATCAGATTTTCATTGGGAAGGGGCGGTTTATCCAAAGCATTTAAAAAAAGCTGCGCATCCCGTTCTGAAAGCCGCAACAACTCTTCACGCTCCAGGATTTCACTAGCGCGGTCAAGAGCGGACTGTACAATAAACTGGTTAATGGTTGCGCCGTAAACCGCGGCTGCTTTCTCAATAACAACCCTGTTCGACCGTGGAATTCGGGAAACTATCCTGTCATCAGATGGTATTCTTTTCGTTGCCGTTGCTTGCATAGCTTCCTCCTGTTTTTTACTATTCAAACAGATAGTTGCCATTTTGGCAACAATTTTATTCAAATACTGCCGCTCATTGGGACCCTGGCGTCAGGGAACCTGGTGTCAGGCTTGCATGATTGGAAGATTAAGTTCCTGCCGGAACATTTCCAGCTTCTTCGCACATTCACTATTGCTATGCCGACACGTATCAAAACGTGTAACCGCAGCGCTCATTGTCGAAACGTCCCTGTTCATTCTGATTGCCAATTCAGTCAGAGTTGCATCGGTAAGTTCCAGAACCGCCCAAGCCGCCATGCTGCGTGCTTCGGATGGCTGCCGTTTTTGTCCAATTGAAGCCAGTTCCTCCTCTTTCATATTGTAAATCTTCAGGACCGCCGCAAGTACCTGTTCAAGCATAGGTTTACGATGTTGAAGGTCCTCATTTTGTGCAAGAATATTTTCAACAAAGATGTCTTCACCCATAACACGGCTGTCCAAACTGGATTTCCCGTAAAAATCTTCTCGATGGCCATCATTACTGCGTTCAAAAACGTATCTGGAAAACAGTTGACACGCGCTCGAATGATCCACAGAAAAGTGAGACAGGATATATTCCGTGTTCAGCCATGTGATCTGCTCTGTGCCGCAATATGCCTTGTGGCTGCTCCACTTATAATCTTCGGCCTTTATGACCATTGCAGCACGAATCGGATTAAGGTGTATGTATGCAGCAAGTTCGAGAAGATACGAGTCGGCATCCACAAGAATTGCTTTATACCTACCCTGAAAAAGATGGCCGTTTCTTTTCAATCGCCAATTGAACCAACGAGTGTAGCGGAATGCAAGATTCTGCATAATACGTGACAAAGGCACATCTGCCACCTGAATTGCCAAATGGATATGGTTTGTCATCAGGCAGAAGGCAAGTACCCGATGTCCGTATCGTTCAAGACCTTCTTGCACAAAAAGGTAAAAACGATAGCGATCCTCATCGGTAATAAATATGTCCTGCCTGGCGTTTCCGCGAAGTATTACATGATATAATGCGCCAGGATAATGTAGTCGGGGTTTTCGAGCCATAGAAGTAATAGTAGCATCAAGTTATTATACTTTCAATCTTTAAAGCCTGACCCCATAGGTTCTCCTAATCAGGTTTAATTATAGTACTTAATTATTTAATAGCCTCGACTTTACCCGCAAAAGAATATGGATAATACGTAATGCTAACAAAGGCGGCATTTTTGAGATAATCTTAAGTAACCCGTTTAATAATATTAAATAAAAGGTATCTATCACTAGCGCCTGTCTTAGAGAAAGAAGTTCATGTAGTCGTGGGTATATTTCAAGCTGCTTACAATTTAAAACTTGATTATTTGATCTCTGCAAGTATGATATGTACCGATCTAATACCTTGCGAATAATTTCTTTTCTAGCCGAATGATTCATTTGACTTTCTCGGCTATTGACATAATTCTCTTCCAGCAGATAAGACGTTTCAAGGCAAAATAAGCATCATTGATAAAGGGTATCTTTGATTTGGCTAGGGTAGCTTCCCGCCAAGGTGTATCAAGAAAACATTTTAGTGTGCCCTTAGGATTCAGAATTGATTTAAGCGACAACGAACTTAGTATTTTTCTATTCTCTGATGATCCGAAATCATCACTGTTTTCCATTAAAATAAGTGCATTTATCAATTCAGGTTTTGGAAAGCTCGTTTTTAAATCATAGTTCTGGACTGCAAATCGAGCCATTACATCTGAAGAAATTCCATATAATTTTATCATTGAAGCATACTCTGCAATATACTCCATTACCCCCTTTTGAATATCCAATATTCCACTAACTATATATTTTCTGGCATTGATATTTGTGGAATCAATTGAAAAAACGGGCAATATTTTATCTCCTGCTTTGCGGCTATAACCCAATGTTGTCCCATGAAGTGATCTGCACGAGAACTCAAGTGATTCGCGAAATAAACTGATTGCCATTTCTTCCGGCAAAGAATTACGGTAATCATAGATCAATCCAATTTTATTGTTTGCAACTGGAAATACGGGAGAGCTTAGTCCGATATAAACACCGTCCAATACAGGGAAAGCATCGTCTTCCTTGAACGCATGTTCAAGACAGTCTTGAATCGTACCTAACCATCCAACGTCAACCAACATAATCGTTTCAAAGCCAGAATACACCCCCTGCCCTTCTAAGTAAGACCGGAGCACTTTGCGCATAGCTTTAGCACGGGCAAATACCAAACTTCTAAATCGTTCGTCAGCACAAAGTAATTTAAGTTTTTCTATTATTTGAATATCCGTACAGCAATCTGAAATACGAAGATCATATTCCTCAAGCAATTTAATCAAGCTAGGGGTTTCAGTTAGCCCGAAACGTCCAAAAAAATGCTTTAACGTTTGGACTCCCAGGAGAGCAAGGGCCATTTCCCGATCACCAATATCGCGAACTGAGGCAATAAAAGCAGTAAAACGACTTATACATAAGTATGTCAGACAGGGTGGCTCATCCGAATACAATGAGCGCCATAAGACTTCAAACAATTTCTTAAGAAGGAAGCCTTCTCTAGCAAGAAAATAAATATTTTTAACTGATTTTTCTCTAACCATATCTACCAGTTTGTGGATGAAACCTGATAGGAGTGGAGCTACAATTTGCTTCCCCCAAACATCCATATTATTGTTAATATTTTTACCAATACCACGTTTACATTCGGACAAAGATGTATGCACAGAGATACCGAACCAATAGCCAGAGTGATTTTCACGCAATGCCATATTCCTTAGCTTCGAGCGCCGAAGTAAATTCCATTGGTCGAAGAGAAGGGTTGCAGTGATACCTTGGGACCTTGGAACAAAATAATCGCTAACAAAATTATCCCCAATATGAAGCATAGTGTTGGGCATTGCCCCCATATTTTCTAATACTCTTGTAAAAAGCCTCCCGCTACCTTTATTAAGAAGGTGATCACATGAACAATAAATCGTCTCAAACATATCTCTATAGCCTGCAGCATCCAGTAAACGTTTAACAATTATAGCTGGCAAATATGTATCGGAAATAGCAACGATTCGGAAGCGCCCTGCCAAAGATTGTATAAAATCCCTCATGCCAGGCATAGGCAGTATTAATAGACTCTCCGTTTCGTACTCAACGTCTAGCAATTCGTTTGTCAAAGATGTGTCGCCAACAAGTTCACGTGAAAGCTCGGAAAAAACATCCGGGACAGAGACTTCCAAGTCATAACCAAGCTCACCATTTACATTCCGTATTCTATTTTCAATTTTATTTCTTGCAGCAAGAAGCACTGAAGCGGAGGTATCAACCAATTGTCTTTCGACTGCAATGCGGCAGGCGAACTGCTTTGTACGCTCTGGTGGGTCAGTCTTACGTATAAGCAAAGTATCAAATACATCAAAAGAAATGATTTTTGTTTCTTTGGGAATTAATATTTCTTTCAACGTATCAATAGATGCTAGCATCCAATAAGCCTCTGAAATAACGATTCATACTGTGCGATCATACTGTCTGACGAAAAATCCCTGGCGCGCACACATGACCGTTCTCCCATCTCATCTCGTTTCTGTTTATCGTTCACCAAGTCCACTAGCACACCTGCAAGTGCCTGGACATCACCAGTCGGAACCAACGTCCCATATATGCCACCAGCCAGTGTCTCGACTGGTCCATAAGGGCAATTCGTTGAAACCACAGGCAGGCCAAGTGCCATTGCCTCTAGAAGCACCATTGGAAAAGCTTCGTATAATGAACTGAGTACAAAGACGTCACACTTGGACATAATAGAATAGACATCATGTCTCCAGCCAAGGAAAAACACATTCCTATCAATACGCAGATCGGATACCAACCGCTGTAGTTCCTCCAATCTTTCCCCTTCACCAATAATGACAAGATTGCAATCACAACGCGTTAGAACCATATGAAACGCCCGCAACAATACATCTTGAGCCTTCTGTAAAGTTAAACGACCGACAGTAACGATGACAGGTCCACTTTTAAAAATAGTTTCACTAGGAATATCTGCGGACAGCGGTTTAGTGCCATCAAAATGAATCATATCAATTTCGATGCCATTATAGATTGTATCAATTTGGTTGCTGGGATAGTCGTAAAGATCGATTAGATCACTCTTGACACCTTCCGAAACGGCTACGTAACGATCAGCACGACTTAATACTATTTTAGGAAGAATAAATTCAAACAGAGGAAATAATCGTCTGATTTCAAGTGATAAAGTATTGTGATCCGAAGTACATAAGAGAGTAGAATCTCTGTAAAACTGGCAATAGAGACTACCAATAAGTGACGAGTTAAATAAGACTGTCATAATAAGATCTGGACAGTACCGTTTTACAATACTTCTCAGCCCTATTATCAATGGGCAAAATTCAATAAGAATATTATAGAGACGTTTCCTATCAAATAGTTTTTTACCTGTAAGTAAACAACGGATCGTCCTAAAAAAGACAATCCTGCGCACGAATCTTCTGTAACGGCGAACTTGGTGGATGTCATAAATTGGTTCTAAGTTACAAACGTCCACATCCTCTTTGATGCTAAAATCAACTCTTTTTCCCATAGACAAACAAACAATAGGCTTATACTTTTTTCTATCTATTCCATTAACAATATTCGTCAGGACTCGTTCAGCTCCGCCACCACCGAGTGAATCAATAATAAAAAGTATTTTTTTGGTTGAATTCATGAAAATTCCCAGTAACATTTCGCAGCGACGTGGCCGACGTCAGACGTCGGCTGCTGTCTTTTTTTAACCATGTTAACAACTTCAAAACTAAGACAATCTTTAGCTTGAATAAAGTCTTCACTGCCATCACCAAACCAAAGAGATAACCTGTAAATTCCATCCAATAATTTAGGGTATTCAATAACAACTTTAACCACTCCTTGGCTTTTTGGAATAACAAGGTGGTCTTGACAATCAATTACGGGATTAGATCCGGTAATTGGATTGCCATAATAATCACTAATAACGAATCCTAAGCTAGGCAACTTAATTTTATTATCCAAATTATATTCTGCTGTAATCTCGATAAATTCATTTAGTTGCTTAACTTTAACCAAAGTTAAGCATTTATCTTTGAATGCAATCTCTTTTTTATTAAATTCACCTATATATAGCAATAACCCTTCTTTTACAGTTAGCGGCCCCTTCAAGCTACCATTATTAATAAAAAATGTTTTAGTACATAATGATTCGATCATGTTTATATTATGACTAACAAAAATTACCGTCCGCCCTTCCTTGGCAGACACATCCTCCATCTTCCCCAGACACTTCTTCTGAAACTGCGCATCCCCAACGGCCAAGACTTCATCTACAATCAGAATCTCCGGTTCCAGATGCGCAGCCACGGCAAAAGCTAGTCTCACATACATCCCAGATGAATACCGCTTTACCGGTGTATCCAGAAACTTCTCTATCTCGGCGAAATCAACAATCTCATCAAACTTCTTCTTTATCTCTGCCCGCCCCATGCCCAGGATAGCACCATTAAGAAAAATATTCTCACGCCCGGTCAATTCAGGATGAAAGCCAGTCCCAACCTCCAGAAGGCTCGCTACCCTCCCCTTTATCCTTATACTCCCAGTGGTCGGCTCGGTAATCCGGCTAAGAATTTTGAGGAGTGTTGATTTACCGGCGCCATTACGACCAATAATTCCAATCCGGTCACCCTGCTTTACCTCGAAGGAAACGTCTTTGAGAGCCCAGAAATCTTCTTGAGAAGCAGTTAAGGGCGAAGAGTGAGGAGTGAAGGGTGAAAAGATCTTTTTTGAAAAGTTCCTGACACCGTTGGTTATGACATCCCGCAAAGCGGTATACTGCTCCCGCTGCTGATGCCGCAGGGTGTATTTCTTGCCCAGATTTTCGACGGTGATGACAGTGGACATGCTACTTACCGAGCCCACGCAACTGTTTAAGTATCTCTATAGCCCAGTCGTGCTTATTCAGGTCTGAATACTTTTTGTATAACTTACCATTGCGAGTCCTAAAAAGTAGCTCCGGTGAACAACCTTCAACAGAGTTATCGTTTGCATAAAGCCTATCAGAAAGAGCAGCTGCATATACGCACATTTGCATTGAACTGAAGTAGCGCTTGATAATTTTGCCAATTGGAACCTCGTGCCCACCCTCCAAAATACGGCGAGCTACACGAGCAGCATTTATTTCAGGTGTATCTGTACCAATAAAAAAAACTCTTATAAAAAAACCCGCTTCCTTAGCCCTCCGAATAAAATCTATCTTTTCTTCAGTAGAAAGAACTGTTTCGACAAGCATGCTCCTCTTATTACGTAGACACTCTTCGCGAAGCTCTGCTGCACGATTCGCAGCCTTATAAACTGCATCCGGTGAATTCCAGTCACCGAACTCATTCTGAGCAATGTCATCTGGATTGATGAATAAACAATCCTCAGACCAATGATGCCCCAGAAGCAAACTGGTAAAGGTCGTTTTTCCGGACCCATTGGGACCGGCTATGATTAGCAGCTTAGGCTTTCCCATGTATGAGGCGGACTCCATTCTCGTTTACATGGCTTAGTTCTTTATGCAACGTAGCTTTCACCATTTTCTTTACGGCTAAACCGTTTGAACGAACTATTTTTCTAAATTCAATGGAGATTTTAGAGAAGTCTTTCTCTGTCTCATCCATTTTTGAAGACACCACTTGTTTTTTTTCAGCAATATTCTTCATACAGACTCCTCCTTTTCCATTTTACTGACTTTGAAACTGGTACTAACCAGATCTGAAATCATATCACATCTGCGAAGCTGCGTTCCATGTTTCTGAAATAGAATAGGCCACCGATAAACATCAGCAACGTCAGAGAGGCGGACAGCGCCAATCCCGGCCAGTATACCGGAAAGGCATCTCCCAGGATGGCCCAGCGGAATCCGTCAATCACGCCGACCATGGGATTCAGAAAATAGAGCATGCGCCACTTCTCGGGAACAATGGCACTGGAAAAACCTACCGGTGAGATGTAGAGCCCGAACTGCACCAGAAAAGGAACCACATAGCGGAAATCCCGGTACTTGACGTTGAGGGCCGACAACCATAGCCCTGCACCAAAAGATGCCAGGAACGCCAGCACCAGAAAGAAGGGCAACAGAAACATTCTGATGTCGGGAAGATACTGATACCAGGCCATGATCCCAAACAGAATGATCAGCGAGATGAAGAAATCCACCAAGCCGACAATCACTGACCCCGCCGGTACGATCAGACGGGGAAAATAAACCTTGGTCAACAGATTGGCGTTATCAATCAGCGAATTGCTGCTCTCGGTCAGGGAGTTGGCAAAGAACTGCCATGGCAGCATGGCGGCAAAGACCATGATCGGATAGGGAACACCGTTCGAGGGGAGCTTGGCGAGCTTTCCAAAGACGATCGTGAAGACCAGCATGGTCGCCAGCGGGCGGATCACGCTCCAGGCAATGCCGATCGCAGTCTGTTTATATCGAACGAGAATGTCCCGCCAGGCCAGAAAGAAGAAGAGCTCGCGATAGCGCCAGATATCACGCCAGTAATGAAGCGCACCCATGCCGGGCTTTATGAGAAGTTCCGGTTGTTCTTTCATATCATGAATATTTAAACCCTTCCTTTTTAAACAGAGCTGTTACAACTCCCGTCAGAAATCCGATACCGAACCGGCCCATTTCTCTGAAGCGCCGTACCGGAAGAAGGTAGAGCGGCGCATGACGGGCGCAGTTAAGAACTACCAGCAGCCACAGTAGCATCGGATAGCGTGATTTAAGCATAGAGAACGAATATCCGACCGCCATCGGTTTGCGGAAATTAGGCACCATCAGCGGAGGATGAAAAAAATTGAGTTCAGGAATATTCCGGCTTTTTTTGCCTGCGATGGTAAACCTGACGACAAACTCCACATCTTCCTGCCCGATGAAGTCGCTGACAAATCCCCCCAGCTCCGCCAGCACCGACCTGCGGTAGGCGGTGCAGCGACTGGTCATAAAGTATGGATCGTGAAAATCATAGCGGCCATCTATCAGCGAGTATGCAGCGCTGCCATGGGGAACCAGAGCATCCGCCTCCGGGTTTGACTCAAAGACATCGACCAGCTTGGAGATAAAATTCCCCTGCTGCAGGACGGTGTCGTCATCCAGAAACAGGACATATTTTCCTCGGGAATGGGCAAGTCCAAAATTGCGTGAATAACCCATGCGGCCATAGTTTGCATCCAGCGGCAGATAACGGATCGGCAGTTCTTTAGAAAATCGCTCTGCCGCCAGGCGACCTGCTTCTGTCCCACCCTGATCCTCCACGAGTACTATTTCGAAACGGTCACGAGGAAAGTTCTGACCCTGCAAAGAGTACAGAATACCTTCCAGCAGGTTGATCCTGCCATAAAAATTGATTACGCATGAGAGCGTGATCCCCTCTGCAGCGGCAGGAACTGCGCAATCACCCAGTAAGTCGAACGGAAACCAGCGATAGAGAGTTTGCAAGACGCGTTCACGCATGCGGAAAGTCCATCACACTATCTCCCATAAATTCCCCACCCCACCATGCTTACCCAGGCCATACCAACTATCAGCAGCGGCACGTCCCGTGTCAACGACTCCGTCGGATCACCACCCTTGCCGGATTGAACCCGGAGTATGTAACGCAACAGCCCAAAACAGCACAACGGAACAGAGTAGAGTAACAACGGCGAGTGCCGCGAGATTACATACATGGTGTAGGTTACCAACACGGAACCTCCGGTCATGTACATGGTGCCTTCAAGGAATCCCTTCGGATAGGCCACCAGCGCCTTTCGATGATGGTGTGCCACATCTCCCAGATGCTGTTTTTCAGCCAGTCTTTTACCGGTGCTCAAAAAGACCGAAAGCAGAAAAACACTCAAAAACAGCCATTCCGAGATTGCTACGTTAAAGGCCGCACCACCTGCCTGCAGACGGAGCAAAAAACCTGCCGATATGCAGAAAATATCTACCAGCACAATATCCTTCAGCTTCGCACTGTAGGCTATTGATACCGCAACATACGCCATCATGAACAATAAAAACGTGCCGGAAACATTCCAGGCCAGCAGCACACTGCAGAACACTAATATCGATGCAAAAAGTAACGCCGTGACAACGGATATTTTCCCGGAAGCTATCGGTCTGGTGCACTTATCCTGGTGATGACGGTCATTGTCCCTGTCAAAGACATCATTGATAATATAAGTGGCGCTGGAGGCAAGACAGAAAGCACTGAAAGGGATAAGCATTTGAAGTGTATTAATATGGGAAAAGAGCGTTCCCGCCAAAAATGGCGGAAAGAACAGCATCAGGTTCTTTAGCCACTGGCGGACTCTGCAGAGTTGCAGAACCGTCATTAGCATGGATTCAGCTCCTGCAGTTGGAATTGTATTGTATAATTCCCACTCGATTTTTTGATGGTGATTAACAAAAACATTACGAGATGCTATTTTTTGAACTTTTTTCACGCAGGGCTATTTCATCCATCTGAACTTTCAGCTCTGGAAGTTTGTGTCTAACAATATCAAAAACCACCTCATCATTTACCCCAAAATACTCATGGGAAAGAACATTCCTGAAATCTTTCAGTAGACGCCACGGTACAGAGGAATATTCAGTTTTCTTTGCCGCCGATATTCTACTGGCCGCTTCCCCTATGATTTCCAGCTCTCTTATGGTTGCAGACTTTGTTTTTCTTTCGCTAGAAAAACTGTCCAAATCATAGTCAACAACATATTCCATCGCAGCATTTATGGATTCCTGAATATCCTGAATAAATTGAAGGTCTGTACGTTCACACATATACTATTTCTTTCATAATATAAGGCTTGATAACCGGTTTGAAATTCGACTCTATGCCAAGATCAATTTTCGCATGAAAAGAATCCTCAAGAAAATGAAGCAAACCAAAGTAACTATCAGCAGTATTTTTGGAAAACTCAGTCGCAAGATCAATATCAGAATCATCACGAGCATCACCACGGACATAACTGCCAAACAGACCAATCTTGGTAACGCCAAAGCGATCATGCATTTCCTGCTTATGTTGTCTTAAAAAATCAAGAATCTGTTCTCGTGTCATATTTATAATCCTCCATTTTTCGCTTTATGTTTGTAAAGCAAGAACATCAGCAGTCGATCAGCTAGCCAAATCATTCTTAACCAACGACAGAAAAAAGTCTTCCAGATCTCTGCGCTTTGTTTCCACAAGAACCACGTCCGTTCCGGTACTGTTAACTTCACCCATAAAAGCGTTGAAGGCGCTGCAAGGCACGTAAAACTCGGAGACCGAATTCGTGCGACGAAGCGCTTCAATCCCGGCAAACGAGAGCGATTCTGTTTCCGGCAACTGTAAATGGATGACATATCCTTCCACGCCGCTGCGCAGAATGTTTTCGACCCGATCCAGCGCCACCAGACTCCCTTTGACAATCACCCC
>Ga0209430_1001993_pt1 | contig 13929 bp, 16 predicted proteins | sample BarGraIncub1133A_FD_184504 | JGI IMG/M metagenome (GOLD analysis project Ga0209430, IMG submission 184504) | Arctic peat soil microbial communities from Barrow, Alaska - Barrow Graham LP Incubations 11-33A (SPAdes) (version 2) | ecosystem: Environmental > Terrestrial > Soil > Wetlands > Peat... | reverse complement strand
CATCATTTTTGACATTTTCCGACCTGCGTTCTTGTTTTTCGTATCCTAACTCAGTCTCTAATTCAGCTTCCATGACCTCTTGTAGCACGTCCTTAAACATAGCTTTTATTGCTTCCATCACGTCTGACGTATTATTAAATTTTTCGTTCTTAATAAGCTCTCTGATGACTTCTTGGGGTATCATTGACATAAAAAAACTTCCTTTCTGACTTTAATAGTATTATTACTATTCTTGCCATAAAGGAAGATCTTTCAAACCTAGTTACACAAAATTTTCCGCACTCTCGATATATTCGATATTGTGTTTTATAGTGGTATCACATTTCAAAAATTACGATACCATTTGCCGTATATGACAAACAAAAAAGATCAGCAGATTTTTACGCCCGCTGAACCTCGTTCATTTAATTCTACGTTATTCATTCACCACAGCTAAGTTTGCGCTACCTCAAATATAACTTCTCTAAGTTTTATAAAAATATCTGATAATATCATCTGCCAAATTGAAATAATAATTTCTGTAATTTACTTTACTTTTAACCAGTGTATACGCCGATATTTTACAAAGCCAACTTTTAATGCTAGATTCATCGACTTCTTATTATCCTCTTCAATATGAATAAAAGGAAGCATACCTTGCTCACATAGGCGCGTTGTTAAGGCAACGGTCAGTTCATATCCATACCCTTTTTCCCTATATTCCGGAAGTACATGTAATAAACCCATTGCACCATCATCATGAGTCGCAATCCAAGCTACAAGTTTACTGTCCTCATAGATACCTAACGCATTGCCCTTTCGAATTCGATTAGCAATGTATTCAACTGATGTATACTTTTGATAACCATAATGATTATAGAGATACTGCGCTTCCTCAGGCTTTAATTCAGTTACATTATGTTTATTAACAGGTAACGCTACATCGTGAGTAAACACTAATTTTATACTTGATAACTGCCAAACCAACGTCCTACTTCGTTTTAAATAAGGAAGCATCCAGTCTTCAATAACAGCAAAATGTGTATCTGTATCTTGATCTTTTTGTTTTTCAATCAACTTCTTAAACTCATCTTCATTTTCACTGCTAATATAATTCCAAATTTCATCACTCATACCTCTCACCAATACCGACGTTCCCATTATTTCAATCCGTTCTATCGGATATTGTTCTATAAAATTAATTATATTGCAATTTCGGATTTTATCTTTCCCTAATAACCGGAAGGCTTCTTCCCACACGTTTTCATCCCCCAATTCTCTTTAAACTATAAATTTACTATAATGCGTGCTAACTAGAAGACTTTCTTTGTTTATCAGATCTATTCGATATAATCAAACTGCTAAATAACCTCCCCCATGCATCTGTAAGTTATGGTTATTTTCTCATTAATAAATGTAAAATCCTTCTAAATTTTAATAATACCATAAAATTGCGATTTAAACGTATTATAGGTGAGGGCTCTCTGTATTAGTGCTAAATGAAATCGAAACTGTTGACATTGGTATAAAAGCCCAACAAGCTAGATTAAATGAAATTATCATTCAATAATTCTATTTATTATTAAAGGCAGAAATATTTCCTGTTTGTTTGTTTTTTTTTAGCACCTAAGATACTACATTTTAAATCAACATAATATAATCCATCGCTAAATTGGCCTTCATTATTCTAAAAGTAAGTTCCATTACTTGGGATTTTGCATTTACTATGTACAAAAAAAGTATCAGCATAACGCTAATACTTTCCATATCATAAAACATTATATTTTTTGCAAGATATTAACAGAGTTTTGTCTTTATTCTTTTGAAATTGATAAAGAAACATTTTTTTTCGCAGGAAAGTCTGTACTCGTTTAGTACTCTTTAGCATCGAAGCAACCTTTATTCCAAGTAATAAGATCATGTTTTTTTTGAATCTTATTACCATTTAAAGAAATGCCTTTTTTTCTTTTCTAATAATCACCTAAATTCTCCTTTATAACTTTTATGAATTTATGCTGGACTATTTTGCATAGAAAATTTCTGCCAAATACATTGTATTCCTCATATCTTTGACTTAATGCCTTCAAAAGCATAGTTTATTAATACCTCTATAAAAGGTTCATCTAATTTTTCACCCGTTACTAATAATCGATAAAAAAGCGGACCATAAATTAAGTCAATGCTCAATTCAATATCCAAGTCTTTCTTCAATTCTCCTCGCTGTACCCCACGCTCTAAGATGCGTCGCGAGTCAAGTCGACGAGGGTTAAAATATCTTGATCGATATTCCTCTGCCAACTTTAAATCAAATTGTCCTTCTGCAATCAACTCATTGATGACTTTTCCTTCTCTGCTAGTTAAAAATCCAGCTAAATTGGTAACTTGAATGACTATATCATTGATAGTGGAGCCTGTATCTGGCACTGGAAGCCTAGACATAGCAGCGGATAGAAAACTGTCCATAACAACCGCCGCTTTGTTTGGCCACCATTTATAAATTGTCGCTTTACTAACCTTTGCTCGTTCAGCAATTTTTTCGACAGTTACAGCTCCAAAGCCATTTTCCAGCAACAAATCATATGAGGCAACAAGAATGGCCTTTTCTGTTTCGACGTTACGGGGACGCCCTTTTTTCTTTTCCAAAGAGATACCTCCCTGTTTCTTTCGTCTATTAAAACTATACGTTCATTATACTAAATATTTTCTCGAAAGAAAACAAAATATATCTTTACAATACTGAACGTTCAGTTTATAATATATTTATGAGTACTGAACGTTCAGTATTGTATTTAATTACATAATACCATATATGAACGTAAAAGAAAAACTAAACTAAGGAAGGGATTGTCATATGAATAACGTACGCCCAGAAACTAAGCAGGCTCCAAACTGGATTCTATCCCTGTTAGCAATTTCATGTGGAGTTATTGTTGCAAATCTCTATTATGCACAACCGTTAGTTGGCCCCATCAGTGCCGATATCCATCTTCCTCTAGCGTCAGCTGGATTAATCGTAACACTGACCCAAATTGGTTATGTCTTCGGGTTATTATTTATTGTTCCTCTTAGCGATCTCATTGAAAATCGCCGACTAGTTGTGTCAGCATTAGTAGTCGTTATTTGTGCATTAGTTGTAGCATCTCTGACATATAATGCATTACTTTTTCTTGTGTCAGCAATGTTAATCGGAGTAGGTTCAGTCGCAGCTCAAATATTAGTACCCTACGCAGCTCATTTAGCACCAGCTGAGCGGCAAGGTCAAGTAGTCGGTAATGTGATGAGCGGACTACTGCTTGGAATAATGCTTGCCCGGCCTATAGCCAGCTTTATTACTGATCTTTTGGGATGGCAGGCAGTCTTTACCTTATCTACCGCTATTACTGCAATATTGGCTGGACTGTTGGCTTTAATTCTTCCTGAACGTAAGCCTTCATCTACCATGAAGTATGGTGAATTACTTTGCTCCTTGTGGTCACTTTTTAAAACAAAGGCTGTTTTACGCCGCCGTTCCTTCTATCAAGCTTGTTTATTTGGTGCTTTTAGTCTGTTTTGGACAGTAATACCCTTATGGTTAGCCAGTCATTTCCATTTGTCACAGCAAGGGATTGCCTTATTCGCCCTTGCTGGTGTGGCCGGCGCTATAGCAGCTCCGATCGCAGGAAGATTGGCCGATAAGGGATGGGCAAAAATATTGACGGGTGTGGCCATTGTAATTGCAGCTCTATCTTTTTTACTTACTCATATATTTGAAGATCAGTCAACAATAGCTTTAGCTATGCTAGTCGTTGCAGCTATTACATTAGATATGGCAGTATCAGGCAATCTTGTTCTCGGTCAGCGTGCGATTTATTCACTCGGAAGTGAAATACGTGGGCGCGTAAATGGGGTATTCATGGCTGTTTTCTTTATTGGCGGAGCAATCGGATCGGCATTAGGCGGCTGGGCATATGCTTATGGGGGCTGGATGTTTGCATCAAAATTAGGACTAAGTATGCCAGTTGTAGCATTATTATACTATTTCACAGAAAAAGATAACTAATGTATATTGGTAGACACTCTTTTCATTTCCGATTTTCAAGTGAAAAGCCACAACCCCTGAATTTTTCAAGGGTTGTAGCTTTTTCACTTTTTTCAGCAATACGTTTTTCTCTCACTAATCTTAGGAAAAATGTTACTTTTACAGACATGGCACCAATGTCACTTAAAAAACTGTTTACAAATCTTGAAAGGCCACCAAATCCAAGCACTGCGAAACTTCATCAGTTGTTACATTACATGTCATTTAATGTAACACGGCATGCCACTGTGAAACTTATTTTTAAAAACCAGCAAGCGTTGAACCCACAATTTTTCTGGCTTTACGCCTCTTTAATTGACTTCTATGACATGCCAAGCTGCATAATCGAATTAAAAAGTAGACATTAGACAATAAATTACCTAATGTCTACCTTCTGAAAGCACCTCAATCAAAATTCTTTTGGATACTCAACAATACCTTTTGTATCAGATAACGCATTAACGGTAAGTTCGTATGCCATAAACGCTTCATCCGGAACATCAAAAGGTACCGTTATGCCAAAACGGCTTGCTGGAACGTAACCAAAACGCGGGTAATACCCAGGATGTCCAATCACAATCACCGAGTTAAGCCCTAATCCCAAGACAATTTTGTGTCCTTCTAAAATTAGTTTTTCCCCAATACCTTTACTCTGCATTTCAGGCAATACAGAAACGATAGCAAGTGCAAGAGAAGAATACTCTTTTTTATCGCCTTTGATTTTAATTTTGGTAAACAATATATGTCCAACAATTTTATCATTAACAACTGCTACAAGAGATAACGCCGGAATAAAAGCTGTGCTATTTCTAAGTCTTACAACTAAATTCTGTTCATCATGGGTTGTATGCGCTACATTTTGAAAAGCCTTTTTCACCACTTCATACACACAATCAAAATCTGCCTTGGTTTCCTGTCTAATCAAAATTTCCATATTAAAAGCCCTGCTTTTTTTTGTTTTTCTCTTTGATAAACTTTCGTGCATTTTTCATTCCGCCTGCTTCTGCGAACATCGCAGTAAACTTTTCATTTTCAATCTGCTTAGAATTTAAGCTCTCATACTTAGCCTCTTTTTTTAGCTTTAAATAATTTGTAAGCCGATCCGCAGACAACAAGCCATCGTTTATGGCCTTTTGCACCGCACAGTTTGGCTCACTAGTATGAGTACAATCATAAAATTTGCACTTTGTTGACAGTTCATCAATATCAGCAAAGGTTTTTGATAGGTCAACACTTTCAATCCCAAGTTCTCTCATCCCCGGAGTATCAATAACAACGCCACCACCCGGAAGAGCAATAAGTTCTCGCCTAGTAGTCGTGTGCCTACCCTTGTCATCATTTCTTATGTTTTGGGTTTCAAGTTCATTTTCACCAATGAGTCTATTAATTAAAGTAGATTTTCCAACACCAGACGAGCCGATAAATGCAATAGTTTTCCCACTGCCAATATATTTTTTGACAGATAAGCATCCGTCATCACTCATGCTTGAAGTAACAAGCACATCAACACCACAGGCAACAGCATCAAGTTCCAGCATCTTTTGAGGAAGCTTATCACATAAGTCAGCCTTAGTAAGCACGATAACTGGAATTGCCCGACTATCCCAGGCAACCCCAAGGTAGCGTTCTACTCTACGAAGATTAAAATCATTATTAAGCGACATACAAATAAAAACCGTATCGATGTTTGAAACTACAATCTGTTCATCATTTGATGTTCCCGCAGCTTTTCTAATAAAGGCACTTTTTCTTGTCAGTACATGATGAATAATCGCATTTCCACCAGTATTCTCATTTCGATCAAGCATAACGAAATCACCCACTGCAGGGTAATCCGATAAAGTTTTTATAGCAAAATGAAACTTCCCAGAAATTGTTGCTGTTAACTCGCCATTCTCTGCTATGACCTTGTATAGGTCTTTGTATTGGGAAATTACTCGCCCAACATAAAGACTGGTATATAACGCAGACTCAGTAATAAATCTTAGATTGAGTCCTAAATTTTCCATATCTATTTTGCTCATTTTTGTGTCCTCCAAAAGTTTTATATCATAACTTTTGGGAGGTTTATACACTAATTTATTTTGTACACACCTCCCGCATTGTTACAATATCCGCTGTACTATTGTTAAACATAAAAACAACTCCTTTCGTTAATAATATGCAATCTGAATTGCTGTTAAGTTAATATTGTTCTATATAAACTGCATATCCAATATTTGTATTATATCACACTTAACAAATCAAATTCATACTATCATTCAAATTTTGGACAAACAAAATGTTACTTTTATGGACATGGCACCAATGGCAAGTTGAATAGCCGATACTTAGAAACACAGGCTTGTCTTCCTGCTTCGCCTTTTCAAATGCTTCATTACCCCAAGGGTGCCAATCTACTGGATTGTAGGCATGTTGAAGTAGATAAGGACTTTTTTCATCTATCAATCTATTTGGCTTTTTATCCATGGGAGCACCTCCAAAATTGGTTACATTACATGGCACGTTCTTAAGTAGTATGTACAAAAAAAGTATCAGCATTACGCTAATACTTTACATTAAAGGAATTTCTTAACAAAGTGGCTTTGATGAAAAGAATGTTTTTCACTAACAACAGCTTTCTCTTATCAATATAGATTATTGATACCTATCATAATTTAGTTATGCCTATCTCCGTTCCGAAAAAGCCACCCGCAATCCAAAACCTATAAAGATTGCCCCTGTTGCCCAATTGAAATACGCCTGTATTCTGTCATTTTTTGCAATCCAAAAGCGTAATTTTTCGGCTAATACAGCATACACGCTCATTACGAAAAAGCCCATAATAATAAATATTAAACCAAGCAAAAGCATTTGCTGTTGGGCATAAACACTTTGGTTATCAATAAATTGAGGCAAGAAGCTCAAAAAAAACAACGTCGTCTTTGGATTTAACACAGAGGTTAAAAAGCCAGTGAAAAACAGGTCTTTACCTTTAGTTTGCTCCTCCGAGGACTTTACCAACATCTGCTGCTTATTTAAAAAGCACCGTATTCCAACATAGAATAAATAACTAGCACCAAGCATTTTGACGATGAAAAACGCCAACGCTGATGCTTGTAATAATACTGCCAAACCTAAAGAGGCTGCTAATACTTGAGCCAAATCTCCCACTGATGCCCCCATCACTGCTTTAAATGCAGATTTACGCCCCTCATTCATCCCTTTCGTTACAACGTATATTGTGTTTGGTCCAGGTGATATAAGTAGAATAAAGGATACAGAAATAAATAGATATATATTGGTTATTTCCATATGGAAAACACCCCTTCATTATTTATTTTGCTGTATTATACCACACTTTTTTTAGTTGCGACCATAATAGTTATATAGAATCTACTAATACGGTATATTAAATCAGGTAAGGAACTTATCTTCTATCACTCTTGGATAGTGTCTCAATTATAATTTGCAGATAACATCAGTTCCATGAGGCGACATGGCACCAATGGCATGTTAAAAATGGAAGTCCTTATAATTACAGGCTTCGTCGCCACTTTATTGTTCCATTACATGCCCTTAGAAACCGCAGTCTTTAAGCTCTGATCCCATAAGTTATACGACTTCGGGTACTATCAATATTCTTTCGCAAACTCGTTTGTAACAGTCATATTCCAAAATTAATCAGATGAATTTCTGCATTGAAATTTTCTAAGTGCTTACGTGACCAGCCACTGGAGGCAGTAAAACCAGCTACGAATTTCTATTGTAATAAAGGAAGTTCTATTTTCTATCCTCTTGAGGCCATCCTTGAGCGTTAATTGCTTTCAACATATAGTCGTGCTGGTCTTTTACACCAGTACTGTCAGTGATAGGTAAAAGGAGAATGGCTGGCACTGTACTGGCAGTTTCCATATTTTCAGGGGCAGCACTGGCTGCCCCTGAAGTAAACAGCATTAAGACAAAAACAATCACTTTTAGAAAAATCGAACTCATTCTTATAGAATACATTTTATCCCTACTTTCCATTTCTTCTTTGTTGCACTACTTAGACTTTCAGTGGCTGATCAGACTCCGCTATATCGTCTTTTACTCGGCTTCGACCTACGTCAATTCCCTTGTCGTTCAACTCATCATACACTTTTGAACGCCGTAATTACGATCGGTTTCCCGCTCAATCTGGCATATATGGGCATAGTAACACAGCATCTTTCTCATAAGGTTTAGGGCAACCAGTTTTGCCCAAGTATAATAGCCACTCTTTGAAACTTTTATCACGTGGCATAATTCCCAAACAGCAAATTTTGAGCGGTAATCATGAATATACTAACAAACATTAGAAATTCAGCTTACTTTATCTTTTTATTTTTGTTTTATTTTCATTTCCCTTCTTCTTATTATATTTTTCCATTCCTATGATTCAGCTTCTTCACTTAATGCTGTTAAAAAAATAATGAGGAGATTCCGCTGCAATGTTTTGGCAATTGTCAATAATAAATATATTACCTACTTAATTTTCGCAGCGTAAAATCCCCAACTTTTCCTTAAATAACATGGGTAGACTGTCAACAAAGAAACTCAATAGTTCTTGGACTTTGTCCTCTGTCAGTATTGTGCGCTTTTGAATAGCTTTTTTGAACAAATCAATTAGTAGCAGCAGTGATTGAATAAAGCTGATGTCCTTTATTTCATCACAACATTGATAAAATAAACCACCAAACGTACGACCATCAGTGTTGTTCCTTGTCTCAAGTGCAAGCATATTATGCCCTGTAATCCAAAACTACTATCCCACGGTATGTTTCCAGATCTTCTTTTGTTAGGCTTAGATTTTTGATTGTCATTGTTGTTCTAGTCGACAATGACAGAAACTTTTCAACTGGGCTAAATAGATAGCCTAACAGTCCTAGAGCCTTTGTTCTATAGTGCATTGGGATTGTAATAACAGGTTTTAACTGTTCCATTACTTCTACTGCAGCCAAGGCGTTGATGGTAGCAAGTCCTCCTACTGGTAATAGCAAAATGTCTACACTACCAATCTGTACGAGTTGCTCCGTTGAAAATTTATGACCTAAATCACCGCAATGGCAAACGTTTATATCATCCATCGTATACTTAAACACCATGTTATTTCCTCTAAAAATACCACCCTTACTATCGTGAAAAGTTGATATGCCAGAAATGGAAATGCCACTTTCAAGATATTGACCCGGTTTGTCTAGATGCTTAAATTCCCCTCGCACTATCGAGACGTTGTTATGATCTGAGTGATTGTGACTGGTAGTAAGTATGTCTGCCTCAAGATCCGGCAAAGGATAACCAATTTTCTTGTCGAACGGGTCAATCACAATCCTTGTTCCATTGTTGGATATTATTGTAAAACAGGATTGGCCAAACCATTTGATTTCCATTTCCTATCCCCTCCAAATTATTGCGATAAATGGATTACACTTCGGTATACCCTGTTCATTACATTTTTTCCTAAAAGATCGACAATAAGCTTCGATTTTACTAGTTGCCCGAAAATGCAAATAATTCCAATACAGATTTTGGAGATTGATCCATGCTACTAGACTTTGGAACGATTTGTGAGCAGAACCCTGGGCGTATTCTTACTTATTGAAGCTATGACAGTTAAGTTAATGATAAAACTATTTGTTCTGTGGTTCTTAGTTGACCTATCCTAGGAAATATATAATTACAAACATAGTCATGTTCTTCTTTTGTAGAAGCTGTCATTGCATCTTCTACAAAAATCTGATTATAACCATGTTGATAAGCTTCTCTTGCCGTAGTGTCCACGCCAATTCCAGTGGAAACACCACATAGAACAATCGTATCAATTCCACGACGTCTTAACTGTAAGTCAAGGTCAGTACCATAGAAGGCTCCCCATTGCCTCTTAGTAATAAGATGAGCTTTTTCAATATTTCCTAGCTCAGGCACAAGACTATCCCAGCCTTCTGGTAATTGTACTGGATTAATTGGGGAATCGGTCTTGGGCTTTAACATGTCTTTTCCATCTACAGATGAAACTCTTACAAGAACTACAAAGGCTCCTTTCTCCGTGAATGCATTCATTAATCTGCTTGCATTCTGAACGACTTGTGTGGCAGTATAAGGTGAACCCTGCCTGTTTACAATTCCCTTTTGCAAGTCTATAACTACTAACGCCGTTTTTTCTGCTTTCATTAAATTAGCTTCTGCTGATTTTAAATCTTTCATTTTCTTCTCTCCTTTTTATTTTACTTTTTGTATCATGCTAAGTCTTTTATACACCTTACAATAAACCCATACTGCATTTATCAGTAACAATGTGCTTGTAATAAAAAATACATATCTGATACCCCAATAGGCCGCCACCTGTCCCCCTATAATTGAACCTCCAAACACGCCTAAATACTGTGCCGACATGTTAAAGCCAAAAACTCTTCCTATAAGAAAATCCGGTGTAATTTTCTTCACTAAGACATTAACAGAAGGAATCAACCCTGCCATTGCTAATCCTAATAGAAAGCGAAGCACCATTAACTGCCAAGGATTTTTTACAAAGGCCTGTGGTATAAAAATGAGGCCTGCCGCTACAAGTGCAGCTAACATAACCTTCTGTGGTCCAATCCTATCAGAAAGTTTCCCCAGTCGTGGAGCAGCAATTATATTTGCCAACCCTGAAGCGGAAAAGGCCATTCCAGCGAGCATTGCAACATGACTGGTGTTACTGGATAACTCGGCAACATATACTGTTATGATTGGCTCTACAGAGTATAATGCGAAGGTTAATACAAAAGAGGTCGCAAACATGATCATAGTCAAACCTTTGTCCGGAATAATATTCCATGTTTCCTTAGCACTAAGCACCTTTTTATCTTGACGAGTAAAAGATTCCTTTACAAGTAAAGCAGTTGTAATAAATGCAACCAGCATCAGTGTACCGGTTATAAAAAATACATTTTGTAAACCAAGGGTTTCTGCTATATAACCGCCAATCATTGGTCCAAGCAAAGAACCTGCAATAGGTGCTGTTGAAAGGGTACCTAAAGCCCATCCAGCGTGTTCCTTATCGGTCTGGGTTGCAATCAAGGTAAGACAGGCTGTACCATAACCGGTGATAACGCCCTGCAACAATCTTAATCCTATCAACTGATACACATTCTGTGCAAAACCCATACTAAATATAACTACTGCCATGCCAAGGCTTGCCCGCAGGAGCATTGGTTTTCGCCCGAATCTGTCAGCGGCCTGCCCCCAAATAGGTGAGAAAATAGCTGAAACGATAAAGGTAACACCAAAAGCAATTCCTGAGAACTGCTCAATTAAGGCCGTATCGTGTATCCCAAGATGATCAATATAAAGCGGCAACACTGGAGCAATCTGGCCCATTCCTACACCTGTTACAAACATTCCAAACCAGCAAACGATTAAATTTCTTTTCCAAATCGGCATGAATATGAGCCTTCTTTCTGCAATGCATCAATTATTATACAAGAATAATGAACTATAATATCCTCATTTTAGCCTACAGATCGGCTTTATACCATGCATTATATTAAACTCCATGGACATTTTTGCTGTAATATTCTGAGGGGCTTATCCCTTCAATTCTTTTAAATATCCTGCTGAAATAAAATTCATCAGTAAATCCAAGTGCTTGTGCTACGTCCTTTACTCTTTTATTACCTTCGATAATAAGTTCTTTGGCTTTATCAATTTTCATCTTATTAAAAAACTCAATTACAGAATATCCTGTAGTCTCTTTAAAAGTCCTTGATAGATAAGGAGATGACAACTGCACCATCTCTGACAATTCAGTCAAGGTCACACTATTATTTATATTTTGATGCATGTATTTAATAATGTTTTCTATTTTCAAGGAAGTTGAGTAATTCTGATTTTGCTTACTTATATTTTGAAAAATTGCAATTAGTAATTGTTGAAACAAAGTGTTCGTAATAAACTCATATCCTGGTAGTTTTGAATTCCAGCTGTCAACTAATTTCTTAAATATATCATCTATATGATAATAATCCTTTAATTCTTGTGCAGATTGCAATGGGAGCACTTTCACTTCATCTCTAATAGCCCATTTACTGTCATTAAAGCTCACGTGCGCATAGCTAAAATGTACGGATCGAATACATATGGGTTCTTTCGTATCTATCTCTATAGAATGTTGTACATCAGGACAAATGTAGAATAGCATGCCTTCTTTAATCAAATATCTTTTGTTTTCAATTATAATACTGCCCTTCCCCCCGGTAAAAAAAGCAAGCTCATGATTTTGTATTGTTCTGGTGATTTTACTTGGATATCTTCCAGGTTCATAAAATTTCCTGCACTTGCAGTAATGAATGTTAAAAAAAAGATTTTTTATACTCATGTTTTCCTCCATAATTCAATCTAAAATACACTAAACATAATAGTCATTAATAAATTGATCTTATCACATTTAACTCATTACTTAGGATTTTAGGGTGTTAAAGTTTTTCATTCAACTAAATCCATACAAAGAAATAGCCCGCGAATTCGCGGGTTTTAGTTTTCTCGAATTTAGATGGTAGATATGATCCTCACCAACTCCTGTGTTTTTCCTGCAAAAGCTATGGTTACTTTACTAAACATGACACCAATGTAACTTAAAAAACTGTTTACAACCTATCCCCATTACCACTGGCCACATAAATTGTCTACCTTTACGCCTTCATTAATTTACTTTCATTACGTGGCACGTTCACATTTAGTATGTACAAAAAAGGTATCAGCATTACGCTGATACCTGGCTTTCATAATTATATGTTCTTTGCTCATTGCCTACTAAAATTGAACCAAGAAGCCTTCCTGAGACCACTCATTTTTCAAATATCATGATTTAAACTTCTCGGTTACAAGCCTAGCCCCCATTTCAAATGCCTTTTTACAATCATCGGGAAATACTTCTTCTCGCCTCTTAGCTTTCTTCTCAGGATCAAACCTGGTTGCAACCACCTTTGAGTAATCCTCAAATTGGTACGTATCAAAACTAAGGAGATACTCGGAAACCCCGAATATACGTCGCAGCATATTTTTATTAATAACAAAGTGGTGATCATAGTCCATTGCTTTCATCTGTTCCTCTGTTGCATTCATCGTGTAGATAAAGCCTGTATTAATTTTTTTAGGAAAAAGTGATTGTGGAGGATCACTATAAACCGAATATTGAAAAACAAAGCGATCCATGAAGGCTGCCATCTCACCAGTAACCCTCCCCATATAAATTGGAGACCCTAATATAATGGCATCTGCTTCCTCCACTTTTTTGAAAATCGGTGCTAGATCATCCTGTATTGGACACTTACCATAACTTTTACCACCTTTGCTTTTACAAGCAAAACAGCTGATACATCCTTTGTAGTTGAGATCATAAAGATGTATAAGTTCCGTCTCTGCTCCTTGCGTAACTGCACCTTCCATTGCTTTATTGAGTAGCGTTGCCGTATTCCATTTTTTTCTTGGGCTTCCGTTTATCGCTATTATTTTCATAACTATACCTCCATATTTTAAATCTTATTTACTTGATTTCTCTCTCTTAATTGTATATAGTTTTAGCATAAAGTAAAGTATGCACTTTAAAGGTAGATACTATATAAAAAGAGAGTGTTATTATGAATTGCTCAATGAATGAATGTGGCAAGCCCCCTATATATACATTATCCATTATTAGAGGCAAATGGAAGAAGATTATACTGGCCTCATTATTTCACAACGGAATGCAAAGATATGATCAACTAAAAAAAAGCATACCACCTATCACTTGAGTAAATTTCATAATTAAGACCTGAGTTATCCACAAATAGGTAGTATGACGTATAAATCTCATAAAAATTCAATTTTATCTAACAGAATGAATTGAGATTAGAACGTCTATAGAATACATCTGA
>Ga0209430_1001992_pt1 | contig 13945 bp, 13 predicted proteins | sample BarGraIncub1133A_FD_184504 | JGI IMG/M metagenome (GOLD analysis project Ga0209430, IMG submission 184504) | Arctic peat soil microbial communities from Barrow, Alaska - Barrow Graham LP Incubations 11-33A (SPAdes) (version 2) | ecosystem: Environmental > Terrestrial > Soil > Wetlands > Peat... | reverse complement strand
CCTTAGGAGAACCCAGCAGCGTTCCAGTTGGACAATATGCGCAAGAGATATTTACTACACTGAGCATATTGGATCTAGTAAAAGCAAAGGCAAACTACGGTAGTGATGTAAGGCAAGTACTTACTTGGGTTGAGAGTGGAGAGGTTGATTGCGGAGTAGTTTATGCGACAGATGCAGCTACATCACAAAAAATTACTGTGGTATGCGAAGCACCAAAGGACAGCCATAAACCAGTTATATATCCTGTGGCTGTGCTGAAAAGTAGTAAGCATTCGGTGGAGGCACAGGCTTTTTTAGACTATTTATCCACACCTGAGGTTGTAAAGGTATTTGAAAAATATGGTTTCAAAATGAAATAATCATGAAAAACTTAACTATCAGAGGAGGTGAGTATCATGGATTTATCACCGCTTTATATATCACTGAAGGTGGCTTTTATTGCTACGATAATAACAATTTTTACAGGTATTGCAGCAGCCCGTTATGTTTTGAAAATTAGGCGGTTTAAGGGCTTGATTGATGGTGCGCTTACACTGCCCATGGTACTGCCTCCTACGGTCGTGGGCTTTTTCTTATTAGTTATTTTTGGGAAAAATAGTGTACTTGGAAAAGTACTAATGCAGTTTAATATAACAGTTGTATTTTCCTTGGTGGGAGCAGTAATTGCTTCCGCCATTGTGTCATTTCCGCTAATGTATCGAACCGTAAGAGGTGCATTTGAGCAGTTTGATACTAACATAATTTATGCAGCAAGAACACTTGGAATATCCGAATTTAAGATATTTTGGGGAATTATTATTCCAAATGTAATTCCAAGCATAATAGCAGGAACAGTTCTTAGCTTTGCTAGAGCACTTGGGGAATTTGGCGCAACAATAATGCTTGCAGGAAATATACCTGGGAGGACACAGACAATGGCAATTGCTGTATATACGGCGGTGCAAGCTGGGGATAGAGCAAAAGCATACAATTGGGTTATGATTATCTGTGCAATGTCCTTTGCATCAATAATACTTATGAATTTTTGGAATAACCTTCAATATAAAAAATCGGCAAAAAGGAGTGATTTTTAATGTCTCTATATGTTGATATCAAAAAAGTTCTTGGGGAGTTTACGCTAAATGTCAAATTTACTGCACAGGAAGAAGTTATGGCTATATTAGGTGCTTCTGGTTGTGGCAAGAGTATGACATTGAAATGTATAGCCGGAATAGAAACCCCTGATGAAGGTAAAATTGTAGTAGGCGACAGGGTTTTATTTGACTCGGAAAAGAACATTGATTTATCACCGCAAAAAAGGAAGGTAGGATATTTGTTTCAGAATTATGCACTTTTCCCTAATATGACGGTAGAAGAAAACATTGGTTCAGGGGTGAACCTTCCTAAAAAAGAGCGTTTCAGGGTAGTAAAAGAAAAAATAAAAGCATTTTATTTGGAGGGCTTGGAGAAAAAACGTCCAAGTCAGCTTTCTGGTGGGCAGCAGCAAAGAGTTGCGCTTACTAGAATTTTGGTTTCAGAGCCTGAAATTATTATGTTAGATGAACCTTTTTGTGCTCTTGACAGCTATTTAAAATGGCAGCTAGAGCAAGAACTGATGGACTTGCTTTCAGCTTTTAAAGGTACAGTTTTGTTCGTATCACATAATAGGAACGAAGTGTATCGATTTTCCGATACCATTGCTGTCGTTTCAGATGGAAAAATTGATGCTGTAAGTAAAAAGGAAACCTTGTTCAAAAATCCACAAACCTTTGCTGCTGCACTTTTGACAGGCTGCAAAAATATATCTAGAGCACAGAAACTCACAGAACATACACTAAATGCAATTGATTGGGATATGATTCTGTATAGTAGCCGGATAATACCGGAGGATATAAAGCACGTGGGTATGCGAGCTCACTATTTCAAGTACACAGAGAATGTGGATTCTCAAAATACTATGACCTGTGATGTAACAAAAGTTATTGAAAACCCATTTTCCTATATTATTATGTTGAAAAATAAAAATAGCACTGTCGGAAATGGGTTTTCAAAAATAAGGTGGGAAGTGGATAAGGATGCCTGGAAAGCAATTTCTCAAAAAAATATTCCTTTAAGGCTTATTTTTCAAGAAGACGATCTATTGCTGCTTAGCTGAATCAAATTTCCTATGGACAACACTCACATATAATAATAAAATAATAATACAAAAGCGACTTAGCTGTCGCTTTTGTATTATTGTAGAAATTTTTTTAGATATATTAATATAAGTTAATAGCTATAGTAACTGATTCATGCTAATTTTGGAGGCAGAGATAGATGGACGAAATACAGATAATAATCAATCAAATAATAATTCTCACATTGCTTGGAATCACGGGCTACGTCGCTGGCAAGAAAAAATACTTACCCGAAGATTCACACAAATACATATCTGCACTTATCTTGAAGATAACGATGCCGTTTTTACTTTTCACCACAATGGGTAATTACTCATTTACCAGTGAAACTCTTACAAATGGGTTATATATATTTGTTCTTGGCGTTGTGTTCATGTTATTAGCAGGTTTGATAGCTCTTGGGCCCTGCAAGGCAATGGGTATAAAAGAAAAGACAAAAAACATTTATATTGCTCAGTCAATGTTCGGTAATGTTATATTTATGGCATATCCCATACTTAAAGCTATGTATGGCGATGTGGGAATTGTATATGCCATTTTTTTTAATATAGCTAATGATGCAATATTATGGACCTTGGGTGTATATTTATTCAACAAGCATAATAAAAAGAACGATAAGGACAATCTGTCACATCTTATAAACCCTAACACATTAGCATTTCTGGGTGGAATAATGATTATTGCTCTAAAGTATCTGCTTAAAATAGATAAAATAGCTGTCTATAATGGTGCCTGGAAAATCTTTTATGATACCTTTAATGGCTTAGGACATACTACAATTTACCTCTCTATGATATTTATAGGGTTGCTCCTTTCAAATATAAAAGCAACTGGAATTAACAATATTTTGTCTAAATCAAGGTTTTTGGTGTTCTCAATTTTTAAACTGCTTCTTGTGCCTCTATTGGCTATTGCTTTCTTTAAAATGACAAACAATTTTTTTGATCCGTTTGTTAAGAAAATAGTGGTACTACAGCTAGCAATGCCAGCATCAACTATAGTTTCAGCCCTTGCTCTACAATATGATTCTGACTATAATGCTGCCACAGAGGGAATATTAATTTCAACTATTTTGTCAATATTTACATTGCCAATTATAGTGTACCTTTTAATATAATGATGGCTTAAAACTGAGGTATCTTGGTTTTATCCGAATATTAAAATCAAATAGCAAAAAAATGTTCGCTTTTTTTGCTAGATTAATTGACAATTGAGTTTAAAATTTGATAATATTAAGATATAAAAGACGAATTATTTTAGAGAAATAGCAATAAATGTTCATAAAACCATTTGCAAGTATGGAGGATAAAAAAATGTGTGTTTCCAGAGATGCTAAAGTAGCTATAATCATGGGAAGCGATTCGGACTGGTCAGTAATGAAAAGCTGTTTAAAGATATTAAAGAATTTCGAAATTGATTGTGAAGTAATGGTGTGCTCTGCACATAGAACACCTGACAAAGCATCTGAATATGCAAAGAATGCTGAGGCTAATGGTATTGATGTTATTATAGCTGCGGCAGGCAAGGCTGCACATCTACCAGGTGTATTAGCTGCATATACACCGATTCCAGTTATAGGAGTGCCAATTAAATCATCAACGATGGATGGATTGGATTCATTACTTTCAATAGTTCAAATGCCAACTGGAATTCCTGTTGCAACAGTTGCTATTGATGGAGCAGAGAATGCGGCTCTATTGGCAATACAAATTCTATCAGTTGCATATCACGAGCTGAGACAAAAAATGATAGATTACAAAAAATCACTAGCAGAAAAAGTTGAAAAGAAAAATATAGAACTTCAAAAAAAGATACTGGAAATGTAAATTATCCTTAAATGTAAATCAGACTTGAAAAATAAGTTTTGTAACAAACAATAAAGCAAATAGAAGGAGTAAGTTATGTGTGATTCTGGTCAATGCTTTCAATGCGACAACTTGGACTGCTTAGATGAGCGACTTGATAAAATGCATGAAGAATGTGGTGTATTCGGAATATACTCACTTGAAAATAATGATGTAGATGTGGCTGGGTTGACATATTATGGACTGTATGCACTTCAACATAGGGGGCAGGAGAGCGCAGGAATAGCCGTAAGTGACAGAGAAACCATTGTTTTCCACAAGGATATGGGCTTAGTTCCAGAAATATTTGACAGAGTGGTACTGAATCATTTAAAGGGTACAATGGCTGTAGGACATGTACGTTACTCGACGACAGGTGCAAGCCGACGTGAAAATGCACAGCCAATAGTTGTCAGGTCTAGAAATGGGCAAATGGCTTTGGCTCATAACGGAAATATTGTTAATGCTTCTATACTCAGAGATCAAATGGAGAATAATGGAACAATATTTCAAACTACGAATGATACAGAAGTTTTAATAAATTTAATTACAAAGCATAGTATTTCTTCAGATACGCTTGAAGATGCTATTGAGAAAATGATGCATGACGTCAAAGGCTCATATGGGTTAATACTAATGACCGCAAACAAGATGTTGGGAATTAGAGACCCATTTGGAATTAGACCTTTATGCATAGGAAAGACTTCGACCGCATATGTACTAGCTTCCGAATCCTGTGCACTTGATGCTGTTAATGCCGAATTTATCAGGGATATAGAGCCTGGAGAAATAGTTATTATAGAAAATAATGAAATAAGATCAATTAGACCATTCAATCGTAAAGATACAAAACTCTGCATATTCGAGTTTGTGTATTTTGCCAGACCAGATAGCGTAATAGATGGAGCAAGCGTTCAGCAATCTAGATATGAAGCCGGAAAACGACTGGCTATTGAGCATCCTGTAGATGCTGACGTTGTAATTGGAGTTCCTGATTCAGGTATATCGGCTGCAATTGGTTTTTCAAAACAGACAGGTATTCCTTATGGTGAGGGAATAGTTAAAAATAAATATGTAGGCAGAACCTTTATTCAGCCTAGTAAGGGCATGAGAGAAATGGCTGTTAGGATAAAACACAATGCCATTAAAAAGACAATTGAAGGTAAAAGAGTTGTTATAATAGATGACTCAATTGTTAGAGGAACAACCACTAGACGAATTGTTCAAATATTGAAAAAAGCAGGTGCCAAAGAAGTTCATATGAGAGTTAGCTCACCACCACTCAAATTCCCTTGCTATTTTGGAATTGATATTTCATCAAGAACTGAGCTAGTTGCTGATAGGCTTTCAGTAGATGAAATAAGAGAGATGATTTGTGCGGACACATTGGGATATTTGAGTTTGGAGGGACTTTTGCAGAGCCCTGTAGGTTCAAAATGTGGATTCTGCTCAGCTTGCCTAGATGGGAAGTATCCTATAGATGTTCCTGAAGAAGGAGATAAATTTAGCTGCGGTTGCTAGTTTTTAAAGATACTAATTATTATAAATGATGAATTTTTTGGAGGGTAAAGAGATGACCACATACAGGGATGCGGGTGTTGATGTTGAAGCAGGCTATGAGGCAGTTAAGTTGATGAAAACCCATGTGAAACGTACATTTAGACCAGAGGTTATGACTGAATTGGGCGGTTTTGGAGGACTTTTTGGGTTAGATAAATCAAAATATGAGCAACCAGTTTTAGTTTCGGGCACAGATGGAGTTGGCACAAAGCTCAAAATGGCTTTTCTATTGAACAAGCATGATACAGTAGGAATTGACTGTGTGGCTATGTGTGTAAATGATATTATATGCAGTGGAGCAGAGCCCTTGTTTTTCTTGGATTATATTGCTGTAGGAAAAAACTATCCTGAAAAGGTTGCTGAGATTGTAAAGGGTGTAGCTGATGGATGTGTGATGTCAGGGTGTGCACTTATAGGCGGGGAAACTGCTGAAATGCCGGGGTTTTATCCTGTAGACGAATACGATTTAGCTGGTTTTACAGTAGGAATAGTAGATAAGAATAAAATAATTAATGGAAAGAGTATAACAGCTGGTGATAAGCTGATTGGACTTCCATCATCAGGACTTCACAGCAACGGATATTCTCTGGTTAGAAAGCTCATCAACCCTACAGAGAAGAACCTGAATGTATATGTTGAAAAGCTTGGCTGCACATTGGGTGAAGAACTAATTAAGCCAACAAAAATATATGTGAAAACAATTCTTGCTCTAATAGAGAAATATGATGTCAAAGGAATTTGCCACATAACAGGTGGTGGATTCGTAGAGAATATTCCAAGAATGATTCCAGAGGGGTTAAGGGTAAATATTCAAAAGGATTCATGGCCTATACTCCCAATATTCAATCTGCTTAAGGATTTGGGCAACATGGAGGACAAGGATATTTTCAATACCTTCAATATGGGAATAGGAATGGTTTTGGCTGTAGAGGAAGGCAAGGCAGATGAAATAACAGCTTACTTGCAATCAATTGGACAAGAGGCTTTCCTTATCGGTTCTATAACCGAGGGTGAGGCTGGGGTAGATATATGCTAAACATTGGTGTATTGGTGTCTGGAAGTGGCTCAAACCTCCAGGCTATAATAGACAAGCTAGAAAGTGGATATATTAAGGATGTAAAAATAGTAACAGTAGTTTCAAACAAAGCTGATGTTTTTGCTCTTCAGAGGGCAAAAAAAAATGGTATTGAGGGAACTTGCATATCTAGAAGGTCTTTTAATAATATGGATGAATATGATGAGGCTCTTATCAATCATTTTAAAGAGCATGATGTTGGTCTTGTGGTTATGGCAGGCTTCTTGTCAATTTTAGGAGAACGCTTCAGCAAGTATTATATTAATAGGGTTATCAATATTCACCCATCTTTAATACCTTCATTTTGCGGGAAGGGTTTTTATGGAATTATTCCTCATCAGCAGGTGCTGGAGTTGGGTGTGAAAGTAACCGGTGCTACGGTGCATTTTGTTGAGCTAGAGGCTGACTCTGGCCCAATAATATTACAAAAGGCAGTATATGTGGAGGAAAACGACACACCAGAAATACTCCAAAGACGAGTTATGGAGCAAGCAGAGTGGGAGATACTACCTGAAGCAATAAAGCTTTTTGCAGAAAACAGATTGGTTATCGAAGGAAATAAGGTAAAAATTCTTTAAATCTCAATTTTTCAGTTAAATAAGTAAGATCCTGAGTGCTACTGGCGCTTCTGATCTTATCATAAGTTGAAATGTAGAGTTAATTTTAATATTTTAAAAGTTTATGATTGGAGGAATTAGTTTTATGATTAAGCGAGCATTAATAAGTGTTTCAGACAAAACAGGCATAGTCGAGTTTGCATCCTCACTTGCTGCAAAAGGGGTAGAGATAATATCTACAGGTGGAACAGCAAAGACTCTTTCGGCTGCGGGACTAAAGGTGATAAATGTATCTGATATTACAGGTTTTCCAGAATGCCTTGATGGAAGAGTTAAGACTCTACATCCAAAGGTTCATGCGGGAATTTTGGCAATAAGAAGTAATGAAGAGCATATGAAACAGATCAAGGAACTAGGAGTAGAAACTATTGATTTGGTAGTTATAAACTTGTATCCTTTCAAACAAACAATTCTAAAAGGAAATGTAGAGCTTGAAGAAGCAATTGAGAATATTGATATCGGTGGACCAACTATGCTTAGAGCAGCTGCAAAGAACTATCAGGATGTAGTAGTAGTAGCTGACCCTGTAGATTATGAAAAAGTGCTAGAAGAGATGAATGAAACAGGAGATGTTAGTCTAAAAACCAAGTTTAGACTAGCCTACAAGGTTTTCGAACACACAAGCCATTATGATACACTTATTGCCAAATACTTGAGAGATACGCTTGGCAATATTGATTTTCCAGAAACGCTTTCTCTTACATTTGAAAAGGTTCAGGATTTGCGCTATGGTGAAAATCCTCATCAAAAAGCTGTTTTCTATAAAGAGGTTGGTTCTAACATAGGTCTTCTCCCAAGTGCAGTTCAACTTCATGGAAAAGAGTTATCCTATAACAATATCAATGATACGAATGGTGCAATAGAGCTAATCAAGGAGTTTGATGAGCCTACAGTAGTTGCTGTAAAGCATACTAATCCATGTGGCGTTGGAAGTGCACAAAATATTTGTGCTGCTTACATAAGAGCATACGAATCAGATCCAGTTTCCATTTTCGGTGGAGTAATAGCTGCTAACAGAGAAATAGACGCAAAAACAGCAGAGGAAATTCAAAAAATATTTGTTGAAATAGTTGTTGCACCTTCTTTCACTGATGAAGCCTTAAACATTTTAATGAAAAAGAAGAATATTAGATTATTGAAGCTAGAAGGTATTACAGAGAAGATTTCTCCAGATACTTATGATATGAAAAAAGTTGCTGGTGGTCTTTTGGTTCAACAGTACAATAGCCAGTTATTTAATCAAGAAGATTTGAAATGTGTTACTGAGGTACAACCAACAAAAGAGCAAATGGAGGATTTAATATTTGCGATGAAGGTTGTTAAGTATACAAAATCAAATGGTATTGCTCTTGCAAAATGCAGGCAAACAATAGGAGTTGGTCCTGGTCAGACAAACAGAATAGTTCCTACAAAGGTGGCTATTGAATACGCTGGAGAGCGGTCAAATGGGGCGGTCATGGCATCAGATGCATTCTTCCCATTCTCTGACTGTGTTGAGGCAGCAGCGGCTGCTGGAATAAAAGCAATTATTCAGCCAGGAGGCTCTCTTAAAGATCAGGAATCAATTGACGCATGTAATAAATATGGAATTGCAATGATGTTCACTGGTATGAGACATTTCAAACACTAAAATTTTTGATGCGGAGGTTATTAAACTAACCTCCGCATCAAAAAAATGATAATAAAGTCTTATAGAAGCTCTTTTATATAAGGAGGTTGAGTATGAAGGTATTAGTGGTTGGAGGGGGAGGAAGAGAGCATACGATTGTATGGAAGCTCTCTCAAAGCCCAAGGATAAGTGAATTATACTGTGCACCAGGAAACGGTGGAATTTCTAAGATGGCAACCTGCGTTGACATAAAAGCCACCGATATAGATGGAATAGTAAACTACTCCAAAGAGAATAAAATAGATTTGGTAGTAGTAGCACCTGATGACCCACTTGTAGCAGGTATGGTAGACAAACTTTATAAAGCTGGAATTAGGGCTTTTGGTCCTGTCAAAGCAGCGGCTATTATTGAGGGCAGCAAGTCGTTTTCTAAGGATTTAATGAAGAAATATAACATATCTACAGCGGGCTACAAGGTTTTTGAAAAAAGTGCTGATGCTTTAAAATATCTTAATACCTGTAGTGCCCCAATAGTGGTAAAGGCTGATGGCCTAGCGCTCGGTAAAGGTGTTATTATTGCAAAGACTATCGAGGAAGCAAAGGATGCTGTAAATGCCATTATGAATGATATGGTCTTTGGCGAAGCCGGTAGCAAAGTAGTTATTGAAGAATATATTGAAGGTCCGGAGATTTCTATTCTAGTTTTCACAGATGGAAAAACTATAGTACCTATGGTATCAGCACAGGATCACAAGCGTGCATATGACGATGACCAAGGACCAAATACCGGAGGCATGGGGACTTTTTCACCAAGTCCTTTATATGATAAGAAGCTTGCAGACTACTGTATGAAGGAAGTTTTCGTTCCAACAATAGAGGCTATGAATAAAAAACGACGTAAATTTAAAGGCGTTTTATATTTTGGATTGATGCTTACAAAGGATGGTCCAAAGGTTTTGGAATATAACGCTAGGTTTGGTGATCCTGAAACACAAGTAGTTTTACCAAGGCTCAAGACAGATTTGCTTGATATATTCGAGGCGATAATTGATGAGAAGTTAGCTGATATTAAAATTGAATGGAATGATAATGCTGCTGTTTGTGTAGTTGCAGCCTCTGGTGGATATCCCGGAAAATATTCCACAGGAATAGAGATAAGCGGACTTGATGAAGCTCAGGCAAATGAAGATACTATCGTATTTCATGCCGGTACAGCTTACAAAGATGGTAAGTTCTATACGTCTGGTGGAAGAGTATTAGGAGTTACAGCGGTTGAAGAAACCATGGACAAGGCAATAGATAAAGCATACGCTGGAATAGAAAAAATAAGCTTTGAAGGAATGCATTACAGAAGAGATATTGGCAGAAAATAAAGCAGACTTAGTTCAGATAAAGAAGAATATTTTTAGAGACCTTGCTCCACTTTTTAAGTGTAACAAGGTCTTTTTGTGTAAATATGAATTATTTAACAATAAGGATTTCGCATTTTTTGATAGGTAGTTGATTTTATTATGTTATAATAGTCTCTATATCAGCTGCAAGAAATTTAAACCTTAGAGGGGATAGTTTAATGGAAAGCAGAGGCTTGAAAATCGGAATTTGTGGAGGTACGTTTGACCCTATTCACTTGGGTCATCTTGCGATTGCTGAGTTGGTTAGGTGCGAATTTAATTTGGATAAAGTTCTATTTATTCCATCCGGCATGCCACCACATAAGGATTTGAGGATTGTTACTGATGCTATCCATCGATTAAATATGGTTAAATGTGCTGTAAGTACAAATCCATATTTTGAAGTTGTTTCTGTTGAGACTCAAAGACAAGGATACTCTTATACAGTGGACACATTGAAGGAACTGCATGAAATGTATCAGCCAGATACACAGTTTTACTATATAATTGGTGCAGATGTAGTAATGGATTTACTCACTTGGAAAAGTGCAGAAGAAGTTTTTGGATTAACTAAATTTATTGCGGTAATGAGGCCAGGGTTTTTGGATGAGGAGTTTGATGCCCAAATAAAGGCTTTAAGAAATAAATTTAATATTGATATTACTAGCTTTGAAGCACCACTCATAGAGATCTCATCAACCTTCATAAGGAATAGAATAATTAAAAATCAATCTGTAAAATATCTTGTAAATGAGTGCGTTGAAGAATATATAAAGAATAATAATTTATATCTATAAAAGGAACTATATTATGAATTTAGTTGAAATGGATGAATTGCTGAAAAAGTCGTTGAAACCAAATAGATATATTCATTCTGTAAATACAATGAAGGTAGCAATTTCCTTGGCAGAGCATTACGGGGAGAATACTGATGCTGCCGCAATTGCAGGACTCCTGCACGATTGCGCCAAAAACTTGAATGATGATGATACTAAAAAATATTGCACTCTTAGTGGGATAGAGCTAAATGAGGTTGAGCAAAAACAAGTCTTCTTAATGCATGGTGCAGTAGGTGCAATTATTGCCAAGGAAAAATACGGGGTGAATGATGAAAGTATATTAAATGCTATTAAATATCATTCGACAGGTTTTTCTAAAATGAGTATGATGGATAAATTAGTTTTTTTAGCAGACTGCATAGAGCCAGGCAGAACGCATTACGAGGTTTATGGTGTGCGAAGGTTGGCCTATGAAAATATTGATAAAGCTTTGATATGTGCGTTTGATAATATTATTAAATATATTATTAAACAGAAGGGCCTAATTCACCCGTTTACTATTGAAGCAAGAAACAATATATTGATATCAAAATAAACCGAAATAATGTTTGGAGACGAGAAAAATGAGTAAATTTTTGAAAGTAGCATTTTATGCAATAGGGACTTTTTTGTTGGTTTTCTCATCAGTTATTGTTGGAGCCAATTTTGTTAAAGATTCTGGCGTATTTGACAAGCCTATAGTTCAGGTTATAAAGCAGCCTCAAAAAGCACCAGCAACGGCTAGTACTCCTAAGGTTGTTATTGTTACTGAACCCGTGAAGCAAGAGCCTGTCAAGCAAACCCCTGCGGCTTCGACTGTTAACAACAAAAAGCTAGTTGTTGAGGTTATTAACTATACTGATAAAAGTGGTCTGGCAGAGGAAACTAGGGCAATGCTAGAAGCGAAAGGATACACTGTAAGTGCAGGAAATTATGTAGATAGCAAACAGGGAACTTCCCAGATTATTATTAGAAAAAAAGGTGTAAATACTGACGTAATCAGGAACATGCTTAAAATATCTGTAATAAAGGAAGAACTTCAGCCAGATTCTAGATTTGATGTTACTATTATTATCGGAAGTGACTTTAATCCTTAGTTATTCCTTAGATTTGAAAGATTTACACGTAAGTGATATAATAAGCAAGTCTGCGCAATTTTGACGTGAAAAATATACAGAAGCTGAAGATGAGGTGCAAAAATTGGATTCAAAAATATTAGTAGATAAGATAGTAGAAGCGATGGAAGGAAAGAAGGCAATAGATATCAGCATAATTGATATCCAAAATATCACAGTAATTGCAGATTACTTTGTAATTTGTAGTGGTACTTCTACCACTCATATCAAAGCAATATCAGATGAAATAGATTTTATGTTAGGCGAAATAGGGCTTAAATCCTATCACAAAGAAGGCTATAATACTGCAAGATGGATTTTACTAGACTATGCAGACGTAGTCATTCATGTTTTCCATCATGAAGACAGAGGCTTTTATAATTTGGAAAGGCTATGGTCAGATGGTAAATTGACTAGTATTAGATAAAATGATTGTAGTAAATGAAGCAAATATTACAAAAAGTATTTTTAAAATAGCTATTCCTACTGTTATTGAGCAGATGTTAATTATGATAGTAGGGGTTGTTTCGCTTGCATTTGTTGGACGCCTAAATAACGAAGCAGTTACAGCAGTTGGCTTTATAAATTCGTTGTTTGGTTTTATACAGGTATTTTTTGTTGCACTATCAACAGGATGCACTGTTGTAATAGCTAGATTGATTGGCGAAGGCAATGTAAATATGGCAAAGTCAGCTATAAAGCAATGCGTAGTTATTGGCTTTGCTATATCATCTGTATTTGCAGTTTGCTTAATATTATTTGCAAGGCCAGTTATAGTTGCATTTTTTGGCGGTGCTGAGCAGATTGTAATTGATATGGCCACTAAGTACTTCAAGATTACTCTAATTACACTGCCATTGATGTTTGCAAATATTATCATAAGCGGGTCTTTAAGAGGTGCGGGAGATACAAAAACGCCAATGCTTATTGCAAATATTGTAAATATATTGAACATTGTTTTATGTTATGTTTTAATATATGGGATAAGTATAGGTGATTTTTCCATAGCAAAAATGGGCGTGACAGGTGCTGCTATAGCGGTTTGCATATCAAGAGGTGTGGGCGGATTATTGAGTTTATTTGTTGTTTTGAATAAAACTGTATTATTATCTTTTAGTTTAAAGGGTAGACTATTAATAGATTTTCCTCTGCTAAAAAGAATATTACATGTAGGTATTCCAGCTTCTCTTGAACAATTAATTATGCAGGGCGGATTTCTGCTATTGCAAGTAGTAATTTCAAGAATGGGAACTGAATCCTCAACGGTATATCAAATAGTAATGTCGATAAATTCTATTTGCTTTGTTCCTATATTTGGGTTCGGTATTTCCGCTACTACTATGGTTGGTCAAAGCCTAGGTGCAAAAAGGATAGATCTTGCGAAAAAAAGTGGATGGCAAACTATAAAAATTTGTCTTTGCATTACAGTAGTTCTATCAAGTTTACTGTTTATTTTTGCAGGTAATTTGATCAGAATATATACTAATGATATTACTATTATCTCTATAGGAGTGGGGGCAATAAGGCTTTTTAGCTTTTCACAGCCATTTGTTTCAATTGTAACTGTGGTCTCCAATGCTTTAAGAGGTGCTGGAGATATGGCATATGTAATGCTAACTAGTTTTATCGGGATTTGGTGCTTGAGATTATTAGTGACCTTTGGGCTAGATTATTTATTTAAAATAGGTATTAATGCTGCATGGATAGCTCTATTCCTGGATTTTTTTATAAGGGCTATGATGTACTTAGTTAGATTTAGA
>Ga0209430_1001991_pt1 | contig 13949 bp, 10 predicted proteins | sample BarGraIncub1133A_FD_184504 | JGI IMG/M metagenome (GOLD analysis project Ga0209430, IMG submission 184504) | Arctic peat soil microbial communities from Barrow, Alaska - Barrow Graham LP Incubations 11-33A (SPAdes) (version 2) | ecosystem: Environmental > Terrestrial > Soil > Wetlands > Peat... | reverse complement strand
GCGGCAGCAGCGGGTGCCCGCCGAATGCTCTCCGCCTCGTCGGCGGCCGTGTACGGGGACCCCGAGAGTCTGCCGCTCATGGAGTCCGCGACCAAGCGGCCGCTGAACCCGTACGGCTTCTCGAAGCTCGCCGCGGAATCCGCGCTCGCTTCCGAGCTCGCCGGGACCGGTGTCGACTTCGCCTCCATGCGCTTCGCCAACGTGTACGGTCCCGGGCAGGACTGGCGGGGAGAGGGCGGCGTCGTCGCGATCCTCGCGGCACGTCTCGCCAAGGAAGAGCCGCCGGTGATCTTCGGCGATGGTGCGCAGACGCGCGACTTCATCTACGTGGGCGACGTCGTCGCTTTCATCATGACCGCGCTCGCCTCGGACGCTTCGTTGGCCGGGGCGATGCCCGACGGACCTGCCTATAACGTCTCCACCGGGACGCGGACCTCGGTCGCGCGGCTGGCGGGACTGCTGCGTTCCGTCTCCGGTGCGCGGGTCGAAGTCGAGTATGGCGAGCCGCGTTCGGGCGACATCCTGCACAGCGTCCTCGACCCCGGCAAGGCTGCTGCGGCCTTCGGCTGGCAGGCCCGCGAGACACTGGAGACGGGATTGCTCGCCACGTGGCGATGGTTGTCGGCGAACGTCGGATGAGCGGATCCGAGGAGCTGTTCGCCCTCTACGAGGCGAAGGCGCGCGCCGAGCTCGACGATGCCGACGGGGCCGCGGGCGTCGACGCCGACGCGCGGAGGGGCGCGCTGATGGCCCCGGTCGCACTCGTGGTCGGGCTGCCCGGCACCGCCGAGCCCCCGCTGAGCGGCGAGGCGGGCGAGGCGGTGGGCAAGGCCCTGGTCGCGCTCGGGTTCCCGGCGGGTTCCGAGTTCGTCATCGCGTCACACCCACTGAGCGATGCGGGTGACGGACCGCTCGCGCGCCGACTCCGGCTGGCCATCGAGGCGGTCGATCCGACACTGGTCCTGGCGCTCGATGCCGTGGCGGCCCGAGACCTTTCGGTCGCTTTCGATCTTGGCGACCTGCTTGTCGGCGTACCGGTCAGCGCGCTGGGCCGCACGTTCGGCTACGTTGGGGAGTTCGCCGCATCACTCGGAGACGAGAGCGCCAAAGTGCGGGCGTGGGGCGCGATGAAGGCGATCGCCCGCGCGGACGTCGCCGCAACGTCAGCGAGGCGCCAGTCGGCGCCTCGCGATAAGTCGGACGTGCGGAGCGACAGGCCGAAGGCCTAGTCTTCCTCGATCTCGGTGATCGCACCCATCGGGCACTCCTCGAAGCACGCTTCGCAGCCGGTGCAGTCGTCCTCGTTGACGGGCTGGGCGACCTCTCCTACCAGCTCGATCACACCGGACGGGCAGGTGTCGACGCACACGCCGCATCCGGAGCATTCGTCCTCGTTGATGATGGGTCGGGGCATGTGGGGTCCCTTCGAATCAGCTGTGGCCATCGGTCGGTCGCGCGTACATTACCCACTGTTGCCGACCCTGTAAAGACGCCAGTTCCAACATGCGCCCGCTATCTCACCGTGCGGTATCACCCTAAAGGGGTCGCGTCGTGTCATACGCGGGCACCCTTCGCAGTTTCGACCCCGCGGCCTACGGGTATCATGTCACCGCAGCGTGAACATAACTTGACAATGATGCACTCAGGTTTGTACCATTTGACGAGCGCGCACAGCCGCGCCTGAAACCGTTCGGGAGGAGACCGACAATCATGGCCAAGGTACTCGGTATCGACCTCGGAACCACGAACTCGGCGATGGCCGTGCTCGAGGGCGGGGAACCGGTGATCATCATCAACGCCGAAGGCGATCGCACCACGCCTTCGGTCGTCGCGTTCCGTAAGGACGGCGAGCGCATCGTCGGCAAGTCCGCCAAGAACCAGGCGATCACCAACCCTGAGAACACCGTCAAGTCGATCAAGCGCTTCATCGGCCGCAAGATCGAGGAGACCGCCTCGGAGCGCAAGACCGTGGCGTTCCAGGTCGTCAAGGGCAAGGACGGCCGCGCTTCCGTTGAGATCGAGGGCAAGGATTTCACGCCCGAGGAGATCTCGGCGATGATCCTGCAGAAGCTCAAGAACGACGCCGAGAAGTACCTCGGCGAGCCGATCACGCAGGCCGTCATCACGGTACCCGCGTACTTCAACGACATGCAGCGCCAGTCCACGAAGGACGCCGGCAAGATCGCCGGTCTCGAGGTGCTGCGCATCATCAACGAGCCGACGGCCGCGGCACTCGCGTACGGCCTCGACAAGGGCGCCGGCGAGCAGACGGTGCTCGTCTTCGACCTCGGCGGCGGCACCTTCGACGTGTCGATCCTCGAGCTCGGTGACGGCGTCTACGAGGTCAAGTCCACCAACGGCGACAACCATCTCGGCGGCGACGACTGGGACCAGCGCGTCATCGACTGGCTGGCCGACAAGTTCAAGGCCGACCACGGTATCGACCTGCGCGCGGACAAGATGGCGCTGCAGCGTCTCAAGGAGGCCGGCGAGAAGGCCAAGATGGAGCTTTCCGGCGCTCAGACGACGCAGATCAACCTTCCGTTCATCACTGCGGACGCGTCGGGTCCGAAGCACCTCGACTATCAGATGACTCGCGCCGATTTCCTCAAGGTCACGGCCGACCTGCTCGACCGCTGCAAGAAGCCGGTCGAGGCGGCCATGAAGGACGCGGGCATGAAGATGGGCGACCTCGACGAGGTCATCCTCGTCGGTGGCTCGACCCGTATGCCGGCCGTCCAGGAACTGGTCAAGTCGCTGACCGGCAAGGACCCGCACATGGGCGTCAACCCTGACGAGGTCGTCGCGCTCGGAGCGGCGGTCCAGGGCGGCGTGCTCGCGGGCGACGTCAAGGGCATCCTGCTGCTGGACGTCACGCCGCTGTCTCTCGGCGTCGAGACCCTCGGTGGCGTCATGACCAAGATGATCGAGCGCAACACCACCATCCCGACCCGCAAGACCGAGACCTACACCACCGCGGCCGACGGTCAGACGTCGGTCGAGATCCACGTGCTCCAGGGCGAGCGCGAGGTCGCGGCCGCCAACAAGACCCTCGGCAAGTTCTCGCTGGCCAACATCCCGTCGGCCCCGCGCGGCGTGCCGCAGGTCGAGGTCACCTTCGACATCGACGCCAACGGCATCGTCAACGTGACGGCCAAGGACCGCGGCACCGGCCAGGAGCAGAAGATCACCATCTCCGGCTCGACTGCCCTTTCTGACGACGAGGTCGAGAAGATGGTCAAGGATGCCGAGGCGCACGCCGACGACGACCGCCGCGTGAAGGAGGCCGCTGAGGCCCGCAACATCGCCGACACGCTGGTCTACGCCACGGAAAAGACCATCAAGGACCTCGGCGACAAGGTCACGGACGAGATGAAGACCGAGGTCGAGTCCGAGATCGCCGCCGTGAAGGCCGCGCTCGAGGGCGACGACACCGATGCGATCAAGGCAGCCACGGAGAAGCTCCAGGCAGCCTCGTACAAGCTGGCCGAGATCGTCTACGCCGACGCGCAGACCGAGACCGGTGAGGGCGAGGGCGCCGAGGCGTCGGCCGAGCCCGCCGAGGACGAGGAAGTCGCCGACTTCGAGGTCGTCGACGAGGATAAGAAGTAACCCATGACCCATCGCGGACACAAAGCAACAGGCGGCGACGAAACCCCCCTGGCCGGGTCCGGGATCGATCCGGAGCTGGTCGAGGACCTGGGTGCGCAGATCGAAGCCGGGCTGACGCAGTCAGCGGAACTCGAATCTGCCCGCGCCGAGGCGGACCGCAATCTTGCGGACGCCCGGCGCTGGCAGGCCGAGTTCGAGAACTACCGCAAGCGCCAGGAGCGTGACCAGCTCGAGATGCGGGTCCGCGCGAGTCAGCGCGTCGTGGAGCAGCTGCTCCCGGTGCTCGACGATCTGGACCGCGCGATCGACCACACGGTGGCCAGCGCAGCATCGGGTGCCGAGCTCGAGCAGCTGTTGACCGGCGTAGAGATGGTCCGCACAAGGATCCTCACGGTGTTCTCGAACGAGGGCGTGACCGTCATCGACCCGTTCGGGGGCGCGTTCGATCCCCACCTGCATCAGGCGGTCGCGGAGCGGCCGGAGCCAGAGCTGCCCGAACACACCGTCGTCGAGGTCTATCAGAAGGGCTACCTGCTCGGTGGCCGCGTGATCCGCCCCGCGGCGGTGGTCGTCAGTACCGGCGGCCCCACGGTCGCGGCGTAGGGCGGCGCGGCCGCCATGGCAGCCAAGGACTACTACGAGACCCTCGGCGTGCCGAAGTCGGCGAGCGCCGACGAGATCAAGAAGGCCTACCGCCGTCTGGCGCGCAAGCATCACCCGGACGCGGGCGGGGCCGAGGAGAAGTTCAAGGAGGTCGGTGAGGCCTACGAGGTCCTCTCCGACAAGGAGAAGCGCTCCCAGTACGACCAGTACGGGGCGTATTTCGGCGGCAACCCACCGCCGGGTCCCGGTGCGGGGCAGGGCTATCCGGGGGGCGGCTTCCCCGGTGGTCAGCAGTACCAGAACGTCGACCTAGGAGACCTGGGCGACCTGTTCGGCAGCGTGTTCTCGGGCGGTGGTGGCTTCGGAGGCATGGGCGGCGCCCCTCGATCTGCGGCCCAGCGTGGCCGCGATCTGACCTACGAGGTCTCGCTCACCTTCGATGAGGCGCTCTCCGGGCTGTCGACGAAGGTCGACGTGCAGCGGACCGAGAACTGCGCCGTGTGCCATGGCTCCGGTGCCGCTCCGGGCACGAACCCCGTGACGTGCCCCGTGTGCAAGGGGACCGGTCATACCGCCCAGGGTCAGGGGCTCTTCTCCGTTTCGCGGCCTTGCAACCGGTGCGGCGGGTCCGGGCGGATCGTCGAGACCCCCTGCTCCACCTGCCGCGGCAAGGGCAAGGTCGTGAAGGTCAAGCCCGTGACGGTCCAGATCCCGGCGGGAGTGACCGACGGCGGAAAGATCCGTTTCAAGGGCAAGGGCGAGCCGGGTGTAGGTGGCGGTCCGTCGGGCGACCTGTACGTGGTCACCAAGATCAAGCCGCACCCATACTATTCGCGCGACGGTGCCGACGTGGTCCTCGAGTTGCCGATCACGATCGCCGAGGCCGCGCTCGGCGCGCAGCTGGAGGTCCCGACCCCTGATGGGCGTATCAAGATCAAGGTCGCGCCGGGCACCCAGGACGGCAAGGTCTACAAGCTCCCGGGCAAGGGCGCGTCGCGCCTCAAGGGGAGCGGTCGGGGCGACATGCGCGTGCGCATCAAGGTCGTCGTGCCGCACGATCTCGACGCCGAGGAGAAGGAGCTGCTGAAGCGGTTCGCCTCGGCTCGTGGTGCGTCCGACCGGCTCCGCGAACACCTGTGATGACGAGGGGAGTCTGACGATGCCACGCAGACGGCGCAACGTGTTCGCCGACAACGACCGCCCGCTGTACATGATCAGCGTGGCGGCCGAGCTCGCGGGCGTGCATCCGCAGACGCTCAGGATCTACGAGCGCCGTGCGCTGGTGGCGCCGAAGCGCAGCGCGGGCAACACCCGCATGTACTCGGACGCCGATATCGAGCGGCTGCGGCTCATCCAGCAGCTCACGCAGGAGGAGGGCATCAACCTCGCGGGCGTCGTGCGCATCATCGAACTCGAGGACGAGCGCGAGCAGCTCAATGCGGAACTCGAGCAGCTCCGGCAGATGCATGAGGCCGTCCGGCGCCGCCTCGCCGAGGTCGAGGCCGCACGCGCGCTCGTGGTCCGGACCGAGCTGGTCCTCATCCCGCGCGGAGGGCTGCAGCGCCGCCATACCATCTAGCAACAAGCATGAAGGGCGTGATCGACGATGCGACTCGATCGACTCACCGTCAAAGCGCAGGAAGCTCTGCAGGCCGCCTACGGTATCGCCGGAGACGCCGGCCAGCAGGTCATCGAACCCGAGCACCTGTTGAAGGCGCTGCTCGATCAGGCCGAGGGCATCGTGCGTCCGATCGTCCAGAAGGTCGGCGCCGATCCCGACGCGATCGGCGCCGAGGTCGAAGCCGCCGTCGAGCGGCTGCCGAAGGTCAGCGGGGCAGGGCTGCAGGTCGGGGTCGGCCCGCGGCTGAACACGGTGATGGAGCAGGCGTTCAAAGCCGCCGAGGCCCGCAAGGACACCTACATCTCCACGGAGCACCTGCTCATCGGTACCGCGGACGACTCGGGAGATGCGGGGAAGGCTCTCGCGCGCGCGGGCGTGAGCGCAGCGCGCCTGGGCAGCGCGCTCGACGAATTGCGCTCCGGCACACACGTGACGGATGCGAACCCGGAGTCCCAGTTCCAGTCGCTCGAGCGCTTCAGCCGCAACCTGACCCAGGCCGCGCGCGACGGCAAGCTCGATCCGGTCATCGGGCGCGACTCCGAGATCCGCCGGGTGATCCAGGTGCTGTCGCGCCGCACCAAGAACAATCCCGTGCTCATCGGCGAACCCGGTGTCGGCAAGACCGCCATCGTCGAGGGGCTGGCACTCCGCATCGTGAGCGGCGATATCCCGTCGTCGCTGGCCGACAAGGAAGTGGTCTCGCTCGACATCGCATCGATGGTCGCCGGCGCGAAGTACCGCGGCGAGTTCGAGGACCGCCTCAAGGCGGTGTTGCGCGAGATAGAGCAGGCCGAAGGCCGTCTGATCCTCTTCATCGACGAGTTGCACACCATCGTGGGCGCGGGAGCCGCCGAGGGCGCGATCGACGCCTCGAACATGCTCAAGCCCGCGCTCGCCCGGGGTGAACTGCGCGCGGTGGGCGCGACCACGCTCGACGAGTACCGAGAGCACATCGAGAAGGACGCGGCGCTCGAGCGCAGGTTCCAGCCGGTGTACGTCGGCGAGCCGAGCGTCGAGGATACCGTCGCGATCCTGCGCGGCATCAAGGAGAAGTACGAGGTCCATCACGGCGTGCGGATCACCGACGGCGCCCTGGTCGCTGCCGCGCTGCTGTCGCACCGCTACATCGCGGACCGCTTCCTGCCGGACAAGGCGATCGACCTCATCGACGAGGCGGCAAGCCGCCTTCGCATCGAGATCGACTCGATGCCGACCGAAGTCGACGTGGTCGATCGCCAGGTGCGCCAGTTGCAGATCGAGGAGGCGGCACTCGCCAAGGAGACCGACGCGGCGTCCGCCGAGCGGCTCGAGACGCTGCGTGGCGAGATGGCCGGGCTCTCCGAGCAGCTGTCGGGGCTGAAGGCGCAGTGGACGAGCGAGAAGGAGGTCATCGGCGGCGTCAGCACCGCGAAGGCCGAGCTCGACGCCGCCCGGGCCGACGAAGAGCGCGCGGAGCGCGCGGGCGACCTGCAGCGCGCCGCGGAGATCCGCTACGCACGCATCCCCGATATCGAGAAGCGCATCGAGGAGGCAGACGCCCGTCTCAAAGAGCTGCAGGCGGGTACGCCCATGCTCAAGGAGGAAGTCGACGACCAGGACATCGCCGAGGTCGTGTCATCGTGGACGGGGATCCCGCTGTCGCGCCTGATGGAGGGCGAGATGGCCAAGCTCGCGCACCTCGAAGAACTGCTGCACAGGCGCGTGGTGGGCCAGGACGAGGCGGTCGCCGCCGTGGCCGGTGCGGTGCGCCGCAGTCGGGCGGGCCTGTCCGACCCGGACCGCCCGATCGGCACGTTCATCTTCATGGGGCCGACCGGCGTCGGGAAGACGGAACTCGCCAAAGCGCTCGCCGAGTACCTGTTCGACGACGAGCGCTCGCTCGTGCGTATCGACATGTCCGAGTACATGGAGAAGTTCAGCGTCCAGCGCCTCATAGGGGCGCCCCCGGGCTTCGTCGGATACGAGGAGGGTGGTCAGCTCACCGAAGCGGTGCGCCGCCGCCCCTACTCTGTGGTGCTGCTCGATGAGATCGAGAAGGCGCACCCGGACGTGTTCAACATACTGTTGCAGGTGCTCGATGACGGCCGGCTGACCGACGGCCAAGGTCGCGTGGTGAGCTTCCGCAACGCCATCGTGATCATGACCAGCAACGTCGGCTCGCAGTTCCAGATGTTCGTGGAGCAGGGCAACGAGGAGGAGGCGGCGAAGCTCGCCGAGGAGGCGCTGCGCGCCACCTTCCGCCCCGAGTTCCTCAACCGGATCGATGACATCGTGACCTTCCACCAGCTGACGCTCGAGCAGGTGGAGCGCATCGTCGACCTGCAGCTCGAGGCCGTTCGTTTGCGGCTCGCGGAGCGGAAGATCACCCTCGTGCTCACCCCCGCGGCGCTCGAGCGCATCGGGCTCGACGGTTTCGACCCGCAGTTCGGCGCGAGGCCTCTCAAGCGCGCGATCCAGCGCGAGGTCGTCGATCGCGTCGCGAAGGCGATGATCGATGCCGCGGTCGGCGAGGGTTCGACCGTGACCGTGGACATCGGCGACGACGGGGAGCTGACGCTCAGGGTGTAGCGGTGCGGGCACCGTCTCCGAGGAGTCCTGCGGCGGTCGTGCTGTCCTGGCGCCCCAGCACCGTTTCCAGCCATGGCCGCGCGTCGGCGAGTCGCTTCACGCGGATCGCGGTGTCCCACACGGGCCCGAGCTTCTTCCAGCCGATCTGGTAGGCGGCGTGCCGCAGCGCCTCGCCGGGTGTCTCGCGGGCGAGCGATCCGCGCGCGATCGAGCTCCAGCGGTAGAAGTCGCGCCGCGCGCGGTCGTAGCCGGCCTCGAGCTGCTCGGCCGTCATGCGCGGATGTGAGATGACCGCGTGGCGCGTGTCGTAGCGGTTCCAGTCGGTGGTCGTGATGCGGCCCTCGGCGGCCATCCGCGCGTGCAGCCGCGTGCCGGGGTACGGCGTCAGCAGGTGGAACGTGGACGTCTCGATGCCACGGGAGACCGCCCACTCGACCGTGTGGTCGAAGATGTCGGGGCCGTGGTGGTCCATCCCGAACACGAAGCTCGCGTTGACCATCACACCCGCGGCGTGGAGCCGGCGTACGGCCTCGTCGTAGTCGCGCCCGAGGTTGTGCGTCTTGCCCTGCTCGGCGAGCGCTCCTTCATCCAGCGTCTCGAAGCCCACGAACAGTGAGCGCAGGCCGGCCGCCGCGGCGGCCTCGATGAACCCCGGCTTCAGCACCGATTCGACGGTACCGGCCGCTTGCCACACGCGTCCCGCACCCCGCATCCCCGCGAACAGGTTGCGGGCGAATCTTTCGTCGGCGAGCAGGTTGTCGTCGAGGAAGTAGAGGTGCCGCCCGGGTAGCGAGTCGATCTCGGCGAGCGCCCGGTCGACCTGCATCGTGTAGAAGGAGCGACCGCCGGCGAAGAAGGAGTCCTTGTAGCAGAAGTCGCACGAGTGCGGGCAGCCGCGGGAGACAGTGAGCGCATTCGGTACGAGGTAGCGGCGCAGGTCCACGACGTCGCGCCGCGGTCTCGGGGCGCCCTCCAGCGTACGGCGGGTCGACACGTAGCGGGGTTGCGGCCTGCCGGCCCGGAAGTCGGCGAGGAAGGCCGGCCACGTGTCCTCGCCCGGGCCGACGAACACCGTGTCCGCGTGCAGGGCCGCCTCTTCCGGGAGCGATGTGGCGTGCAATCCGCCGAGGGCCACGTGCACCCCGCGGCCCCTGTAGAGGTCGGCGAGCTCGTAGGCGCGACCCGCCGAGGTGATGTAGGTCTCGATGGCGACAAGATCGGGTTCGTCGTCGGTCGGGACCTCCGCGATGTGCTCATCGCACACCTCGATCTCGTCGTCGGGGCCCGCGTAAGCCGCCAGTGTCATGAGCCCGAGCGGCGGGAACAGCGAGTATTTGATCGGACGGAAGTAGGGGCTCGTGGCCTCTTCGAGCGCGGGCAGGATGAGCTTGATGCGCACGGGCGGCTCCTCGCGGATGGCTGGCCACGACCGTACGCTCACTCGCACGCGAGCAGCGCAGGCCGTTGCCCCGTCGCCACTCGCGTCACCCGCGCGATGCCCGGCCGTCGCCCCCGTGTCAGCCGCCTTCGCGGTTCCTGCGTCGCCATCGGCCTCCGTGGCTTATCCTGACCGGGCGGGCACAATCATGATGCCTCGGCAAAGCACCCCCGATCGGAATCGGAGTTCACGTGACGGCTTCGGCAGCACCTGCCAGCGACGCCCTCATCCGGCTGTCGTCACTGGTCAAGACGTATGACAGCGGCGAGGTCCCGTTCACGGCGCTCAAGTCCGTGGACCTGACCGTCCACGCGGGCGAGTTCGTCGGCCTGATCGGTAAGTCGGGATCGGGAAAGACGACGCTCATCAACATGATCACCGGGATCGACAGGCCCACCTCGGGCGAGGTGTCGATCGCCGGTACGCCGGTCCACTCGCTCTCGGAGAACAAGCTCGCCGTGTGGCGCGGCCGCACGATCGGCGTCGTGTTCCAGTTCTTCCAGTTGCTCCCGACGTTGACCGTGGTCGAGAACGTCATGTTGCCGATGGACTTCTGCAACGTTCACCTGCCGCGCGAGCGCGAGGCGTACGCGCTCGCGTTGCTCGAGCAGGTCGAAATGGTCGACCAGGCGCACAAGCTGCCCGCAGCGCTCTCCGGCGGCCAGCAGCAGCGCGTCGCCATCGCTCGCGCCCTGGCCAACGATCCCCCGATACTCGCCGCTGATGAGCCGACCGGCAACCTGGATTCCGTCACGGCGGAGTCGGTCTTCGAGTTGTTCGAGCGGCTCGTCGCCGGTGGCAAGACGATCGTGATGGTCACGCACGACAGCGACATCGCGGCCCGGGTGGCGCGGGCGCTGCACGTGCGCGACGGTGAGATCGTCGACGACATCCGCCGGGACCGGTAGATGGATATCGGGATCGATCCGCGTTGGCGCAAGGTCCTGCGCGACCTCATGGCGCACAAGTTGCGGACGCTGCTGGTGGTGCTGTCGATCGCCGTGGGGATCTTTGCGATCCTCGTCGTCATGGGCGGTCGAGGCATCCTTCTCGACACCTTCGCGAACAACTTTCCCAAGTCGAACCCGTCCACCGCCGTGCTGTATACGAGCGGGTTCGACGATTCGCTCATCGAGGGCGTCAAGCGCGTCGTCGGCGTGCGCGACGCTGACGGTCGGCGGATCGTGAGCCTGCGGTACCGCGCGGGGGACACGACGGCGCTCGCGGAGACTCCCGTGCAGGTGGAGCAGGCGGTGCGGTCGAAGGCCATCGAGCTCGTCTCCGCCGAAGACTGGGCGACGTCGCGGCTCGAGGTCGTCTTCCCCGAGGCGGGGACGGCCTGGCCTCCGCCGCCCGGCGAGATCGTGCTCGACACCTCGGACCGGCAGGTCGTCGGGCTCCAGGCGGGCGATCTGATGACCGTGGAGATGGCCGACGGCGGGAAGAAGCTCCTGCGCGTGGCGGGGTTCGCGCACGACATCAACGCCTTCCCCGCGATGTTCGTAGGGCATATCCGTGGGTACGTGACCCCGGCCACGATGGCGGAACTGGGCGCTCCGAAGGTGATGAGCGAGCTGCTCATCGCGCTCGACACGACCGGGATCGACCGCGCGGGCGCCACTCGGATCATCTCGCGCATCCGTGACGAGGTCGTTAAGCCCACCGGCGTGAAGGTGCTCGCTACCTACGTCCCCGAGATCGGCAGCCATCGTCTGGGCGACATCTTCAAGGCGGTCTCGGTGCTGCTGCTCGCGCTCGGAGTGATGGCGGTCGTGCTCTCGGGCTTCCTCGTGGTCAACACTGTGACGGCGCTGATGACACAGCAGGTCAGGCAGCTGGGAATCATGAAGTCGATCGGCGGGACCTCGGGGCAGATCACGCGGATGTACCTGGTGCTGGTCGCCATCTACGGGGGCATGGCTCTTCTCATCGGGATCCCGTTGGGCGCTTTCATGGCATCGTGGTTCGCCGTGTTCGCGCGCGGGCTGCTGAACTTCGGCCCGGGGCCGACGACGCCCCCGCTGTACGCGATCGAGCTGGCCGTGGCGGTCGGGTTCGTCGTCCCGCTCGTGGCCGCGTATCCACCCGTGCGCGCGGGCACGCGCATGTCCGTTGCCAAGGCGCTCAACGCCACCGGCATGAGCGGCGCGAACTTCGGGCACGGACTCGTCGACCGCATCCTCGGAAGGATCCGCGGACTCCCGCGCCCCGTGGCGCTCGCCCTGCGCAACACGTTCCTTCGCAAGGGGAGGCTCGCGCTCACGCTGACGACGCTCGTCCTCGCCTCCGCGGTGATCATGAGCGTGGGCAGCGTGCAGGCCTCCATCCTCGCCACCGTCTCGGACATGTCCTCGTGGTGGAAGTACGACGTTCAGATCACGTTCGTGCAGCCGGTGGCCCTTCGTCTCGCGCAGCGCGAGGCAACCAAGGTGTCCGGTGTCACGGGGTCCGAGGGCTGGATCGTCGCTCCCGCGTCGCTGAAGCGCGGCGACGGGACGGAGAACGAGACGCTGTCGGTGATCGGACTGCCGCCCGACACGACGTTCATCGTGCCGCAGATCACCGCCGGGCGGTGGCTGCGGCCGGGGGAGAGTGACGGCGTCGTGGTCAACACCGACGTGGTCAATGCCGAGCACCTCGCCATCGGGGACGCCGTGAAGCTCAAGGTGCGCGGCATCGATTGCTCGTTCAAGGTCGTCGGGATCACCCGCGGACAGCTCATGGGCTCCGTGTTCTTCGCGAGCGTCGATTCGCTGGACTCGCTGCTCTCGGCGAAGGGCTCGATCACGCGTCTGATGGTCCGGACCTCGTCGCACTCGGCCGCGGACCAGGATGCGGCCGGTGACCGCCTGGAGCGGCGCTTCCGCGACCTCGGGCTCACGGTCAGCGGCGTCCAGGGTCAGGCAAGGGTGTCCGAAGGCTTCGCCAACCAGCTCGGGATCCTCGTCACCTTCCTCATCATCATGGCCGTCATCCTCGCCACGGTCGGCGTGATCGGCCTGTCGGGGACGATGATCATCAATGTGCTCGAGTCCACGCGCGAGATCGGGGTGATGCGCGCGATCGGGGCGAGCCACGGTTCGATCTTCCAGGTGTTCGTCACCGAGGGTGTGGTCATCGGGGTGCTGTCGTGGGCCGGCGGGCTGCTGCTTTCGCTGCCGATGAGCTGGGGGCTCGTGCGCCTGCTCGAGACGGCGATCGGCGTGCCGCTCACCTACGCGTTCTCGTGGGCGGCGGTCGGTGGGTGGCTGCTGATCGTGAGCGCGATCAGCGCGCTCGCGTCACTGTTGCCCTCCTACAACGCGGCCCAAGTGTCCGTGCGCGACGCCATCTCGTACGAGTAGCGCTTTCGTGCGCCTCGCGCTCTCTTGTTGACCCTGCGGTATCCTTACGCGGGGCAGAACAGCAACAGGAAGTGGCACCTTTGACGAGAACCTTCGCATCTGACAACAACTCGGGCGCGCATCCGATGGCGCTCATCGCGATCACCGAGGCGAACGAAGGGCATGTCCACGCCTATGGAGAGGACCCGTGGACGGCGCGCGGGATCCGCGCCCTGCGCTCGCACGTCGGCGACGCGGCCGATGTGTTCTTCGTGTTCAACGGCACCGGTGCCAACGTCACGGCGCTGTCCTCGCTCCTCCGCTCGGGTGACTGCGTCATAGCTCCGTCCACGGCACACGTCGCGACCGACGAATGCGGCGCCCCCGAGAGATTCACCGGCTGCAAGGTCGTCGGAGTACCCGCGGCCGACGGCAAGTTGCGCGTCGCCGACGTCGAGCCGCTCCTGTCGGAGCACGGCAACATGCACCATGTCCAGCCGCGTGTCATCTCGATCTCCCAGGTTGCCGAGACCGGCACCGTCTATACCCCCGACGAGGTCCGCACGCTTGCGGAGCTCGCGCACGCCCACGGGATGTACCTGCACATGGACGGCGCGCGGCTGGCCAATGCCGCCGTCGCGCTCGACCTGCCGATCCGCGCCTTCACCACCGATGCGGGCGTGGACGTGCTGTCGTTCGGCGGCACGAAGAACGGGTTGCTGTTCGGCGAGGCGGTCTGCTTCCTGACGCCGGGACTCGCCGATCACTTCCTCTACGAGCGTAA
>Ga0209430_1001990_pt1 | contig 13949 bp, 12 predicted proteins | sample BarGraIncub1133A_FD_184504 | JGI IMG/M metagenome (GOLD analysis project Ga0209430, IMG submission 184504) | Arctic peat soil microbial communities from Barrow, Alaska - Barrow Graham LP Incubations 11-33A (SPAdes) (version 2) | ecosystem: Environmental > Terrestrial > Soil > Wetlands > Peat... | reverse complement strand
ACTAACACCTTTATAATACTATCATATGATTTAATAAATATATTTTATTTCTGTGTAACTGCCACAGCAGCAGCTATAGCTGCCCCCAAGCCTGAGCCGTCTTTTACAAGGCGTATCTCAACATTCTTGGCATCCTCTCCCAATGCATCCTTAAAGGCCTCTGCCATAAGCTTTGGTGCATTTGGCATTTTTTCATATATTGTTCCATCAATAGCAATAACATGCTTATTCTTTACTTCTGTTCCATAGCCCTCTTGGTGAAATAAAATTCCCAAGTAAGATATGGTAACTAGTCTAACAGTTCTCTTTAGAACAGCCTCAGAAACATTCTTTATTGTCTCTGCATCCTCAATAGAACAATTACACTCTTCTGTGGTTTTAGAAGGGTATAATATGAAGTTCTCTACCATAAGTGCATTGAAATTTTGGTTAAAGAAAGCTTCAGCATCTACATTTGAGCTTGTAAACAATGCTTTTCTTTCAAATAAATCTACGCATACTTCCTTAACTAAGCTTCCCATATAGTAGCCCGAAACCATTTTTTCCAATAGCTGCGCACCTGGGACTTGACTATTCTTGTCTATGATCTCATCGTATTTTGTTACCGGTAATCCAATATTGTAATTTCCAGATTCAAGATTTACTATCATCTTTCCACCGTTAATTGGATGGTTATTTTCAAGATAGCAGGTATTGTGACCAGTTCCCATTATAGAACCAACGTCAGCATCTTGATAACTATACATAGCCACTAATAATGTTCCAACCGTATCATTAAGTAAAGCTACTGGTTCAATTTTTATGTTTTTCGCCTTCAGAGCATCTGCTAATAACTGATTTATATTTTGACCTTCCACTCCCGATGTAGTGATTTCCTTGGTCCAATAGATTAAGTATGCCTCATTTATACCTTCTTGTCTGCACGGAAATGAAAATGTATTCCCTAGATATAGACTTTCATCTGGCTCTACTATGCTAGCCATGCAATCAGCCATAAAGTCGAAAAGCTGCTTTGCATTTGTATCAGACTTGGTAAGATCATAGTTTTTCTCTTTGCTTATAAGCTTTTTCTTTTTCTCAACAAGCTTCTCAAAATTGCCATCATCTATTTTAAATTTTGTGCACCTTAGGTTTGTTCCACCCATGTCCATCGTCATGAAAGTTCCATGCTCTTTTCCTGTAGGCTTTCCAATATATGACGGAAGCATCTTTAGGCAAGATTTCCCTCCCATTAGACCATTTTCCATAGATTTCTTAAATAGCATTGCTATACGAAGCATGCTATCCTTATCAACCTCAAACAGACTTAATACATCTTTAATAACCTCATTATTAAACCCCATTACACACCTCATAAATAATTTTTTCTTATTTTAATTCTACAAACAAATATTCATTAGTATGATTTTATTTTATCTGGGACGATAGGTCAAGTAAGATTGTAATTTTTCTCTTGCTTTTAATAAAGTTTTGTAATAGAATTTTATTCAGCTAATAAAATTTCATTTAGAGCAATGACGCTCTCTTCAGCTTAAAAATATTAAGAAGAGATACTCTTCTTTTTTTATGTCTGAATTTCTATGTTTAAATCTATTTTCATTTAGGAATACAATGACGTGTTTCCGGGGTAGTGAGAGGGGAACATATCCATGACTTCAATCAATGTATTATTTTTGATGCTAGGTGCAGTAATGATTCTATCAATGCACGCAGGTTTCGCATTTCTAGAAGCAGGTAGTGTAAGTAGAAAAAATCAGGTTAATGCTTTTAACAAAATTATTTTCGACTGGTCAGTTACAACTATAGCATATTTTATTATAGGGTTTCCTATTTCATATGGTATTGTGCTTTATACTAACAGCAGCCTATTTACACAGCAGAACGGCTATGAGCTAGTTCGATTCTTTTTTCTTTTAGGTTTTGCAGCTTGTATTCCAGCAATTATTTCAGGTGGTGTGGTAGGAAGAATGAAATTTTTCGCACAATCCCTAGGTGCTGTAATACTTGGAAGTGTGGTGTACCCATTTTTTGAGAGCTTAGTTTGGGGGCAAAACCCTTTCATGGGTCAACAAAATTCATTTTTTGATAAGCTTTTCGGAGCTCCCTTCCATGACTTTGCTGGTTCAGTTGTTGTCCATTCTCTAGGTGGTTGGATAGCGCTTGCTGCAATAATTATATTAGGTCCTAGAAAGGGTAGATTTGGCGGCAAATTTAATACCCGACCTAGTAACATTCCTTTTTTAGCTCTAGGTAGTTGGATACTTATTGTTGGATGGTTCGGCTTCAATGTTATGAGTTCACAAAAGGTTGAGAATATATCTGGACTTGTTGTTATAAACTCTCTCATGGCAATGGTTGGTGGTACAATAACTGGTTTATTATTTTCAAAAAATGATGTAGGCTTCACTCACAATGGCGCTCTTGCAGGTCTAATTGCTATTTGCGCTGGCTCAGATGTTGTACATCCTTTTGCAGCACTTTTTATCGGTGCAATTGCAGGCATTATTTTTATAGTAATGTTTGAGTTGGAAGCAAAATGGAAGATTGATGATGTTCTTGGAGTTTGGCCATTGCATGGTATAAACGGAACCTGGGGAGGAATTGCAGCTGGCATTTTTGGTAGGAGGGCATTGGGTGGCTTATATGACTTGAGCTTTCTTTCTCAGCTCACAGGCTCGCTTCTAGCAGTGATATATGCTTTCATAACAGGATTTATTGTTTACAAGGTTATTAATATGGTATTTGGTCTAAGGATCACTGAACAGCAAGAACTTGTCGGTGCAGATTTGACCTTCCATAGAATAGATGCAAATCCAGAGGAAAGTTTGTAATAACTATTAATTATTTAGGGGGGACTACTCATATGAAAATGGTAATTGCTATAGTTAGGCCAGAAGCAGTTGAAGATGTAAAGGCTGCTCTATTTGAATCAAAAATTTATAAAATGTCAGTTTCACACATTAAGGGTTGCGGTCAACAGATGGGCTTTTCTGAGAGCTATAGAGGGAATGTAACAAATGTAAATCTTTTAACCAAGGTAAGGTTTGAAATAGCAGTAAATGATGACTTTGTAAAGACTACTGTTGATGCAATAATGAGTGTAGCGAAAACAGGTAAAATAGGCGATGGCAAGATTTTTGTCCAAAATGTTGAAGAATGCTATAGAATTAGGACCGGTGAAGAAGGCCATGAAGCTATCGGATAATTATTCTACTTTCTGAGCTTATTTATATTTAAAATTTATAGTCTGTTAAAATTACTAATCTGATGCCAAATTATTTGACATCAGATTAGTAATTTTATTCTGTTTTTACCTTCATTAAGTAACTTTGATATTTCTCCACCCCTTCGACAATACCCGCTACAATTTTATTCTGATAAGAGTCTGTACTTAGTAGCTTATCCTCCTGCGGATTTGTCATAAATCCCATTTCAAGCAGTACCACCGGTATTTTGGACCAATTGAAGCCTGTAAGGTCTGTGCTTTTAACTGTACCTCTTGATTTTGCCTTTGTATACTTCAAAACTCCAGCTAAGATGTACTGTCCAGCCTGAGCACTTTTGCTAAGCATATCCTTGTCTTTAATATATTTGTCACCAGGAACCATCATAAGTACACCTGATACTTTGCTGTCGTTTATTCCATTGCCATGAATTCTTATTGTAAAGTCAGCACCTGATGAATTCCATAGCTTTGTTCGCTCAACATTGGTCAGATCACATTTGCTGGTTTCCCTTATCATTATTATCTTGGCACCCTTATCAGATAATTCTTTTTTCAATTTCTCTGAAATAGTCAAATTCAAACTTTCCTCTGAAATTTTGGTATAAACTCCAGAAGTACCACTAGCAACCGCAGCCTTTAATATTTTCGAATTTGGCGCTATTGGCTCTTTTTTATTAGTTGACTTTGTTGTTTTTCCATGTCCTGCATCAATGCAAATAGTTAAGCCCTCAAGAAGCTTTTTCTCTTTATTTGTGACAACCTTCGACGAAGTCGTTCTCCCAGATTTATTTGTAGCCGTTTTGCCGACGTCTCCAGCTTTGGGAATGCTTAGCTTCATTCCAGATTCCTTCAAACTATTTTCACTCAGCTCTGGTTTAGGGCTCTGGTTTGCACATCCAGCAAGAACGAGTATTGCAATAGCCATTGATATTACCTTTATGCACTTCTTCATAATGTCATTAAATCTCCTATTCATACTCTTTTTAGTTAAGGGATTATTCAATATATCCTTAACTTCTATCCTTTTAAATTATTTTTCTTGAAATTATTAATACTTTTTATTATTACTACTATATATTATACCAAACAAAGGAATAACTAATAATAAAACTGTATTTTGAAGGGAGGAATTTTCTTACAATATAAGTCAGAGAGCTGTTTTATACTAAAAAGTAAGAGCTACCTCGAAATAGAATCACAATTCTATTTTGAAGTAGCTCTTTTTTAAATAATACGCAGCTTTTTACAATTTATCCTGTCCTACTCTGTCTTAAACTTATCTAACTCCCTATTCAACGCTTCCGATAGGGTATTTAGGTCTTTTGCATGATTTGAAAGTTCTTCAGCCGATGCCATTTGTTCTTCTGTACTAGCCGAAATCTCTTCAGTAGTAGCCGCTGATTCCTCTGCAACTGCTGATATGTTTTCCATAGATTCTAGTACCTTCTCCTTTGATTTCATTATATTTTCTACTGACTTTTCGGTTCTCTCTATATTGGTCAATACCTCTCCCATAGCGCTAAATACTGTATTAAACAATTCCTCAGTATCCTTAACAGCAGTTATTTGCTCATTAACAACTATATTGGCCTTCATTACCTCTTCAACAGTATCATTGGTTTTCTTACCAATTGAAGAAATAATGCTATTTATGCTGCTAGTAAACTCTTTTGATTGTTCTGCTAGCTTCTTAACCTCATTTGCCACCACAGCGAACCCTCTACCGGCTTCCCCTGCACGAGCTGCTTCAATAGCTGCATTTAACGACAAAAGGTTTGTCTGCTCTGAAATACCAATCATCATCTTAAGTATCTTTTGTATTTCCTTCATGCTTTTACTCAAGTCGTTAATATTTGTCGAAACTTTATTAGTTGTTTCACTTACTTGAGCTGACTTGGTATTAAGTGCTGTAATAGTTCTGGACGCATTGGCATTTAAATTGCTGATTTTATTAGCTATAGCTATTACTTTAGATACATCATCACCTACAAATGTAATGCCCTCTGATAGCTTATCCATATTACTGACACTATCGTTTATCTCTGTAGCCTGTTCTGTTGCTCCCTTGGCTATTTGTTCAACGGTCACTGACACTTGTTCAGAAACGGTATATGTAGCTTCTGAGGCTACGGCTATCTTGTTTGCTGCTCCAAGCACACTTTGCGAAGAATTTCTAACCTGAGAAACAAGTGAGTTTATATTTGAAAGCATATCATTGTAGTTATGACACACTTCTGATATTTCATCATTTTCATCATCTTGAATTTGGCTTGTCAAGTCACCATTTTTTGCTTTTTTCATTGTTAAGACCAACTTATTTAAAGGCGATGAAACGCTTCTAGCGATGACCAAACATGCTATAAATGCGATAATTATACATATTACACCAACAACTAATATATTTGTCCTCAAGCTATTTGCTGCACTATTTAAATATGAATACGGAACAATTGATACAACAAACCAATCCTTCTTTTCATTTATTTTAGAATATGTAACTAGACTTTCATTTCCACCAATATCAAGTTCTAAGTTCGCTTCTACATTTTCAGGATTGTTGGCAAGTTTGTTTTTTATCTCACTGGCAATTAGCTTGGAACTTTCATTCATTGTACTAACAGCATAACGATCAAGATTTCTTGAAGCTATTACTTTTCCAGTAGAGTCTACAACAAATATTGGAAATTCTTCTTTAGTTTTTAAATCTGTTCCAATATCCAATTTTTGAAATGAACTAGCAAGAAAATTAGTTTTCGGAATTAACACCATTTTCGCAAATGGTTGTCCACCAACTAGAGAATTAATATTTGTTTGCATACCAAGGTATGTCACTGGTTTTTCCGATTGTTTAGCTTCAATATCTAACCATTCAATTTGTTTTAAATTTTTCGAAATTATTTTTTCTTTATCAAGAGTTATTGCTTTGGCATTAAAAGCTTCTTCATGAGAATAATTATCGCCATGAAATATAGCACAATATTCTATATCCTTTGTAATTATAAACTTATTAGTTAAGATATCCGATATAATCCTAGTTTGCGAGATCTTTTCATATTCATCTTGAGTCGTCCCATACATATATAAGGCATTTTGCATTACAGCAGACAAGCCAATATCCATAAAATATGCTTCCACACGGTTTATCTCATTATTCAATACTACGCCGGTTTGACCCATTATCTCTAATGAATATCTTTTGACTTCATCATCAATTGTTTTTGTTGAACTAGTATATGAGAATATGCCGGTAATTAATAGCACAGCTAAAATCAGTAAGACAAAAGATACAATCAATCTGGTTTTAATTTTAAATTTTCTTAGAAGCATGGATCTACTTGCAGATCCCGACATTATACTTCCACTTTTACCTTCACTGCTCTTTTCTACCTGTTTGCTCTTCAAGAGTTTGTTTACTGCTGAAGTAGATGTGGCAAGAAACGCCTTAATTTTTGATACTACCTGCTTTATATCCATATACTCTCCTCCACAATTCCTATTAAATTTAGTAATGTTTTGCCATCCTAAAATAGAACCGTATGACAATAATAGTATCTCTCACGATCACATAAAAATAGTGATTGTATCCTATGCTAAATACGTATAACGCTTGCTAATGCATATTTGACTCCATTACTATTCAATTTATATAATACTTCACCAATAATATTAAATCAAGACATTTTTAGCATAAAAAGTACCAATTTTTTCGCTTTTTTTGTTATGGTTTGCCATATTTTAAAATATAATATTGATCCTATTTCAGTAACTAAAATATTGTAAAGATCACTGCACTTTTGATTTAGAATAATCCTAAAGGATGCTTTTGACATCTATATCAAAATTTTTCGCACAAAAATAGTTGTTACAGTAGAATCACGCTTCTATGTCTGAAGTAGGCAAAAAAATAAGTATAAAACTGCAGATTAATAACTGCAGTCTTATACTTATTTATTATTTAATCTCTAACTTGTACTCACCAACTAGATAGTATTCAGGGTTTTCAATCTTCAGTCGTAATACGCTATCTTCACCCTTCTCTAAATAAAATTCAACTGTTTTTATAACATCATTTTGGTCAGGTTTGCTTCCATATCCACCACTTTGAGTTATTCCAAGCCAATTTATTCTTGCGAATTGGGCATTACACATTACCTTGTTCTTATCCTTATTCTCATATTGGATATTCATTCTTAATGCTCCGTATTCATTTCCACTAGCTTTAGTCCTTTCCACATCAGTAACTATCATAGTGCAATCCTTAAACTTTATCTTTTTATTTAAAGTGAGCTTTTCACCCTCTTTAGGTATGTCTATAGAAATATTCTGGTCTTCAGCACTCTCAACTGTTAAATAAGGAATACTTAGAACTAAGTTCTTATCCTCAGGAGAAATATCAAAGTAGAACTTATTATTCGTGCCCATCGTGCTGCCTGGAGTAGTATATTCTCTTAACCCTCCACTTGTTTGAAGACGAAGATTTTCCGCTTTGTATCCGTTATCACCCACTTTTGTGAAAGAACTGATTCTATCCTTACTTTTATTTATTGAGTAAAGCTCAACTTCTAGTTTGTTGTCCTTCCTGTAAGTTACGGCGGTAATTGAGATATCATTTATGGTACCTGTAGGTCCTATCTCCTCTAAGCTATCAAAGCTGTCGTAGGCTTTCAGCTTAAAATCCAAGGGGAGGTTATAATCACTGTATTCCAGCGTATAAGTTGTTTTAGAATCAATTATTTCCTCATCAACCTTAAAATTGACTGTGACAATTTCTGTTTTTCCCCCCGAACCAATTACATAGCTATCAGTTTTATATTCCTTGCCATTAGCATGGAGTGTAATGTTAAACTTTTTTAGTTGTCCACCTTTCTCTAGCTCTTCAATCACTTTCTGCTTCTCCTCTATCGTCTTACTTTCGATGAAGTTTTTCTTTTCTAGATCAAAGGATATACTTATATCTTCTTTTGTAGCTATGACATTTCTAATAGTGAGGATTGCCTCATCATTTTCGGCCGTCAGATTTCGTCCATCTACCACGTATTCAATAGTTTTATTGTTTTCTACGATTCCATAACCTGGTATAAAGCTAAACAGCCTGCCAAATGCATTAGCAACATTGTCAACTCCCATCGTAACTATAGAAAGCATGACCAATACCACCGCTGCTGTTGCAACAGTAATCACTTTTCGAATAATACTCTTACTTTTCTTAAAACCTGTTTTATTATATACAGACTTCTTAATTCTGTTCATTGTTGCAGAATCTATATTCATTTTTATATTAGAATTCAATAATTTGTCGGTTTCATTTATATCAAGACTATCAAGTGAATTAACTATTTTATCTTCCATACTATCCTCCATATCACATATCCTCCCTTTCCAATATACTTTGACCGCTAAAAATTCCTTTGAGTTTTACAAGCCCTCTGGAAACCTTTTTATCAATTGTATTTTCCTTTAACCCCAATAGCATTGATATTATTTTAGTGCTTTGACCAAAATAGTACTTTCTGATAAATATTTCATTATCAGGTTCACCTAGTGATTTTATGCTTTCGATGAGCAGTTCTTTTGTCTCTCGTTCAACACCTTCTGTAGCACTTGAAAGCTTTCCCTCAGCTATTACATTACCCTCATAATCTTCGATTGAAATCACCTTGCCAATACTTTTTGCCTTTTTCCTAAATAAATCAATTGCCCTTCTTTTGGCAAGTACTGCTAAAAAAGCTTTAAGTGACCCCTTTGTAAGGTCAATACTATTTCTTTTTTCATAAGCTTCATAGAAAATGGTACTTACACATTCTTCTATATCTTCTTTTGAACAAGTCGAATAAAGCTTATTATGAACAATTATATATACCAGTCCAGCATAAGACTTCATAAGTTTTTCAAGACCTTTTTCTGGATTTATATTTAAAAGTGCTAATATTTTTTCTTCCAACGAAATACCTTCCTTTCTTAAGTAGATAACCGGTTTCATTATATAATTCGTAGTTGATCTATAGAATCTGACAGAGGTGCATTAAAAAAGGATTCATTTCATATATTTAATATTGAATGAACCCTTTTTAGTAATCTTAACATAGCTACGTCTGCTATTCTTCCAACTTTCCTATTTTTTTAAAGAAATCATGTATTCTCTTATCCTGTATCAAATATTTCAAATCTGTTTGACTGCTAATCGTTATTGAATTTAAATCAGAATCTCCTATAGTAATCTCAGGAGGTAAACGTGACCAGCATGCCGCTAGCACAAAACCTGATGAGTATATTCTATCCTCTCCAACAGTTACAACAACAGCCTCACTATCAGAGCAACCCAATAATTTGCTACCCCCATATAAACTTAATCGTAGTACCCCGTTTTTTGCTAATTCCTTACTTTTAATGAGTGCCTCAAGCTCATCTTTTGCTAATGCATGCTTCTTTAAAAATTCGGCATTAAATACAATTGTATTAGTTTTAAAATTGTACTTCTCAATATCACGGTCAGTAAAAAGTGGAGTGTCTTCAATCTCAAGTTCAGATAAATATTTTTTTCCACCAGAGATATATTCCCCGTTTTTTACACTGCCATAGGTCAATGCCTTTCTAACACTTTCAGCTTTAACCTTGTAAATAGCAAAGCCGTAGGTTGAATTTTCCAATACAAGCTTATCTTTTTCAATTTTTAAAGCTTTGATTTCATTTGAAGTATCAAAATCACTTCTCAAAGTACCATATCGATATTCCTTTACCAATAGCTCGTTGTCTTTAATAAATGACTTAAAATCCTTTGCCATGCGCTTTGACATATAATATTTTGTATTGGTGGCAATATTATATCCACTCACATCACTACTCACGATGCCAGAACCAAAAGACGTATTTACATAAATCTCATATTTGCTATCTCTGTCAATATCGGCTAAGAAAATCTCGAATACAGGCATGCCCTCTATCATGCTAAGAAGTTTGTCATCTTTTACGACTGCGACACCATCAATACTTGCATACTCCAGCTTGACCTTGTATAACTGAACCCTTAAGTTTTCCCAGGCTTCTTTTATAGTTATCTCATCTATAGATACCTTTGATTGTATATCTCCCTTAAAACCTTCATCTTTAAGATACTGAACTATCAGTCCCTTAATCTTATCTAGCGAGGCGCCTCCATTAGGAATGATTTTATCTTTAGATACAACTTCAACCGCAGGTAAAGTAGCCGTTTTATCACTTGTTTTTATATTCTGGCTTTTATCACCGCATCCTCCCAGCACGCAAATAAATAAAAGGCCAATACATAGAAATGAAACATACATTATTCTATTCATTTTTAAGACTCCTCCATCCATTGTCGTTAATAGTCTTGGTGACTCAAATAAATATCCGCGGTTATATCGCAGCTATCTTCATCGAACCGGATTTGTAAGTAAAATGGCCGATATCACAACAAGAAATATCATTGTTGCAGCCAAAGCAAATATGGATAATTTTTTATAGGACAGTACATTCATAACCCGTACCTTCACATTTGTCTTGCCAAAAGCAGTAGCCATGAATAATTGCTGTCTTGAGCTCACGTTTATCAAGGTCTTAGCATACCGCTTCCTTGCTTCGACGGATAATGGCTTTACAGCTTTTGTATCGCAGGTTAGCTCCATGTCGTCAATGAACAATTTCATAAATATCCATACAAACGGATTAAACCAGTGTATGCACGCAGTAAAAATCGCTATTAACCTAAGTAAATTGTCATGTCTTCTCACATGGACAGCTTCATGTAAAAGCACATATTGCAGTTGTTCTTCTTTATCTATATATTCTTTAGGAATTATGATACGTTGTCTGAAAACGCCATACAGCTGGGGAGATTGTACCATATCACTACAATAAATATTGTCTTTTACTAAAAATGCATTTCGCAATTCACTGCTTGTTAAGTAGTATAATATAGCAACTGCCAATATTGCACCCACAGCACCTACAAGCCATACAAAGGCTGCAATCTCAAAAACTGTTTTTAGTTGCTCAGTTTTATAGGTGACAGGAAAATAAGTATCTGCAGCACCGATAACATTCGTTGCACTCATATTTATGCCTCCAGAATTTAGTGCTGGCACTCTAACCACTTTTTTTATAAGCGAACCAGTTAAATTCATTAGGCTAATACTACTAGAAACAGAAAATGGAAGTATTAACCTTAATAATACCAGAGACCATAATGAGTAAACACCCTGCCTCGGGATATGCTTGATCATTCGCAATATTATAATCAAAAAGCCAATAAAGGTTGCAGTAATGCTCATATTGAGCACTGTATAAAATGCAGTATCTAGCACGCTATTCACCACTCTTCTCAATAATACGCTTAAGTTCCTCAATCTCTTCGGAACTCAGTTCTTCATTCCCTATGAACGCAGCAAAAAATAGCCTCTTTGAGCCCTTGTATAGTTTATTTATAAGATTTGATGTTTCAGCAAGCTGGGCTTGTTCTCGTGATATCAGCGGAGTACACACGAAATTCGGTTCGTCTCTTCTAACCGCATCCTTCTCCACTAGCTTTTTAAGAACTGTATAGGTGGTATTCTTGTTCCAGCCGATTTGCTCCTGCGCTAGCACTGCCAAACTTTTTGCAGTTATTGGAGTGCTATCCCACAAAAGCTCCATTATTTTAATTTCACTATCGAAGAGTTTTATTTCTTCCATATCTGTCTCCCTGAAAATTTTAATTTAATCTAACTTGCTAGTTTAGGAAGTTAATTTTTCAGCTTCCAGACTATTGCAATAGTTTATATTATTAGACTACTTCAATAGTCTGGATTTGTCAATATAAAAGTTAATTACATACTTCAATATTAATCGCTAATTTCTCCTCACATTGCTGGAAATAAAAAAACCTGGGCAAGTAATCACCCAGGCGTTAAAAAATTAATCTTCTATAAAATCTTAATCTTCATCAGAATTAAACTGCTTTATGGTTTTATATATACCTTGCATTTTCAAATCTGTATCAGCAATAGTATCCGCACATTCCTTCAGCTCTTTAGCAACTGAATATGGTATATTTTCAATTGTTTTATATTTTAACTGATGCTCAAGGCTAGCCCAGAAATCCATCGCAATTGTTCTGATTTGTATTTCAACTGGTACTATTTCTTTTCTGTCAGAAAAGAACACAGGTACTTTAACGACCAAATGCAAACTACGATAACCATTAGCTTTTGGATTTTTTATATAATCTATTTCACGTACAACCGTTATATCATCCTGCATTGTCAACATATCTGCTATCATATAAATATCGTCTATATAGTTACACACAACTCTAATTCCAGCTATATCTGTTAAATTCTCTTTAGCAGCTTCTATACTTATCTCAAGATCTTTTCTTTCCAGCTTCTCAAAGATACTGCTTATGGATTTTATACGGTTTTGCATGTGGTGAATAGGGTTTCTTTTGTGTACAACTTGAAATTCGTCATCTAAAATTTCCAATTTTGTACTAATTTCACGAGTAGCTGATTGAAATAAATGCTGCATTTCAATAAAACTATCTTTAATTCTCTCCATATCTTCAAGTGTTAAAATTTGATCCAAGCTATTTAATGAGCTAATAGCAGTAGTTTTTTTCATAATCATTGTAGTTTTACCTTCCTCTGTCCATTACATGTCATAAGAATAATTACTCTTATTATACTAGCTCAATGTTTATTAAGTATGAATTAAATATTAAATATTAATCAATTCTCTTTAATAATATTTTATTGTTCTGCAATATCATGAGAATTACTGTTGGAATTTTTTATATCCGTGTAAATGAGAATAGCATATCTTAAGAATTCTGCGCTACCTGGTTGTTCTTTATCATAGTATGCTTTAAATCTCTCGTCATCAACATACATCTGAGCAAGTCCAGCATGAGCTTCTTTAGTATAGCTCCCCCAAGAATAGCTCAACCATTGGCGATGCAAATCAGCGGTTTTCTGTGCCAACTCTCCTGCTGGGTCACCAGTAGCTAAGGCTGACTTAAGTGTATCAATTACTCTCTTACTCAGGCTTTCCCACTCATCATATTGTTCTTTGGTCATATCTTTTAGTTTTTTGTTTGATTGCTTCACTTGTTCACTACCATACTTAGTCGTGATTTCTTTACCATATTTCGCCTCATTTTCATCAATAATTTTCTGTTTAAAGCCTTCAAATTTTTCTTTATCAGTCATTATAATTCTCCCCTCTGATGCCTCTATCGTTTTATCAATATTAGCAATTAACAAATTTAATCTTTCTCGTTTTGTCAAAAGTTTTTGACGATGTTCTCTCAATGCCTTGGTGCAATCATAGTACGGTGCAGTTACAACAATATCCTTTATGCTTTCCAGAGATACATCTAGCTCTCTGTAAAAAAGTATCTGCTGTAGCCTGTCGACTTCTGATTGCCCATAAATACGATACCCTGAAGAATTGATTCTTGCCGGCTTAAGAATCCCAATTTCATCATAATATCTTAGTGTCCTAGCGCTGACTCCAGCAATTTTTGCTAACTTTTGCACTGTGTATTCCATGCTCTCACCTCCTGACACTATCAATATACACCTTTACGTTGCGTCAATGTCAAGAGGTTTTTAAAATATTTTTTGAAATAAATTGAATGCTACTCAATAACAATAAAATAGAGTAACCGCCTTAATTGGTGTTTACTCTATTTTACTTTCAATAATTTCGCTTAATGCAATCTTTAACA
>Ga0209430_1001987_pt1 | contig 13956 bp, 16 predicted proteins | sample BarGraIncub1133A_FD_184504 | JGI IMG/M metagenome (GOLD analysis project Ga0209430, IMG submission 184504) | Arctic peat soil microbial communities from Barrow, Alaska - Barrow Graham LP Incubations 11-33A (SPAdes) (version 2) | ecosystem: Environmental > Terrestrial > Soil > Wetlands > Peat... | reverse complement strand
GGGCCGAGTCGGGCGCCATCACCGGGGCGGCTATCACCGTCCGGGCCGCCCCGCGCCCGGACAGCCAGCGCAGCGCCGCGACCGCGGTGAGCCCCGTGGCGATACCGTCGTCGACCACGATGGCCGTGCGCCCCGCGAGTTCGAGCGGGCCGCGGCCCTTCCGGTAGGCGTCGGAACGGCGCAGAGCCTCAGCGTGTTCGGCGACAGCAGCCTGCTCCAGCCAGGACCGCGAGACGCCCGCCTCGGGGTTCGCGTGGACCGCGCCGTCCAGGTCGACCGCGCCCGCGGCGAACTCCGCCCACCCCGGAGCGCCGATCTTGCGCACGACGACGACATCGAGCGGCGCGCCCAGACCGTCGGCGACCTCGCGCGCTACCTCGACGCCCCCACGAGGAACGCCAAGCACGATCACGTCCGCGCGTCCCGCGTATCCGCGGCGCGCGAGCTCGGCTGCCAGTTCCCGGCCCGCTTCGATACGGTCACGCCACACGCGACCCACCTCCTAGAGCGCGGTCAGCTCCGCGGCGACGCGCGCGAGCGCGTCCCGTTCGAGCCGGTAGTAGACCCACAGGCCGCGCTTCGTGGCGGTGACCAGCCCCGCTCCGACGAGCGCCGACATGTGGTGCGATATGGTCGATGGCGCGAGTCCCAGCGCGTCCGAGAGCGCGCACGCGCAGGCCTCGGCCGGGCAGCAGTCCCCTTCCGCCGAGGTGTTCGCCGCAACGATTCGCAGCAGGGCACGGCGCGGCTCCGATGCCAGCGCCTTGAACACGGCGTCGAGGGCAAGGGCTTCGTCCTCCTCGCCCGCGGGCGTGACGGCGCAGGCGCACGGATCGAGGGGCGCGTCGCAGCCGCACCCGGTCATGGCGCTCATGCGCGCTCCTTCAGTGGCAGGCCCACGCTGTAGGCGTCGGCGAGCTTCGGACCGAGGCCGCGATACTCGCGGGTCCCCGGGATGTAGACGAGCGGGTCGAGCAGCCCCACGTCGACGGACTTGCCGTCCGACGTGACGATCCGCTCCTCAGCGTGGGTCTCGACGATCTCCCCCATCACCAAGCGGTACTCGCCCATCTCGAGGACGCGCACCACACGGCACTCGATGTTGAACGGGCACTCCGCCACGAGCGGCGCACCGACGATCGCTGCGGGCGCCGCGGTCAGCCCCGCTGCGGCGAACTTATCAGCCTCACGCCCCGAGACGATGCCGCAGTAGTCCACGACGGCCTCCATGCCCACGCACGGGACGTTGACCGTGAACTCCCCGCTCGCCTCGATGAGGCGCAGCGTGTTGCGCGTCGAGCGTATGGCGATGCCGATGGTCGGCGGCGTGCCCGACACCATCCCGATCCACGCCGCGGTGAACAGCCCGCGCTCGCCGGCGTGCTCCGCGGCGATCAGCGGAGTGGGCATAGGGAAGAGCAGCGGCTTGGCCGAGAGCCGTTTCTTCATCGTTACATCCTTGCGCGTGGTGTTGTCTCTTCGGATTCCTCACAGTATAGTTCGAACAACATCGAACTAGTCAAGGAAGGCCACCGTGCTGCGGATCGCGCTCTTCTCAGACATACACGGCAACCTCACGGCGCTCGACGCGGTGCTGGCGGACATCGACGCCTGCGGCGTGGACGAGCGCTACTGCCTCGGGGATCTCGTGGGCTACGGACCGGACCCCGCCGGCGTGATCGACCGCATCCGGGAACGGGCCGTCCCCACCATCATGGGCAACTACGACGAGGGCATCGGCAACCGCAGGGGTGAGTGCGGCTGCTACTACGTCACCGAGCAGGCGAAGGCCGACGGCGCCGCGTCGTACACGTTCACAGAGCCCCTCGTCGACGATGAGCGCGCCGCGTGGCTTGCGGCGTTGCCTCACGAGATCAGGTTCGAGGAAGGCGGCGCCCGCGTCCTGCTCGCCCACGGGTCGCCGCGCAAGATCAACGAGTACCTGCTCCCGGATCGGTCCGACGAGCAGTTGGCGCGGCTCGCCGCGGCCGCCGGAGCCGACGTCGTGTGCGTGGGGCACATCCACATCCCCTACCACCGCCTTGTGCCCGGTGCCGACGGCCCCGTCCACTACATCAGCAGCGGTTCGGTGGGCAAGCCGAAGGACGGCGACCCGCGCGCCTGCTGGGTCGAGCTACTGGTCGGGAGTGCCGAGGATGTCCGGGAGGCCGCTCCGGCCGACCTGTCACTGGCAGCCGCCGGCCAAAGCGCGACGTGGGCGGGACTGAACGTCCACCGCGTGGCCTACGAAGTTGAGCAGGTGCAGCGGGCGATGCTCCAGGCGGGTCTTCCCGCCACGCTGGCGACCGCTCTCGGATCGGCCTAGGTCCTACCGTCCGTGCTCTGCTACTCCGCGGCGTCGAGCATTAGCGCCAGGCGCTCGGCAACGTCCCCTGTGAAGGTCACGCACTGATCGATGTGAGTCGGCGAGCCGAACTCCATTCCGGCGATCAACGCTCTGCAGCACGTGCTGCGCTTGTCGGACTTGAACCAATCGTGGAGCTCCTTCGCCTTCTCGAGTACCAGCGGCGCCTCGCCACCCGGCTCGGACCGGCCGTAGACCATTCCGAGCACCATGACGCCGCCCGCCAGAGCTCCGCAGGTGCAACCGCCGGTGCCCAGCGCCCCCATTCCGACGGGGAAGCCCGACGCGAGCCGAACCACCGCTGCGGGCATCGGATCGTCCAGAGCCTCGTTGAACGTGTACACGACCGCCTCGGAGCAGAGGAACTGCCCGCTTCTGTAGAGGTCCTCCGCGCGCTTTCGCAGCGCCAGTGCATCCATGAACGGCTCCGGTCGGGTGTCCCAATCGGGATGTTTGATGAATCTCATCATCAGCGAGCATAGCCGCGCCTTGTTCCACGGGCAAGTGGACCCCGGGACCGCTTGTCGCGGATCGTGAACGCCGCAGGGGTGGACAGACACTTCGATCGGTCGTAAGGTATCGTATATCGCCGATGAACGATGATAGGGAACACCACGATGGACGACGCGACCACCGCCGCTGTGGCAAGAGCACTGGCGCACCCGGCAAGGCTGCATATTCTGCGCCTGCTCGCGGCCCAGACCGAGTGCAGAGGCGCCGATGTCTTCTCGGAACTGCCGCTTGCGCAGTCGACGATCTCCGAGCACCTGCGAGTGCTCAAGGATGCCGGCTTGGTCGTCTCCCGCGCATACGGAACGAGCATGCTGTACTGCCTCGTCCCGGACGTGCTCGACACGTTCGTCGCTGATGTCCTGGTGATGACTCAATCCGCAGTCGCCTGCGGACCCGACGCGAAGGGATGCTGACATGACCGCCCGATTGCAGGTCTACGATCCGCCCATGTGCTGCTCGACCGGGGTCTGCGGGCCCACCGTCGATCCCGACCTCATCCGATTCGCCCGCGACCTCGCGTGGCTGAGGCACCACGACGTCACGGTCGAACGGTTCAACTTGGCCCAAGAACCCGGCGCGTTCGTTGAGAATGCGACCATCTTGGCGACCCTCAAGGCCAAGGGCGCCGAGTGTCTGCCGATCGTTCTCGTCGACGGTGAGCCCGTCGTCGGCACCGGCTACCCCATGCGTCAGCGCCTGCTGGAACTCCTCAACCCCAAGGACGGTGAATGACGATGTTGTCGGTCGAAACCCGAGTCTTCGCCGATTCCGCGATCGGCACGCTTGCTCGCAACGCGACACCGTTCCTCTTCTTCACAGGCAAGGGCGGCGTCGGCAAGACGTCGGTGGGATGTGCCGTGGCTGTTGCGCTCGCCGATGCGGGCAAGCGCGTCCTGATCGTGAGCACCGATCCGGCCTCCAACCTCGACGAGGTGCTGGCGACGGGTCTGTCGGACGTTCCGCGCCCCGTCGACGGGCTCGCGAACCTCTATGCGTCGAACCTCGATCCCGAAGTGGCTGCGGCCTCCTACCGTGACGCGCTGATCGACCCGTATCGCGGCATCCTGCCCGACGCGACGGTCGCGTCCATGGAGGAGCAGCTATCGGGCGCGTGCACCGTGGAGATCGCGGCCTTCAACGAGTTCGCGAAGTTGGTGGGCGACGAGAGCGCGACGCAAGGTTACGACGTGGTGATCTTCGATACAGCGCCGACGGGGCACACGTTGCGCCTGCTCACGCTGCCGACCGCGTGGACCGACTTCATCGAGACGAACACGTCCGGCAACTCCTGCCTCGGCCCACTGGCCGGCCTCAAGGCGCAGCGCGAACTCTACGCGCGAACCGTCGAGGCGCTGGCCGACGGGAGCAAGACCACCCTCGTGCTCGTCAGCCGCGCAGACACGTCCGCCCTAGCGGAAGCGGCACGGTCGTCGATGGAACTCGCCGACCTCGGGATCCGCAATCAGGTGCTCGTCCTCAACGGGCTGTTCACCGCGACGGTTCCGGGTGATCCGATGGCCTCCGCGCTCGAACGGCGTGGCGCGGAGGCGCTCGCGCACATGCCGGCCGCTTTGGCCTCGCTGCCGCGAGCGGAGGTCCCGCTCGTCGTCCGCAGCCCACTCGGCATCGAGGGGCTGCGGAGCCTCGCTGACGCAGTTCCGGGGATTGGGCAGCCGGTCGTGGAGCCTTCAACGGAGACCGCGTCCTTCCCTGGCGCGTCCAGCATGTCGGCGTTGATCGACGAACTCGCCGAAGCGGGCAGCGGCGTGGTCATGACGATGGGCAAGGGCGGGGTCGGCAAGACGTCGATCGCCGCCGCCATCGCGCTCGAGCTCGTGCGTCGCGGCCACTTGGTGCATCTGTCGACGACGGACCCCGCTGCGCATGTGGCCGCCACCGTGGCCGGCTTCTCGGGCGGGCTGACGCTCAGCCGGATCGACCCCGAAGTCGAAGTCGAAGCCTATCGCGCTCAGGTGCTCGCCGGCGCCACGAGCCTCGACCCCGAGGCACTGTCCCTGCTCGAGGAGGACCTGCGCTCACCCTGCACCGAGGAGATCGCGATCTTCCGCGCGTTCGCACGCGTGGTCGCTGAGGCATCGGACCGCTTCGTCATCCTGGATACGGCGCCGACCGGACACACCTTGCTGCTGATCGACTCGTCGGAGGCCTACCACCGCGAAGTCATGCGCAACACGACCGACACGCCACCCGAGGTGCTCGCCTTGCTGCCGAGACTGCGCGACCCGGAGTTCACCAAGGTGCTGATTGTCACGCTCGCTGAAGCGACGCCGATCAGCGAGGCGCGGCGGCTGCAGACCGACCTGTCTCGTGCCGGGATCGCATCGTACGCGTGGGTCGTCAACCAGAGCTTCGCCGAGACGGCGACGACCGACCCGGTCCTTCGGGCGCGCGGTGTCAACGAGGTCGCGCACATCGAATCAGTAATAGAACGGGAGCGCCGCGTGGCCATCGTGCCGTGGGTACCCGTACCGCCGGTGGGAGAAGGGCTCTTCGCCCTTGTTGGTATCGGTTAACGGTGGCATTGACATGGTCCGCTACATCTATCGCTGCGACGAGTGCATGACCGGCTTCGAGGCCCTCTCGCTGCACGCGGATGCGGAGGCACCGCGACTCGCCACGTGCCCTGTGTGTCAGAGCGCTCAGGTGAGGTTGGTGCTCGTGAAGGACCCGACCGCCGGCGGACCGCAGCGCCCTCCCGGTACCGGCTGTTGCGGAACGCCCGGCTCGAACTGAACGACCGGCAGGATCGGTAGCCGACGATACAGAGCGGAGACGACCAGTGACCAAGTACACGTACTTCTGCGAACGGTGCAGGTCCACATTCGAGGTAGAGATCGAGAACGAGGAGCAGGGCATTCCGCCAGAGGTGGTCTGCCCACGATGCGACTACGCGCACGCGATCAAGCTCTTCCTCGTTCGGGCCGCACAAGGAGGGTGCGCGCCCGCCAGCGGGTGTTGAGGCTAGGACCCGAGCCGCCGGTCGGCGGCTCTGGAGGAATGTCGGAGACGATCGTGAAGGAAGTCGAAGATGAGCAAGAGCGCGGCGGCACCAAGAGAGAAGAAGCGGCTCAGCCTGTTCGAGCGCTACCTGACGCTATGGGTCGCCCTGTGCATAGTCGCGGGTACCCTGATCGGCAACTGGTGGCCGAAGACGGCCACCTGGCTGTCCCAGTTCACGTACGCCCAGATCTCCATCCCGGTGGCGGTACTGATCTGGCTGATGATCTACCCGATGATGCTGCAGATCGATTTCGCTTCTCTCAAGCGGGTCGGCGAGAAGAAGCAGGGACTCATCGTGACGACCGTGAGCAACTGGCTGATCAAGCCGTTCACGATGTACGCGATCGCCTGGTTCTTCCTGAACATCGTGTTCACCCGGTGGATCCCCGTCCCGCTCGCACGCGAGTATCTCGCAGGTGCGGTCCTGCTGGGAGCGGCACCCTGCACCGCGATGGTGTTCGTTTGGTCCTACCTGTCGGACGGTGACCCCGCATACACGCTCGTGCAGGTCGCGGTCAACGACCTCATCATCCTGGTGGCCTACGCCCCCATCGTGATGTTCCTGCTTGGTCTGTCGGACATCATGGTCCCGTACGACACGGTCATCCTGTCGGTCGTGCTCTTCGTGGTGGTGCCGCTGGTGCTCGGCTGGATATCGCGCGTGCAGTTGATCAAGCGCAAGGGACTCGTATGGTTCGAGAAGACGTTCCTGCCCGCCCTCGCACCCGTGACCATCGGTGCACTGTTGCTCACCCTAGTCGTGATCTTCATCTTCCAGGGCCAGACGATCGTCTCCAACCCGCTCCACATCGTGCTCATCGCGATACCGCTCACGATCCAGACCTACCTCATCTTCGCGATCGCGTACGGGTGGTCGTGGCTGTGGCGGCTGCCGCATCCCATTGCCGCGCCCGCCGGCTTCGTGGCCGCCTCGAACTTCTTCGAGCTGGCCGTCGCCGTCGCCATCTCGCTCTTTGGCCTCGCGTCAGGCGCGGCGCTCGCCACCGTGGTCGGCGTGCTCACCGAGGTGCCGGTCATGCTGTCCCTCGTCTGGATCGCCAACCACAGTGTCGGATGGATCGAACGGCGCCAGCTGGCGCCGGCGGTCGAACAGGAGGCCTGATCATGAACGTTCTCATCGCCACCGACCTGTCGGAGGCCAGTCTCGCCGCTCTCGACAGCGTCTGCGCCTGTGAGTCGGGGGCGTTCGACACCGCCACGCTGCTGCACGTGATCGACTTGGACTTGTACACCGCGGGTGGCTCGGTGCCCCAGATCATGGAGTACGCGAACAGCGTCCTGCCCGTGTGGGCGGATCGCCTCATGCAATGCGGCATCGAGACGCAGGTCCGCGTTGAACAGGGCCCGGCGGCGGAGACCATCGAGGATGTGGCAGCCGAGACGGATGCCGACCTCGTGGTCATGGCGAGCATGGGACATGGCGCCGTGACCGGTCGCCTGTTCGGCAGCACGGTCGAGAAGGTGGCGTCCCGCGGGCGCATACCGGTCCTCATCGAGCGGGTGCACGTGCATGAGGGCACGTGGTGCCGTCTCGGGGAGGGGAGCCCGTTCGCTCGCGTGCTCCTCGCGGCGAACATCGACGACTCGCTCACCTCACTGCTGGGATATGTCGAGGCGCTTCCGGGCAAGTCCGCCCTGCGCGTGGTGCACGTGGCAGCCACATCTGACGAGGTGCGAGACCCGGAGGTCGCACTGCGCGATGCGGTGGGCGCGTCGGGCGCGGAGGTCGCGATCCTCGTGGGCGACCCCGTCCCGCTCCTCGTTCAGGAGGCGGCCACATGGGGGGCGACGGTCGTCGCCATCGCCTCGTGCAGGCACTCGGTACTGCATCGCGCCATCTGGGGAAGCGTCGCCCGCGGCGTGGCGCTCCACGCACCTTGCTCGGTGCTCCTCGTACCGCCGACAGGCGACCAACAGAAGCAGTCTCTCAAGAAGGGGCGCGATAGGTGAGCGATCCTGGATCCCCGAACAAGGCGAAACGGCAGATCGGCGCGATCATGGCGGTACTGATCGTTCTGGCTTTCGCCGCGATCATCTTCGCGAAGGCGGGATCGAGCGAGGCGGCCCAAGTGTGCGACCCTGGGACCGCGACGCAACAGGCGTCAGCTGACGTCGGCGGACCGCCCGCGGAGTCACGCGCTGACGCGGTCGCCGCGTACGACGCGGCGCTCAAGACGGGCAAGCCGATCTACCTGCTCTTCCACTCGCTCACGTGCGTGCCTTGCGTCGAGATATCGGCGGTGGTCGACAAGGTCATCCCCACGTACGACGGCAAGGTCGTCTTCGTCAACGCGATCGGTGACGACGAACCCTCGCAGCAGCTCGCCGCGAGGTTCAAGTTCCAATACATCCCTCAATCGTTCTTCATCGATGCGAAGGGCAACGTCGTCGATTCCTTCACCGGGGCGATGGAAGAGCCCGCCATGAGGGCGTACCTCGACAGACTGACGGCTCAGTGAGCTGGATCGAGTCCTTCGCGACACAACTGACCGGCGGTGGCGTCACGGGCGCTGCCGCCCTCGGGGTCGCGTTCCTCGGGGGGATGGTTGCCGGATTCGGACCGTGCGTCCTTCCCATGCTGCCGGCCGTGTTCGGCTACGTCACCGGGCACGTGGCGGGCGCGGAGCTGCCGCGAGGATCGGCGTGGCGGCGCGGTCTGGCGCTCTCGGCCACGTTCGTGCTGGGCATGGCCCTGGTGTTCGCAGGAATCGGAGCGGCCGCCGGTGCCATCGGCCACGCGATCATGGTGGGTGCATGGGCGTACTACTCCGTGGCCGCCATCTGCGTGGTGCTGGGCCTGCAGATGCTCGGCCTGGTGAACATCAGGTTCGATGCCTTGAACCGCTTCCTGCCCACCACCCGCCCGAAGGGGCGAGGCTTCGTCGGGGCGTTCCTGTTCGGCATCCTGTTCGGCGTCGTCGCCTCACCATGCTCGACGCCGATACTCGCGGCGATCGCGACGATCGCGGCCGCCCGCGGGTCGGCGGTGCAAGGCGCGGTGATGCTGTTCGTCTACGGACTCGGAAAGGGCGTTCCGCTCATGTTGCTGGGACTCGCCTCCGGCTCACTTGCACTCATGAAGTCGTTCTCTCGTGCAACGGGCGTGCTGACCAGGATCGGCGGACTGGCGATGCTCGGCGCCGCAGGGTACCTGGTCTGGCTCGCCTGAGACCGAGCGGGTTCGCCGGCCGGGCACTCGGCGGAAGAGACCCGCAGCAGTCCCGGCAGTCACTCTCCCGGCGTTCCCAGCGCCTCGGCCAGCGCGCGCGGGTCGAAGTCGACGATGCAGGTCTCACCGATCTCGAACGTCGGCGTGATGACCTTGCCGGCGAGCTCCACGGCGCGGCTGCGCGCTTCCTGGTCCTCGTCGATGTCGATCATCGTGTACTCGTAGCCCTTGTCGTCGAGCCAGCGCAGAGCGCGATGGCAGTCGCCGCACCAGGAGCGGCAGTAGACGATGCAGGTCGGCTTTGTGTCCATGACGTGTCCCGGCTCTCGCAGCGGAGGGAAGGCGCGCAATCGCGCGGCCCGTCCGTGAGTGTACCCACGGTCGGAGTCCCACACGCGCCACAGCGGGGCGGTGGTGCTAGCCTACGTGCAGCGGACGGCGAAGGGGGTATACCCGTGGGCGAGGCACCGGTCACGATCGAGCAGTTCGGGCTCGGCGACACGCGCATCCGCGAGTTCGCGATGCTCCCGTGGCGCCTGTACCACGGCGACCCTCACTGGACACCCCCTCTGACGATGGACCTGCTAGGCAATCCCATCCTTCTGGCCAAGGGTCTGCTCACCGCCGAGCACCCCTACCACCGCAGCGCCGAGGTCACCCACTTCCTAGCGCGTCGCGACGGCCGCGCCGTCGGCAGGGTGGCCGCCTCGGTCAACCGGCGGTTCAACGACTACTACGGCTCCAAGATCGGCTTCTTCGGCTTCTTCGAGGTCGAGGAAGATCCGGAGGCGACCTCTGCACTGCTCGATGCGGCGCGTGCGTGGCTGACCGAGCGCGGGATGACCGCGATGCGCGGCCCCGGCGAGTACTCCAACGCGACGCACGAGCGCCAGGGCGTGCTGGTCGAGGGGTTCGAGTACGACCCCACAGTGGAGCTGACCCACAACCCGCCCTACTACGACGCGCTGCTCCAGGACTACGGTCTGGCCAAGGTGAAGGACTACGTCGCCTACCTGATCGACTTCAACGACGTTCCGCGCGAGCGCATCGAGCGGCTGGCCGCCGGCGCGCGCAAGCGCGGCAAGATCACGACGCGCCCCGCCGACATGAAGCACTTCACCGACGAGGTGAAGCTCGTCCTCAAGATCTACAACGAGGCGTGGGCCGACAACTGGGGCTTCCTGCCGCAGACCGACGAGGAGGGCGAGGCGCTCGCCGAAACGCTCAAGCCGATCGTCGACCCGGGCCTCGTCCGCTTCGCCTACGTCGGCGACGAGCCGGTGGCTGTGTTCGGCGCCATCCCCGACCCGAACTGGGCGCTGAAGCCCCGGTGGAAGTGGTACGGCGACTCCGACCTCGTGCGCATCTCACGCCTCATGCGGATGCGACGGCATATCCCGCGAGTCCGGCTGATGTTCTTCGGGATCCGGCCCCAGTTCCGGCTGCTGGGGGTGGATGCGATCCTCTTCCAGGAACTCTACGAGTACGGGATCCCGCGCGGATACAAGATCGGCGAGCCGTCGATGCTGCTCGAGGACAACGAGATGGTGATCAGGCCGTCGATCGCGATGGGCGGCCACGAGTACAAGCGGTGGCGCATCTACGAGATGGGGCTGTGACGCGGGAACTCTTGATACCCGTGGCGGCGGTCCAGGTCCATCTCTGACCGCCATGAGAATGTCGCGGAGCGCGAATTACCATGAAAATCTGTTGGTAGAGCACGGATTTTCATGGTAGTATGCCACTCATGATCGAGCGCACCGAGATCGTTGCCGCCATACGCACCGCCTTGGACCGCAGCCCGGTCGTCGTGTTGTCGGGCCCGAGGCAGTGCGGCAAGACCACGCTGGCCCGGGGCTTTCTCAGCCCGGATTCGGTCAACTACTTCGATCTCGAGGACCCGACGAGCCTCGCCCGTCTGGACGAGCCGACGACCGCATTGGCGCCCCTGCAGGGGCTCATCGTCATCGACGAGGTGCAGCGGCGACCCGACCTGTTCCCCGTCCTGCGGGTCCTCGCGGATCGCAGGCCCTCCCCCGCACGGTTCCTGCTCCTGGGGAGTGCTTCGGGTGATCTTCTGCGGCAGACGTCGGAGAGCCTGGCGGGCCGCGTGGAGCGAGTGACCATCGGCGGCTTCACGCTCGCGGAGGTCGGTGACATGACCTTCGAGCAGCTGTGGCTCCGGGGCGGACTCCCCTTGTCGTTCCTTGCCGCCAGCGAGACCGACAGCCTTGCGTGGCGCGGGCAGTTCATCCAGTCCCTCCTGGAGCGCGACTTCCCTCAGTGGGGAGTCCGCGTCCCCGCCGTCGCACTGCGGCGCTTCTGGACGATCGTCGCCCACTACCACGGCCAAACGTGGAACGCCGCCGACGCCGCACGCACCCTGGGAGCCGGCGAGAAGGCCGTCGGCCGCTACCTCGACCTTCTGTCCGACGCGTTCATGGTCAGGCAGTTGCAGCCCTATCACGCCAATCTACGGAAGCGCCAGGTGAAGTCACCCAAGGTGTACGTGCGCGACAGTGGCCTTCTGCATAGGCTGCTCGGCATCGACACACTCAAGGCCCTCATGGATCATCCCAAGATCGGCGCATCATGGGAGGGGTTCGTGATCGAACAGGTGCTGGCAACCGAGCCGCACGACGATGAGTACTTCTGGGCTACACACCAGGGTGCCGAGATCGATCTGATCCTGCGCCGCGGGGACCGGTTGCTGGGGGTCGAGTGCAAGCGCACCGATGCGCCCAAGGTGACGCCGTCCATCCGGACCGCCATGGAGGACCTCGGGCTGGAGCGAGTGGTCGTGCTGTACCCGGGCGAGAAGCGCTACGCGCTCGCTGAAGGAGTCGAGGCGGTTCCCGTCAGCGAGCTGGCCTCCGGCCGCGGTCTCTTCGCGGTGGAAGGCTGACGCTGTGATCCGCACCTGGGGCTCTGCGTGCTCAACGCGATAGTCTTCGTCTGCGGCGCCGCCCTGATGGCGCTCGAGATGGTGGCGGCGCGCGTCCTGGCGCCCGCCCTGGGCAACTCGATCTTCGTGTGGGGAAGCGTCATCTCGTCGGTCATGGTGGCGCTCAGCCTCGGCTACTGGCTCGGGGGACACCTGGCCGACCGTTTCGGCGCCTCCAAGACGCTCGCTCCGGTGATCGCAGCCGGAGGCCTGCTCACCTGCCTCGCTCCCTTGGTCGCCAGCACGGCGCTCCCGTGGGCCGCCGACCTCGGCCCGCGCGCCGGCTCGCTCGCGGCCTCAGCGCTCATCTTCTTCGCGCCGTCACTGCTCATGGCGATGGTGACGCCGCTGGGGCTGCGCCTCGCCGCCTCCAAGGGCATGGCGCACATCGGCCGCTCGGCCGGCTCGCTCTCGTCGATCTCCACGGCGGGAAGCATCGTCGGCACGCTGGCGACTTCGTTCTGGCTGATCCCGCTGCTCTCCCTCGAGCCGCTGGTCGTTGCGATCGGCTTCACGCTCCTGGCCGCGTCGCTGGCGGCACTCACGCTGCCGCTGCTCTACGGAGCGCACGTGCACGCCGACGACGTGACCGAGAGCCGACTGCGCACGGCGGCCCGCATCGACCGGTTCTCGACAACGGCCGCACTCGTGCTCGTCTGCACGGGGCTCATCGTCGGCGGCTGGGTGCTGTGGAAGATCGCGCCTCCCCCCGCGGTGAACTCCTTCGGCGAGAAGGTGCTCTTCCGCCAGGACACGCAGTATCACCGCATCAGCGTCACGGAGGCCGGCACCACCCGGAACCTCCGCTTCGACGCCACTCGCCAGTCGGGGATGGACATGTCCGACGGACTGACCAGCCGCGTGCGCTATCCCGACTACATGCAGCTGTCGCTGGCGCTCAAGCCCGACGCGAAGCGGGTGCTGGTGCTCGGCCTCGGCGGCGGAGCGATCACCAAGCGCTTCTGGCACGACTACCCTGAGATGAGCGTCGATAGTGTCGAGATCGACCCGGTCGTCGTCGACGTCGCGACGAAGTACTTCGGACTGCCGGTCGACGCGCGCTCGCGGGTGTTCGCACAGGACGCCCGCAGGTTCGTGCAGACGTCCAAGGACACCTACGACATCGTCATCATGGATGCCTACTACGCCGACGCGCTACCGTTCCACCTCACGACACAGGAGTTCTTCCGCGAGACGAAGGCGCGCATGTCGCCGGATGGCGTCGTCGCCTACAACGTGATCAGCGCGCTGGAGGGCGACGCCAGCAAGCTCTTCCGCAGTATGTACAAGACCGCCGGCTCCGTGTGGACCCACCTGTGGGTGTTTCGCGTGAACGTGGGCCAGGGCGACGTCCCGCAGGGCAGGCAGAACCTGATCGTACTGGCGACGGACTCCGACGTGACGGGGTCCGAGCTGCTCGCGCGCGTACGGGCATGCGTGGACGGGCGCGTGCAGGTGTCCGGATTCGCCGAGATGGCGGACGACATCTACTCGAAGGCGGTGGGCACTTCGGACGTGCCGATGATGTCCGACAGTTATGCGCCGACCGACTCTCTCATCTCGATCAAGTGAACCGCTCGGCGCCCTCCACACCGACTCCGTTTGCCAAGCACCTGACGACTGGATACGCTGACCACGTTCAGGTGGGCGGGGGAACGGGTTTCACTGCATGTCGAGCATCCTGAGGATCATCGTCATCGCGCTCGTCGTGCTCGTGGCCGTCGTCGTGCTGGGCGCCTGCGGCGAAGTCATCTGCGGACCCTGCGCCGACGCCTCGTGCGCCCGCGCCGACCGCTCGGAGACCGCGCGCCACATCCTTCGCCGGATCCTGAGCGCGCTCGGGACGGGTATCGCAGCCGCATTCCTCGGGATGACCGCCCTGCTCCTCCGGTTCGGCGCCGGTGACGAGATCGCGGACCCTCC
>Ga0209430_1001985_pt1 | contig 13972 bp, 7 predicted proteins | sample BarGraIncub1133A_FD_184504 | JGI IMG/M metagenome (GOLD analysis project Ga0209430, IMG submission 184504) | Arctic peat soil microbial communities from Barrow, Alaska - Barrow Graham LP Incubations 11-33A (SPAdes) (version 2) | ecosystem: Environmental > Terrestrial > Soil > Wetlands > Peat... | reverse complement strand
CCGCGGGCCAGGTGGCACCGCTTTCCACCATCCAGAAACTGGATACGGTCTACGTGGACGTTACCCAGTCGACCGCCGACCTGCTGCGGCTGAAGCAGGCCCTGGCGAGCGGCAAGCTCAAAAACGACGGTGCCAGCCAGGCCAAGGTGAAGCTCCTCCTGGAAGACGGGAGTGTCTACCCTCTGCAAGGTACCCTGAAATTCTCCGAAGTCACCGTTGACCAGAGCACCGGCTCAGTCACCGTTCGCAGCGTTTTCCCCAACCCGAAGCAGGTACTCCTACCAGGAATGTACGTCAGGGCCGTTCTCGAGGAGGGTGTTGTCGGCAATGCCATCTTGGTTCCCCAGCAGGGAGTGAGCCGCGATCCGGCTGGTAATGCGACGGCGCTTGTGGTCGGCGCCGGAGAGAAGGTTGAGCCTCGGATTCTGAAGGTCTCACGTGCGTTGGGGGATAAGTGGCTAGTCGATGACGGCCTGAAGCCCGGCGAGCGGGTCATCGTGGAGGGGCTGCAGAAGGCACGGCCCGGGACGCAGGTGAGGGCGGTGGCGTTCGGCAAACCGGAGGGCGCACAACCTGCAGCCGCAGCGGCCCCCTCGGTCGCAGCTGCCAGGAAGTAACTAAACTCTGTCGACTCCACCCCACCGTTCCAAGGTGGGAGGACGTCCGCTCGATATTATATTGTCAGAGCAACGAATAAGGAGCTTCTCGATGCCTCGTTTTTTCATAAACCGCCCGATCTTCGCCTGGGTAATCGCGATCATGATCATGCTGGCCGGCCTGCTGGCGGTGAAGACATTGCCGGTCTCCCAGTATCCGCCGATTGCGCCGCCACAGATTACCATCAACGCCATGTATCCCGGGGCGTCAGCCCAGACTGTGCAGGATACGGTCACCCAGGTCGTTGAACAAAAACTGAACGGAATCGACAATCTGATCTATATGTCCTCCACCAGCGACTCCGCCGGAGCCGTTGCCATCAACCTCACCTTCAAGGCCGGCACCGACCCCAACATCGCCCAGGTTCAGGTGCAGAACAAGCTGCAACTGGCCACCCCGCTGCTGCCCCAGATCGTGCAGAAGCAGGGGATTTCGGTGCTGAAGTCCACCAAGAACTATCTGATATTGGTCGGGCTGGTATCCGAAGACGGCGCCATGGACCGCAACGCCCTGACCGACTATTTGGTGTCCAATGTTCAGGATATCGTCAGCCGCCTGGAAGGGGTGGGCGAAATGCAGATGTTCGGTGCCCAAAACGCCATGCGGATCTGGCTGAACCCGAGCAAGCTGAACAACTACCGGTTGACCTCCACTGATGTGAGCGCCGCGGTACAGGCCCAGAACGCACAGGTCTCAGCCGGGCAATTCGGCGGCACCCCCTCGGCGCAGGGGCAGCAGTTGAACGCCACCATCACCGCCCGGACTCTGCTCCAGACGCCCGAGCAGTTCGGGGAGATCATCCTGCTCACCAACAGCGACGGCTCCACGGTCAGGCTGAAGGATGTGGCCGAATGCAAGATCGGCACGGAAAACTACGACATCACCTCTTTTTACAAGGGTAAACCGGTGGGTGCCATGGCCATCAGGCTGGCAGCCGGCGCCAACGCGCTCGAAACCGCCGACCGTATCAAGGCGAAGATGGCGGAGCTCTCCAACTTTTTCCCCCAAAACGTGAAGGTGGTCTACCCCTACGACACCACCCCCTTCGTCAAGATCTCCCTCGAAGAGGTTGTGCAGACCCTGATCGAGGCTGTTTGCCTGGTCTTCGTCATCATGTTCATCTTCCTGCAGAATATCCGGGCGACCCTGATCCCGACGATCGCGGTCCCGGTGGTGCTGCTCGGGACCTTCGGGGTCCTTTCGGTCAGCGGGTACTCTATCAACACCCTCACCATGTTCGCCCTGGTAATTGTCATCGGCCTGCTGGTGGATGACGCCATCGTCGTCGTCGAGAACGTGGAACGGATCATGAGCGAGGAAGGTCTGTCCCCCCGGGATGCGACCATCAAGTCGATGGGCCAGATTACCGGCGCTCTGTTGGGGATCGTGACCGTGTTGTCGGCGGTTTTCGTGCCGATGGCCTTTTTCGGCGGGTCCACCGGCGTCATCTACCGCCAGTTTTCCGTCACCATCGTATCGGCCATGATCCTCTCCGTGCTGGTTGCCATGACCCTCACCCCGGCCCTGTGCGCCACCCTGCTGAAGCCGGTGGCAAAAGGGCACAACGCCGGTGAATCCGGCTGGTTCAAAGGGTTTTTCCGCTGGTTCAACCGCGTGTTCGACGGAGCCAGGACCAAGTATGAACGTATCGTCGGCCGCTCCTTCGGCAAGCCGGTGCGCTATCTCGTTGTCTACGGCGCAGTCGTCGCGTGCATGGTTTTGCTCTTCCTGCGTCTCCCGACCGCCTTCTTGCCGGATGAGGATCAGGGGTTTCTCTATTGCATGATACAGTTACCGGCCGGTGCCACCATGGCACGGACCGGCGATGTGCTGAAAGAGGTGGAACTGTATTTTAAGGAGCACGAACCCAATACGGTGGAATCCGTGCTTACGGTCGGAGGCATCAGCTTCGCCGGGCGTGGCCAGAATATGGGGCTCGCCTTTGTGAAGCTTAAGGACTGGAAGTTCCGCCAGAGCACCGATCTTAAGGCGAAGGCTGTTGCGGCGAGAGCCATGGGGGCCTTCGGGAAAATCAGGGACGGTATGGTCTTTGCCATTTCACCACCCGCGGTGGTGGAGCTTGGGCAGGCCAACGGCTTCGACTTCATGTTGCAGGACCGCGGTGGGCTCGGTCACGTAAAGCTGATGGAGGCCCGCAAACAGCTTTTGGGCATGGCGATGAAGAATCCGAAACTGATCGCGGTGCGTCCCAACGGCCAGGATGACTCTCCCCAGTTCAAGCTGGATATCGATGATGCGAGGGCAGGAGCCTTAGGGGTTTCCCTGGCTGATGTCAACGCCATCCTTGCCACCGCCTGGGGCAGCTCGTATGTAAACGATTTTATCCAGAACGGGCGGGTCAAGAAGGTCTACCTGCAGGCCGATGCAAAGTACCGGATGCTGCCGGAGGATATCAACAGCTGGTATGTCCACAACAAAACCGGCGACATGGTCCCGTTTTCCGCTTTTGCCACCCCGCGCTGGCAGTACGGCTCGCCTCGTCTGGAACGGTTTAACGGGATTCCCTCGGTGGAGGTCATGGGACAGGCGGCGCCCGGGGTGAGTACCGGCGAGGCGATGGCCGAAATGGAGAGGATGGCTGCCCAGCTGCCGCAGGGGATCGGCTATGAGTGGACCGGTCTCTCCTACGAGGAGAAGAAGGCTGGCGCCCAGGCGCCGGCGCTCTATGCCATCTCGCTCTTGGTGGTGTTTCTCGCCGTGGCGGCGCTTTATGAGAGCTGGACCATCCCGTTTGTCAACCTGCTGATGCTGCCGCTGGGCCTCGTAGGTGCGGTTATCGCGGTTACCTCCCGGGGGCTGCCAAACGACATCTATCTCCAGATCGGTCTGCTCACTACCATCGGACTTTCTACCAAGAACGCGATCCTGATCATCCAGTTCATCAAGGCTCAGATGAATGAGGGGCTCGGCTTGGTCGAGGCCACCCTGGCTGCGGTGAAGATCCGGCTGCGTCCGGTCATCATGACCTCACTTGCGTTCTTTTTCGGCACGCTGCCGCTGGCGCTCACCAGGGGGGCCGGGGCCGGAGCCCAGAACGCCATCGGCACCGCCGTTACCGGCGGATTGCTCTCGGCCACCTTCATCGACCTGATCTTCATTCCGTTCTTCTTCGTCCTGGTTTCCCGGCGCTTCGCCGGAAAAAAGCAGCCCGTTTTAGAACCGGCCGCTGCAGGGAATGCCCCGGAGTCGGCCCAAGAAAAGCAGGTTTTGGCGCAACCCGCAGCTACGGAGGTGATCTGATATGAAACGAATGACTTCCGGTCTCAGTCTCGCCCTGGGTGCCATCCTGGCTCTCTCCGGCTGCTCGACGATGGCGCCGAAATATACCCGACCGGAGCCTCCCGTTCCCGCAGTCTGGCCGGCCGGTCCCGCCTATCAGGGGACCGCGAAGCAGGGGCCGGCCTTGGCCGACATCGCCTGGCAGGAATACTTCGTCGATCCCCAGCTGCGCAAGGTCGTCGCCCTGTCCCTGGAGCAAAACCGCGACCTGCGCCTGGCCGCCCTGAACATCGAGAGGTCACAGGCCCTGTACCGGATCCAGCGCTCGGAACTCTTTCCCGCGGTGAACGCCGGAGCGGCCTACAGCGCCCAGCACATCCCGGGGAGCCTGACAGGCTCGGGGCAGTCCGTCACTTCCCACGCCTACAGCCTTAGCCTAGGCATGAGCGCCTACGAGGTCGACCTCTTCGGCCGCATCCGCAGCCTGAAGGACCAGGCGCTCGACCAGTACCTGGCGACCGAGCAGGCGCGCCGCAGCGTGCAGATGAGCCTGGTGGCCGAGGTGGCTAACAACTACCTGGCACTTGCCGCAGACCATGAACGGCTGAAGATTGCCCAAGACACGCTCTCCTCGCAGGAGTCCTCTTACCGGTTGACCAAGAGCCGCTTCGAACTGGGAGTGGTGTCCGCACTCGATGTCAGCCGGGCCCAGACCATCGTGGAGGCTGCGCGGGTGGACATCGGCCGCTACACCGGCCAGGTGGCCCAGGATCTGAACGCGCTGCAGCTCGTGGTCGGCGCCCCGGTCCCGGTTGAACTGCTTCCGGCAGGGCTCACGGCTGTAACGGCGCTGAAGGAGCTCTCCCCGGGCGTTCCCTCAGAGGTGTTGCAGCGCCGCCCCGATATACTCCAGGCGGAGTACCAGCTGCAGGGTGCCAATGCCAACATCGGCGCCGCGCGGGCCGCGTTTTTCCCGCGCATCACCCTTACCACCGCCATCGGGCTTTCCAGCAACCAGCTCACCGGTCTCTTCACCGGTGGCGCCGGGGTGTGGTCCTTCCTGCCGCAGATCACCGTGCCGATCTTCAATGCTGGAGAGAACAAGGCCAACCTGAAGCTGGCCCAAGTGGACCGGGAGATTTTTCTGACTCAGTACGAGCGCTCCATACAGGTAGCCTTCAGGGAAGTGGCCGACGCCCTGGCAAATTACGGGACGCTCGGGGAGCAGCTGGCGGCGCAGCAGGCGCTGGTGAACTCAAGCGCCGAGAGCTATCGCTTGTCGGACGCCCGCTACTTGGGCGGGGTCGAGAGCTATCTTGCCGTTCTCGATGCGCAGCGCTCGCTCTATGCCTCGCAACAGAATCTGGTCACCCTGCGGTTTTCCCGGCTTGCCAACCTGGTGACGCTCTACAAGGTCCTCGGCGGCGGCGCCTGATTGCGAAGGCGTGAAAGCGCGAAGGCGTGAATGGTGAATGGTGAATGGTGAATGGTGAATGGTGAATTAAAGGGAGCCGGCAAAACGCCGGCTCCCTTTTGGTCTGGATTGTATTAACAGGGCAACCGCGATAAAATATGGCTAGCGTTAACCAAGCGGCATGCAGCGCGCTCCGCGCTGCTGTAGTGAAAACGGCGGGATGCGGTGGGTTCCTTTCGCTGCACCAGGCACCAGAGCCTGAGAAAAAGTTGAGATGCGGAGGGGGACTTGTCAAGAAAGAGCAGCGTCGCATATCTGCCCCATCCAGTTAAGATGTGAGGTGAGCTATGGATGAAAAAGATCCCAGAAATGAGGCAATGCCGGTAGTTGTGATCCTGGAACGGCGGACACAAAGGAGGGGAGAGCTGAGCTCGGCAGATATCATGAAAATACTTAGGAAGCGGGCGGCGGCCAGGGTTGCCAGGAGAGAATCCAACGGTGGCTCCAATGCTGCCGGGTGAACCCGCTTTCCCGAGCTGATGTCAGTACTACGGTCCTAGAAGGGACCTGTCGAATAGACCCCTGATTTTTGCAAACTCTTTTAAAGGTTTGGCTCAAGTCGGGGGTTTTGCTTTGTCCGGCATACCGGCTTCTGGCATCCCCCCGGCTCCCTGTGACAGAGGGAAGGGCGACCAAAGGATATCAGATCCATCCATGATTTTTGTTGGTCGTAATGGCCGATCGTATTCAGTTGGGTTGCGATATTCTGAGGATGGTGTAAAAATTATACCATACTACGCAGTTTCTGGAGATTTCAGGTGATAGAGACGAAGCCGCTCAAACTGCAGGATACACATCGGTTGCTGGACATCATGCCGGCAGATGCTGAAGCGGCGAGCGGCATTGCCGATGCCCCGGGGCACAATCCGGCGCCGGTAAACGTCGTGGTCGGCACCTTGAAGATTGCAGAGCCGGTGCCCGTCAGGCCGAAGTACGAAGAGTCGGCCGTTGCTGCAGCCGTCAGTCCTGGCTCAAAACCCGATTCAACAACTAACCTCAGGCAGAGGACGGCAAAGCCTGAAACGACTATCATGCCTAAGACGGAAAAGGAAAAGACCGCAAAGGAAAAGACCGCAATGCCTAAGGCGGAAAGGGAAAAGATCGCAAAGGAAAAGGCGGCGAAGCCTGAGACTGAAAAGCCTAAGACAGAAAAGCCTACGACGGCAAAGGAAAAGACGGCAAAGCAGATGTTGGCCAAGCCGAAGGCGGCACAACCTAAAACGGTCAAGGTGAAGAGCTCCAGGCTGATGGTGGCCAAGCCGAAAGCGCTCAAAAAGCATGCGCTGAAGAAAGGGGGCGCCACCCGGCCCGAGAGCCCGTTCGACCTGAGTGAGAGTCAGTGGTATCTGAACCGGGAACTGACCTGGCTGGAGTTCAACCGCCGCGTGCTGCACGAGGCGGTTGACGAGCGGACGCCGCTTCTGGAGCGGTTGAAGTTCATCGCGATCGTCAGTGCCAACCTCGACGAATTCATCATGAAGCGGGTCGGCGGCCTGAAGCAGCAGATCGGTGCCGGCATGCACGAGCTGACGCTGGACGGACGCACCCCGCGCCAGCAGGTGCTTGAGTGCCACGCCTCCATCCGGGAGATCCACGCCCGCAAGAGGGACGCCTTCAACGCGGTGCGAGCCATGCTGGAGCAGAAGGGGATCGTCGTCGAGAGCTACGCCACCTTGATACCCAAGGAGAAGAAGTACCTCCGCGAGCACTACTACACCAACATCTATCCGCTTTTGACCCCGCAGTCCATCGATCCGGCGCACCCCTTTCCCTTCATTTCCAACCTCTCCTTGAACCTGCTGGTGACGCTGCGCTATCCCAGGGCGAAAGAGGTGTCCCTGGCGCGGGTCAAGGTGCCGGTAGGCCTCGGGACGCCCCGTTTCATCAGGGTCGGCAAGGGTGACCACTTCATCCCGCTGGAAGACGTGATGATGAACAACCTGGACATGCTCTTCCCGGGGATGCATATCGTCGCCTGCGAGATCTTCAGGGTTACCCGCAACGCCAACACCGAGAAGGACGAGGAGCAGGCCGACGACCTGATGGCGATGATCGAGAGCGAGCTGAAGGAGCGCAGGTTCGCTCCCATCGTCCGCCTGGAGATCGGAAGCGGCATGGAGCCGCTGCATCGCGGGCGGCTCGCCGCCGAACTGGAGCTGGACGAGGAGAACGACGTCTTCGAGGTCCCCGGCATGCTCGCCATGCGCGACCTGTTCGAGCTGGCCAGGCTCGACTACCCGCGCATGCACGACCCGGCCCACCACCCGATCGATCACCCGCAACTCCTTTCCACTCGCAATATCTTCCACACCATCCGCGATGCCGGGGCGATCCTGCTGCAGCACCCCTACGTCTCCTTCTCCACCTCGGTCGAGCGGTTCCTGCGCGAGGCGGCCAACGATACCAAGGTGCGCGGCATCAAGATGACCCTGTACCGGACCTCCAGCCAGAGCCGGATCATCGACGCCCTGCTTGCTGCGGCCCAAAACGGGAAGCAGGTGGCAGTGGTGGTGGAGCTGAAGGCCCGCTTCGACGAGGCGACCAACATACTGCTCGCGGAACAGATGGAGGAGGCCGGCATCCACGTGACCTACGGCGTGGTGGGGCTCAAGACCCACTGCAAGGTGATCCTGGTGGTGCGGCAGGACTACGGTGGCTTGATGCGCTACGTGCATATCGGGACCGGCAACTACCACGCCGACACGGCGCGCATCTACAGCGACGTGGGGCTGCTCACCTGCGACCAGACTATCGGGCAGGACGTGACCGAGCTGTTCAATTACCTCACCACAGGGTTCATGGCGCGGCGCAACTACCAGGCCCTGGTGCTGGCACCGAGGCTCCTGAAGAAGGCGCTCCTCTCGAAGATCGAGCGGGAGATGGCGCTGCATGCCGAGACCGGCGGCGGCCTGATCCAGTTCAAGATGAACGCACTGGAGGACGGCGACATCGTGAAGGCACTGTACCGTGCCTCCATGGCGGGGGTGCGGGTCGTTCTCTACGTGCGCGACACCTGCAGGCTCAGGCCCGGCATCCCCGGGCTGTCCGAGAACATCAGCGTCGTCAGCATCGTAGGGCGTTTCCTGGAGCATGCCCGTATCTACTACTTCAGAAGCGGCGGTGCCGAGGAGTACTTCATCTCCTCCGCGGACGCCATGAAGCGCAACCTGGAGGCGCGGGTGGAGATCCTTTGCCCGATAACCGCTGTGGATCTGACCCGGGAACTCCGGCAGATCTTCGACAGCTACGACGCCGACCACCGCTCGGCCTGGGACATGCAGCCGGACGGGAGCTACATCCAGCGCCATCCCGTCGAAGGAGAGAGCGGAGAGGGGACCCACCAGATGCTGATTGCCCAGGCGGAGAGGCGCCTTAAGGAGTCGCTCAAAGAGAAGAAGAAGCTACCGCACCGCTGAAGAGGGGAGGCAGAACGATGCTTCCAGGCGACCGTCGGCTCGATGATCTGTTTGCCTACTGCGCCGGAATTTATGTGATGACACTCCTTTTGGAAAGGGATAGCATACCTTTTAGACGGAAGTAAGGCATGCAATGTTAGCAGCCCGTAGGCATAAGAGGGGAATCGTATGGAGGCCAACAAGGTTTGCAGTTGCGGAAAAAAGCATGAAGAACATATCTGTGCTTTGCACAGCAAAGGATTGATCAAGGAGGTTGAACATCTGACAGACAACCCGACGGTGACCTGTGCAATCTGCTTGGTCAATGCCAATTCGTCGGATAATGTCTGTAAGCCTACCACCCTCGGAGGCGGCTTCAAGTACTCCGACATGAAGGATAGTAAAAAAATGGTCAGGGAAATCTTCGAACCCCGCAGTGATAAACATAAACCCGATTAGTGCCAATCTGCAGCTTTTGGCTTAGACCTTCTTTCCCCCCCTTGAAACGTGGGCCTGGGGATTTGACACCGGTCGAGCATTAGTCCTGCTGCGTTTCCTGAACCAAAAGGGCCGCTTCCATTTAGGAAGCGGCCCTTTGACTTTTCCTGCCGTACCTCGCCGGGACCCCGTTGACATCTCCTCATACAAGACAGGCACCCGCAAGGGGCGCCCTGCAGAATCGCTGCTAAGGTGAAAAAATTACACAAATAGAATTAAAAAAACACTATACTGTTTCGCGCCGGACACCCGCTTCAGGAGGACATGAAATGATAAATCTGGCCATGCGCGTGCGCCTGAGCCGTTTGAGCAAGACCGGGATCATCTGCGCCACGTTATTTCTTTGTGCCTGCAGCCTCAGGGCCGGAAAGGTGCCCGGAGCTGCCCGCAGCGCCGCCGGTGATCTCGAGATCGAAGACGTGACCAGGATCCCCCAGAAGTTCGAGGCACTTGCCTCCGCAGCCGGAGACCGGCTGGCAATCGCTGACGCCTGCCGCGACCAACTGCGGGTCCAATTCCAACGGAGCTTTTTTGCGCCCTGGAGCAGCGCCGGACCCTCCCTCGATCCAACCGAGACCAGGGATTTCATGAAAAAGGTCGGGCAGGGGAGATGGTACGGGGTAAACAAGCGCAAAGTCGCGCCCAGCCAGATGCGGGAGCTCATGGAAAATTGCGCTCTCGACACATTCCCTTCCCGAAACCAAACGGCCATCTCCGTGGCTCCGGGCCACCTGCGCGGACTTCCCACCGATCGGCCTCTCTACGAGAAGGTCGAGGGATATCCCTTCGACATGCTGTCGTATCCGCAGGTGAAGCTGAACGAGCCGCTGCGGGTGCTCCATGCATCGAAGGACGGGGCTTGGCTCTTTGTCGAGACCGGGTACACCAACGGCTGGCTGGAGACGCGCGACGTTGCGTTTGTCGAGCGCGATTTTATCGACTCCTGGATGCAGGCGCCGCACCTGGTGGTGGTCCGGGACCTGGCGCCGGTTCCCGACGGCAGGGGGACCGGGATTTTCCGAACCAAGGTCGGCACCATCCTCCCCCTGGTGCGAGCGGGCGAGGGATGGTGGGAGGCTGCCGTCGCCTCGGCGGGGGAGGGTGGCAGGGGGGAGAAGCGCCTGATCCGAATCCCCGGCGCTATGGCCGCGACCTTTCCGTTGGAATTTAACCGGGAAAACGCCGCCTTGGTCGGGGACCAGCTTCTGGGGCAGCCGTACGGCTGGGGTGAGGCCTACGATCTGAGGGACTGCTCCGCCACCCTGCGGGATTTTTTCCTGCCGTTCGCGATCTGGATGCCGCGCACCTCCACGGACCAGATCGCCTCCGTCACCCACCGGACCGAGCTGGCACAACTCCCCCCCCCGGAGAAGGAGGAACTGATCAAGCGAGAGGCTCTCCCTTTTCTGACGCTGCTCTACAAACCGGGTCACATCATGCTCTATGTCGGGGTGGACCGGGAGGGAAGGCCGCTCGTGTTCCACAATGCCTGGTCGATCCGGGTCCGGGAGGATACCGGCGACAGGACCCGGATCCTGGGGACTTCGGTCATTACCACACTGGAACCGGGAAAGGAACTCGGCCTGGTCCCGGGCGGCTCCCTCCTGGAGCGTGCAACGGAGCTTGCGACCATCACCGACCGCTGCCAGAAATCCTTCCGGCCGGAGCTGCCTCAAAAAAAGTAAGCTGCTGGCACCCTCCTTCCGTGCGTAGAGACGCATTGCATGCGTCTCCGTAATCCAGTTGAGCCCGCTCCTGGAGAACTGGCGATTGTGACAGTGCCGAGACGCATGCAATGCGTCTCTACAGGATCGCGATTGCGACAGCCGTAGGGTGGGCCGTGCCCACCGAAAGCCGAAGGCCGGGGCACCCGCAAGGGGTGTCCCTACAGAACCGGTGTCGCAGGGATGGGTATCCTGGCCGATGCTGATCGGTGGGCATGGCCCACCCTACGCTATCCGATTGTTGGCCTGATTTTTTTATGCGGATAGTTACTACAGGATCGCGATTGCGACAGCCGTAGCTGTAGGGTGGGCCGTGCCCACCAGTTACACAGGATTTATGCAGGGCATGGAATACAGGCTGGGAATAGGGACAACTGTTCGGGGACCTTAGACAACACGGGTTTTTCCCGCTGACCCGATGCAGGAAATGTGCTAATAATGATATAGATATTTCCAGTGTCTGGATCTGTCTCAGGGGATGCCCTCAGGATGCCTTTGCCTTCAGTTTCACCCGACATAACGATCGGCTGCCGCCTGCCAAAAGCTCCCCCGGCCCCCAACCTGTCCTGGCTTACCTTCGTCTGCCTTTCTCTGCTCTCACTTTTCCTGGCGTTCCCCGAAGTGGCCCAGGCCGCTGAAGGGGGGCACAAGCCTCCCGTCGCCGTCATCGTCGGCGGGGACCGCGACTATCCCCCCTACGAGTTCCTCGACAAGGACGGCCAACCCGCCGGCTACAATGTCGAGCTGACCCAGGCAATCGCCGACGTCATGGGGATGAAGGTCGTGTTCCGGCTCGGGACCTGGTCCGAAATGCGCACCGCGCTGCAAAACGGCACGGTGGACGTGCTCCAGGGGATGTCCTACTCGGAGGAGCGCCTGGGCGAGGTCGACTTCTCCCTGCCCCATACCATCGTGAACCATGCCGTGTTCGCCCGCACGGACTCGCACACAGTCAACTCACTGGAAGACCTGGAAGGAAAACTGGTGGCGGTACACCGGGGCGGCATCATGCACGACTTTCTGGTGCGAAAGGGGTTCACCGGAAAGCTGGTCCTGACCGATACCCCGGCGGACGCCCTGCGCCAGACCGCTGCGGGCAAAACCGACTACGCCATCGTCGCTATCGTGCCGGGGATGTACATCATCCGCGAACTGAAGCTGACCAACCTGATCCCGGTGGTGCGCAACGTCGCCAGCCACCGCTACTGCTATGCGGTCGACAAGGGGAACGAGGAGCTGCTCTCCCGCTTCAACGAGGGGCTCGCCATCCTGAAGAAGACCGGTCAGCAGCAGGCGATCTACGAAAAATGGCTCGGCGTGCTCGACCCGGCCCCCGTCGCCTGGTGGACCATCGTGAAGTATGGGGCGATCGTGGTGATACCGCTGATGCTGCTTTTGGGCGGCATCGCCCTCTGGTCCCGGACCCTGCATCATGAGGTGGCACTGCGCACCGCGGACCTGACGCGGGAGGTCGCCGAGCGCCGGCATGCCGAGCAGGAACTGCTGTTAAACCAGCAGCACCTGCTCCAGGCCGACAAGATGGCCGCACTCGGCATCCTGGTTTCGGGGGTGGCCCATGAGATCAACAACCCGACCGGCCTGATCCTGCTCGACATCCCGGTACTCAAGAGGGCGCACCAGGATACGGCCCGCATCCTCCAGGAGTACTTCGAGGAGCACGGTGATTTCTCACTGGGCGGCGTCCCCTATACGGAGATGCGCGAGGAAATTCCGCGCATCCTGGAGGGGATGCAGGAGGGTGCCAAGCGGATCAAGCGGATCGTGCACGAACTGAAGGACTTCGCCAGGCGCGACGATGCCGGCGACAAGGGGCTTATCGATCTGAACCAGGTGGTGCAGACCGCACTGCGCCTGGTTGATCCGACCATACGCAAGGCGACCGACAACCTGGTGACCGACTTCGGCGCCGGGCTCCCCAGGCTCCTCGGCAACCCGCAGCGGATCGAACAGGTGGTCGTCAACCTGGTGCTGAACGCCTGCCAGGCCCTCCCCGACCGGGATCACGGCATCAGGATCTCCACCCGGCTGGCGACGGAGCCGCGGCGGCTGGAACTGCAGGTCCGGGACGAGGGGACGGGAATCGCGCCGGAGCACCTTTCCCGGCTGACCGATCCGTTTTTCACCACCAAGAGGGAGAGCGGCGGGACCGGCCTCGGCCTGTCGGTTTCCGCCGGCATAGTAAAGGAGCACGGCGGCTCCATCGCCTTCGACTCCGCCCCCGGCAGGGGGACCACGGTCACCCTGGCCTTTCCCGTAGCCAATGAGGAGCCCGCAGCATGATCCCAAGCGCCTACCCCAGCTTCCAGATCCTCCTGGTGGACGACGAGCCGGCCTGGCTCAGGTCCCTCTCCCTCACGCTCAAAAGCCTGGCCGGGCTCAACAACATCGTCACCTGCGAGGATAGCCGGGAGGTCATGGGGCTTCTGGACGCGGGGGGGATCGGCCTGGTCCTGCTCGACCTCACCATGCCGCACCTCGCGGGGGAGGAACTCCTGACGCGGATCGGCGAGAGCCATCCGGAGACCGCCACCATCGTCGTGAGCGGCCTGAACCAGCTGGAGACCGCGGTGCGCTGCATGAAGCTCGGGGCCTTCGACTACTTCATCAAGACCGACGAGGAGGACCGCATCGTGGGGGGGGTGCTGCGGGCGGTCCGGATGCTGGAGATGCAGCGGGACTACCGGGAGATGTCCAGCCGACTGGTTTCCGGGGAACTGCGCCATCCCGAGGCGTTTGCCGACATCGTCACCGGTGACCGCGGCATGCTCGCCATCTTCACCTATCTGGAGGCGGTGGCCAAAAGCCCCCAGCCGCTCCTGATCACCGGCGAGAGCGGCGTCGGCAAGGAACTCCTGGCGCGTGCCGCCCACACCCTGAGCGGCTGCCGGGGGAAGCTCGTCACCGTCAACGTGGCCGGCCTGGACGACTCGGTCTTCGCAGACACGCTCTTCGGCCACCTGCGC
>Ga0209430_1001982_pt1 | contig 13980 bp, 15 predicted proteins | sample BarGraIncub1133A_FD_184504 | JGI IMG/M metagenome (GOLD analysis project Ga0209430, IMG submission 184504) | Arctic peat soil microbial communities from Barrow, Alaska - Barrow Graham LP Incubations 11-33A (SPAdes) (version 2) | ecosystem: Environmental > Terrestrial > Soil > Wetlands > Peat... | reverse complement strand
GCAAGGTACCGGATCGGTCGTGAAATTGGTTACATCAAAATGAGCAATTTCGGCCGAAACGCCCATACTGAATTTGTTCAGGCCATGATTTACCTGCGTCAGCAGAAGTGCTCCAAATTTATCATCGACCTTCGTGGAAATACGGGTGGACTAATGGCACCTGCTTTGGAAATCGCCAATGAATTCCTGCCAGCCAACCGTCTGATTTTGTATACACAAGGCAAAAGTTACCCGCGGGAAGATGTGCATTCGAACGGGAAAGGCTCTTTCCAGACCAGTCCGCTGGTGATTCTGACCGATGAATTCTCCGCTTCCTCCAGTGAAATCCTGACCGGAGCCATCCAGGACAATGACAGAGGATTCGTAATTGGTCGCAGAACATTTGGGAAAGGCCTGGTTCAAAATGAAATACCTTTCCGTGACGGTTCAGCGGTACGCCTGACCATTGCGCGGTTCTACATTCCGTCGGGCCGTTGCATTCAGAAGCCCTATACCAAAGGTTCCGATACGAATTATCAAAACGACATCATGAACCGTTATTTGAAAGGGGAATTCGATTCCATGGACAGCATTAAAGTGAACAAACTTCTCAAATTTAAAACGGCAGGTGGTCGTACAGTTTACGGCGGCGGCGGCGGCATTATTCCTGACTTTTTCGTACCCTTGGATACGTCTGGGATGACCAGCTGGTACAACAAAGCTGCCAGCAAAGGGATCATCTACGGCTACGCTTTTGCTTACACGGATGCGAATAGGGATTCCCTGAAAGCATTCAATACAGCAAACAAACTTTCCGCACATCTGGAAGATCAGGATTTGATCACGCCCTTCATCGAATACGCTGCCGAACGCGGGGTGTTGGGCCGTCCCGAATTCATCAAGGGCTCCTTTCCGCTGGTATTCACCCAGCTGAAAGCTTACATTGCCCGCAATATGTTGGGGGAGGATGCATTCTGGAAAATTCTGCAGGAAGACGATGTGACGCTGACCAAGGGGGTCGAGGTCGTGACCCGCACCAAACGCGCATCGGTGCTGAATCAGAAATAAAAAAGGGCTGGGGGCAGGTTACCTGAAGACAATGTCTTTGATGGTTTCTGCCCCGGCCGCCTTATTTAGCTTTTCCACCAGATTCTGACGCATCATCTGCAATTCGCTGCGGATGATGGGGGTATCCATCTGAACATACAAAACTCTGCGGGACACGTACTTGTTACCCGTGTGCGCCGCCAGGACAGGACCAACGACCTCGGACCAGGCATCCATGACGCGTGTTTCGTGGATTTTTCCGTCAATCTGAAGATTTTTGAGGGATTCTCCCAGAATTTCAGCTAGGGATTGTGCTTCGCGTTTTCTCATGATTCGGTCGGCGTGATGACACCGTTTTCCACCAGAAAGATGCGGTAATTGCCGTGGGTGCGTTGTAGGAGGTGCTCCGGATTCTCCCGATTGGTATCTGTAATGAAAATCTGACCGAATTCGTCGCCCGAAACCAGGTTGATGATGCGTTCCACACGGGTGGCATCCAGTTTGTCGAACAAGTCGTCCAACAATAGGATGGGCGTGGCGTTTCCAGCTTTTTTCAGAAAAACGAATTGGGCCAGTTTAAGTGCAATCAAATAACTCTTGTTTTGCCCCTGTGAGCCAACCCGTTTGATGGGGTAACCGTCCAGTTCCATATCAAGGTCGTCCTTGTGAATGCCCACGGTGGTGTAACCCAGAATACTGTCACGCTGGCGGCTTCCGCGGAGACGAACGATGAGGTCTGCATCCTGAAGATGAGAGGAGTAGTTCAGTTGTATGGTCTCTTTTCCGCCCGAAATCTGTTGGTAGTACTTTTCGAAAACAGGGGAAAAGACTTTTACAAATGACTGCCTTTTCTGGAAAACCAGGGTTGCTTCGCGGGCCATCATCTCTTCGTACAAATCCCAGAGCGCTTCGTCTCTAAAGCCATCTTCCTTCAGTAGTGAATTCCGCTGTGCAAGTGCTTTGTTGTAATTGATGAGGGCTTCCATATAGGCATGGTCGTATTGGGAAATCACCATGTCCATGAAGCGCCGGCGTTCCTCGCTGCCTTCGCGGATGAGTTCTTCATCGGAAGGGGAAATCAATACCAGGGGAATGCGTCCGATGTGGTCGGAAAGGCGTTCGTATTCCTTTTTATTGCGCTTGAAGATTTTGCGTTGTCGCCGTTTCATGCCGCAATAGATTTCCTCTTCCCGTTCACCTTCCTGATACAGCGCCTGAAGCATGAAAAAATCGGCATCGTGGGTGATGTTCTGTGAATCGACGGGGTTGGAATGGCTTTTGCAGAAGGAAAGGTAATAAACGGCATCCAGCAGGTTGGTCTTGCCTTCCCCGTTTTTCCCGAAAAAACAATTAATGCCGGGTGAAAAGGCCAGTGTGGCTTCCCGGATGTTCTTAAAATTCAGGACGGTGAGTTGAGTCAGTTGCATGGGGCCTCCGGATCGTGTTTTCCGTACACAAATGTAGAAAAAAACAGGGATAAATTTGGGAATCAAATGAATTAATGTACTTTTGTACACCAAAATTTTAAGAACCATTCAACTTAAGTCCAACAGATATGTCAACGAACAACAAAGAAGGAAAAGACGAATTGCAGCAAGTTAACGAGGCACTCAACCGTTCCGAACAATTCATCGAAAAAAATCAGAAAAACCTGCTGATCGCGCTGGCAGTCATCGTCGTCGTCGTTGGTGGCATCCTCTTTTTCCGTCACGGCTACCTGGTTCCCAGAGAGAAATCCGCTCAGGAAATGATTTTCGTCGGCGAACAGTATTTTGCGATGGATTCCTTCCAACTCGCTTTGAACGGTGACGGTGCAGAATACATCGGTTTCGAAGGCATCATTGACGATTACAGTGTGACTAAGACGGCTAAATTGGCTGCCGCTTATGCTGGTCTTTGTTACAAGAATATGGGCGATTTTAAAAAAGCGGCTGATTATCTGAACCGCAGCAACGCCAGCGACATCATGGTTTCCCCTGCCATTACCGGTGCTGTCGGTGATTGTTATGTCGAAATGGGTGACCTGAACAAAGCAATCAGCTATTTCGAACAAGCTGCTGAAGCAGACAACGAATTGTTGGCTCCCATCTATCTGATGAAAGCCGGTCGTGCCTACGAAGCACTTGAAAAATGGGGCAAGGCTGTGAAAATCTACGAACAGCTAAAAGAACGGTATCCGCTTTCTCAGGAAGGTCAGGACATCGATCGTTTTATCGAACGTGCTAAAGCAAAGAAATAATTGGCTACCCAATACCACAACCTTTCGGATTACGATCCGACTACGATGCCCGACGCTTCTGCCCTGAAGGTCGGCATTGTTGTTGCTGAATGGAACTACGAGATTACTTCCAAGCTACTGGAAGGGGCAATCTATACCTTGACAGCCAACGGAGTCAAGCCTGCGAATATTGTTGTCAAATGGGTGCCGGGCAGTTTTGAACTGGTGTTCGGGGCCAGGATGGTGGCTGACGAATTCGATGTGGACGCGGTTATTGTACTGGGTTGTGTCATTCGTGGCGGCACGCCTCATTTTGAGTATGTTTGCTCCGGGGTTACGCAGGGTATCACCCAGCTGAATCTTACAGAAGATATCCCGTTCATCTTTGGTCTCTTGACCAACGAAACCATGCAGCAGTCCATTGATCGTGCAGGTGGCATTCATGGCAACAAAGGGGATGAGGCTGCCGTTACTGCAATAAAAATGGCAGCACTTAACAGAACTTCCAGATAATAGTATCTAATGCATTTAAAAAAAGCTGTCTTAATAAGGCAGCTTTTTTTAATGGTAAACTGGCAGCGCTCCCTTCTGTGCAGCGGCGTACCCGTCCGTCGATGTCGACGGACGGGTACGCCGCTTCCCGTACGGTTCGCTTCCCTGACCGTATGAGCGTACTAGGCTATTTATTCCGAAATTTCGATTTTGATGATTTCATCATCTGGGCGAATCAAGTCAATGACTTCCAGGCCTTCGACTACTCTGCCGAAGCAGGTGTGATTGCGGTCCAAATGGGCCGTGTTATCCCTTGAGTGACAGATGAAAAACTGGGAACCGCCGGTGTTGCGACCTGCATGAGCCATGGACAAGACACCACGGTCGTGGTATTGATTGCCGCCGGTCAATTCACACGGAATCGTGTAACCGGGACCACCGGCACCAGTACCGTTCGGGCATCCGCCCTGAATTACAAAATTGGGAATGACGCGGTGGAAAGTTAATCCATCGTAAAAGCCACTCTCAGCCAGTTTAATAAAGTTCGCCACTGTTTTTGGAGCATCCTGCTCGTAAAACTCAACCTTCATAGCTCCTTTTTCGGTAATGATCTTTGCTGTTTTCATTCTAGTTTTTTAGTTTCATTAAAAATATGCCAAATCCAATGCCTGCCAGGTCCGTTGAACGTGCCATTTGGAACGCCATGAACTTTCCATCGTGCGAAAAATCGGCCCGTTCACCAAATGGTGTGATGCGCGTGATGTTGGCAGGTAAATGATCCTGCGGATTTCCAGTCAATTGCTGTGCTTGTGCTGAAACGCCAAAAGCAATAGTAAGGAACACAATACTTAATAAGTTTTTTTTCATACTGTTAATCAGTTTAGTTGATATCTAAACCAAAAGTTCTGTACAGAAGTTCCATGTTTGGATTTTTCTGAATCATGGCGTCCAGTTTGTCTCTGGAGGTGAACGGACGAATCATTTCACCCACATCGGCCAAGCGAACCGTCATTTTGATGCGGTTGTTCCTGAGATTCTGATGCAGATGCCTTTCAATGGGTATGGTGAGGTCCTGGAATTTCTTTTCCAGCGGTTGGTTCTGCACCGTCACTTCAATTTCGTAGTCCTCTTTCAGTATCGGCGGGTTGGATTTCATAGCATTCACCAGATGGGTGTCGTCCTTGATGGTGTCGATGAAAATGTTCCAGGAGCGTTGCAGCGTTTCGGCTGTAAAGGGTTGGTTCAATAGCAACTTTTCTTTCTCCTCTTCCGGTTTTTCGATAATCTCTTCCTGCTTTTTACGCAACGGAACGGTTTGAAGGGAGCGAAGGGTATGGGGAACGTTGGTCTCTTTCTTGACGCCGACAGGGGCGGAGGCATTGCTGCCTTTTACAGGGTCTCCAGTCCTTGAAGAAAGGATGGATTCTGCAGGAACACGGAGCATTGAAGGTTGTACAATCGGTATTTCAGGTGCAACAGGTTTTTGAACCGGAGGAACGCCCGAGGCAAGTAAAGAGAAAATGGGAGGTTGTTCGTCCTCGGTCAGGAATTCACTGATTTTTTTTTTGATCCGAAAGCTGAGCGATCCGGATAAGAGCCAATTCGATGAGCAGCCGCTTATTTTTGCTTTCCTTATAAGCCAGGTCACAGTCGTTGGCCAGTTTGATGGCAGCGTACAGGAACGGATTCGTACAAAGTGCAGCCTGTTCCTGGTATTTGTTTCTGATACTGGCGCCGACTTCCAATAGCACGAGTGTGGCCGTATCCTTGCAAACCATCAGGTCTCTGAAATGAGCGCTCATGCCTGTGATGAAATGCTGTCCCTCGAAACCGTTGTTCAGGATGTCGTTGAAAATCAACAGGGCGCTGCTCACGTCCCCTTTCAGCAGGGCTTCGGTCAGTTTGAAATAGTAATCGTAATCCAAAACGTTGAGGTTGTCGATGACGTTCTGGTACGTGACGGTACCGTTGCCGTAGCTGGAAACCTGATCGAAGATGGACAAGGCATCACGCATGCTGCCGTCTGCTTTCATGGCGATGATGTTCAGGGCTTCATCTTCGGAAGAAACACTTTCCGAGCTGGCCACGTGCTGCAGGTAACCCACGATGTCGTGGATGCTGATGCGGTTGAAATCGTGGATTTGACAGCGGGAAAGTATGGTTGGGATGATCTTGTGCTTCTCGGTCGTAGCCAGGATGAATAGGGCATGGTGCGGCGGTTCTTCCAGCGTCTTTAAAAACGCATTGAAGGCCGAAGCGGACAGCATGTGCACTTCATCAATGATGTAGACCTTGTATTGACCCAGTTGTGGTGGAATGCGGACCTGATCCACGAGGCTGCGGATGTCGTCCACCGAATTGTTGGAGGCGGCATCCAGCTCAAAGATGTTCAGGGAGCGTTGATCAATAAAACTTTTGCAGGATTCGCATTCGTTGCAGGCTTCACCGTCAGCCTTCGGATTCGAGCAGTTGATAGTCTTGGCAAAAATGCGCGCACAAGTTGTTTTCCCAACACCACGGGGTCCACAGAACAGGTAGGCGTGTGCCAACTGCTTGTTTTTAATGGCATTCTTGAGGGTGGTGGTGAGCGCTGACTGCCCAACCACCGACTGGAAAGTGTCGGGGCGGTATTTTCGGGCGGAAACAAGGTAGTTCTCCATGGGTGGGTCAGCGTTTTCTTGTGCCCTGCAAATGTAGCAAAATCGTGCCGAAATTTTCCATACGCTCCATTTATTTTCAAAAAAAATCCATTACTTTTACCAACGTATTCACTCTGTATTCAATACCCTGAAATGGACAAACTCAAAGCGTTTTACCATGCGATCAAGCCATTCCTGAACAAATACCTCCTAACGGTGGTCGTGTTTCTGGCTTTTATCGTATTCGTGGATGAGAACAATGTGATCCGCAAGGTGCAATATGAAAGGAAGATCCGCGAACTCAAACAGGAAATCCGACACTACCGCAAGCTCAGCGAGGAAAGTGAAAGCAAGCTGAAAAAGCTGCATTCGAGCAATGCCGAGCTGGAACGGGTGGCTAGAGAAGATTACCTGATGAAGAAACCCAATGAAGATGTTTTCATTGTGGAATAACCTACAATTATGTTGAAAAAAGTCTATAACGTGCTGTTTATGCTGGGTGCCATCCTGGTTTTGGGTTCCTCCGTCCTGGTGATGGAAAACGTCCTTTGGGGAAAATATGTGTTTGCCGTCGGTACCGCCATGTTCATTGTGAGCCGTATGCGCAGCACCTACGAAGGCGAAGATTTCCGCCTGAAACGGCTGAATAGGCTGTATTTCCTGTCCTCTCTATTCATGCTGGGCATCTCGTACATGCAATTCAAAGGCTTGAAATCCTGGGTGGCTGTCTTGCTGATGGTGGCGCTCACCGAACTGTACGTGGCTGTTCGTATTTCGTGGTATGAAAAGGAAAACAAGGAAAAGGACGGTTCTTCTGAATCCGACGGATCTAAGCCCGACAAAAAATAATACGTTGAATGTCCAGCCCTTCCTTTCGCTTTCAGCAGTTTGAGATCTTTCACGATCGCTGCGGCATGAAAGTGGGAATGGACGGGGTTTTGCTGGGTGCCTGGGTAAAGCCTCTCGATGCGCGTCGTATCCTTGACGTAGGAACTGGCAGCGGGTTGATAGCACTGATCCTGGCACAGCATTCAGAAGCTGAAATTGTCGGTATTGAATTTGATGCGGCTGCATCCGGTCAAGCGGTTGAAAATGTTCTTAAATCGCCCTGGCTTGAACGGATCTGCATTGTGAACGAAGATTTCCGCACCTATACGGATAACTTGTTTGATCTGATTGTTTCCAATCCCCCTTTTTACCAACATGCCCTCAGGTCGCCCGCTGCGTTGCGCAATCAGGCGCGGCATAATGTCACGCTTTCATACATTGAACTGATTTCAAAGGCGGAAAGTCTGCTCTCGGCAGAAGGCCGGTTGGCGGTCGTTGTTCCGAGTACTGCACAACAGGAATTTGAAGACTTGTGCTGGTCTTCCAAGCTATTCCTGAAGCGTTGCTGCGCAGTAGCCACCATCCAAGGCCAACCCCCGAAACGCGTCTTGCTTGAATTTTCCCGCCAACGCTGCGAAACCGAACGCACCACTTTGGCAGTGGCTGTAAAGGGCAATGTCCGTTCGGAAGCCTATTCCGCACTCACTTCCGACCTCTATTTATAACGCATATTCTCCCCTTCTGGCTTTTGTACGACTGAGTTTTTTTGGTTACCTTTGCATCCTGAAAAAAATACCGTCGTATGTCCAAAAAATTTACCGAGTATTCCGGTTTTGATTTGTCCGCCATCAATCAGGAAATCCTGAAAAAATGGGACGCTAAGGATCTGTTCCACAAGAGTATGGCTATCCGGGAAGGAGCGCCCTCCTACGTATTCTACGAAGGGCCGCCTTCTGCCAACGGCATGCCTGGCATTCACCACGTCATGGCCCGTTCCATCAAGGACATTTTCTGCCGTTACAAGACCATGAAGGGTTACCAGGTGTTGCGCAAAGCCGGTTGGGACACGCACGGACTGCCTGTTGAACTCGGTGTGGAAAAAGCGCTTGGTATTACAAAAGAGGACATCGGAAAAACCATTTCCGTGGCTGAATACAACGCCGCTTGCCGTAAGGACGTGATGAAGTACACCAAGGAATGGGAAGACCTGACCCACCAAATGGGGTATTGGGTCAACATGGACGATCCGTACATCACCTACGACAGTCGCTACATCGAAACGTTGTGGTATCTTCTTAAAGAACTGTACAAGAAGGGCCTGATGTACAAAGGCTATACCATTCAGCCCTATTCTCCTGCCGCAGGTACTGGGCTTAGCTCGCATGAGTTGAACCAGCCCGGTTGCTACCGCGACGTGAAGGATACCACTTGTGTGGCTCAGTTCAAGATCAAAAACCCCAAGGCGGAATGGACCACTTTTGGCGATGCCTATTTTCTGGCCTGGACCACCACGCCCTGGACCTTACCTTCCAACACCGCACTTTGCGTTGGTGCGAACATCAGCTACATTTTCGTCAAGACATTCAATCCCTATACCGGCCTACCGATGACCTGCATCCTGGCTAAAGACCTGCTAAACGCCCATTTCAATCCCAAAGCGGCTGAAATCGCTTTTGCTGACTACAAGACCGGTGACAAACTGGTTCCGTTCGAAGTGCTGGGCGAATGCAAAGGAAGCGACCTCGTTGGGTTGACCTACGAACAACTTATTGCCTGGGTGAACCCCGGCGAAAACGCTTTTAAAGTAATATCAGGCGATTTCGTGACGACCGAAGACGGTACCGGTATCGTGCATATTGCGCCGACGTTCGGTGCCGACGATGATCGCGTGGCCAAGAACTTCGGCATCGCACCCCTTCTGATGACCGATAAGGACGGCAACGCACGCCCCATGGTGGATCCGACCGGTAAATTCTACCGCCTGGAAGACCTGGATGCGACCTTCGTGGAAGAGCGCATGGATGCTGCCTTGTACAGTCCGTTTGCCGGCGTCTACGTCAAGAATGCGTACGATTCCACCAAGACTGAAAACGATCCGACCATCGATGTGGACCTTTGTGTCATGCTGAAACAGCAGAACCTGGTTTTCAAGATCGAAAAACATACCCACAGCTACCCACATTGCTGGCGTACCGACAAACCGGTGCTCTACTACCCGCTGGACAGCTGGTTCATCAAGTCCACAGCCTGCCGCGAACGCATGATGGAGCTGAACGAAACCATTCAGTGGAAACCGACTTCCACAGGCACAGGCCGCTTCGGCAAATGGCTGGAAAACCTGAACGACTGGAACCTTTCCCGTAGCCGTTTCTGGGGAACCCCTTTGCCCATCTGGCGTACAGAAGACGGTATGGAAGAACTTTGCATCGGCTCCGTAGCTGAACTGCACGCTGAAATTGAGAAGTCAGTGAAATTCGGCTTTATGAGCACCAACATTTTGGGCGATTTCCAGCCTGGTGTCTATACCAAGGACAATTACGACAAGATCGACCTGCACCGCCCGTACATGGACGATGTGATTTTGGTTTCCGCTACTGGCAAACCCATGAAACGCGAAACCGACCTCATCGATGTTTGGTTCGATTCCGGTGCCATGCCCTACGCGCAAATTCATTATCCGTTCGAGAACAAGGAAGCCTTCGACAAGGGTGAGAATTTTCCCGCCGACTTCATTGCAGAAGGCGTGGATCAGACCCGTGGTTGGTTCTTTACGCTGCATGCCATCGCCACCATGGTGTTCGATACCGTTTCGTTCAAGAACGTTGTTTCCAACGGATTGGTGCTCGATAAGAACGGCAACAAGATGTCCAAACGCCTCGGCAATGCCGTGGATCCGTTCTCGACCATCAACAAATACGGTTCCGACCCATTGCGATGGTACTTGATCACCAACGCATCACCCTGGGACAACCTAAAATTCGATACCGAGGGGGTCGAAGAAGTGCGTCGCAAATTCTTCGGAACCCTGTACAATACCTATTCGTTCTTTTCCCTGTACGCCAACGTAGACGGTTTCACGGCCGATCAGGCAGAGATCCCTTATGAAAAACGTCCTGAAATAGACCGTTGGGTGCTCTCTCAGCTGAACAGTCTCATCAAGGAAGTGGACGATTGTTACTTCAACTACGAGCCGACCCGTGCCGGCCGTGCCATCAGTGATTTCGTCTCTGAAAACCTGAGCAACTGGTACGTGCGCCTCAACCGCAAACGTTTCTGGGGTGGGGAATTCACCGAAGATAAACTTTCTGCCTATCAGACACTTTACACCTGTCTGGAAGCGGTTTCCCGTCTGATGGCGCCTATTGCTCCCTTTTATGCCGATCAACTGTTCTGCGACCTGAACGCTGTTTCAGGCAAGGATTTGTCTGAATCCGTGCATCTGGCCAATTTTCCGAAATACGACGAAACGGTTATCGACACGAAGCTGGAAACCCGCATGCAGCTGGCTCAGCAGATTTCTTCCATGGTGTTGGCCTTGCGTCGTAAGGTGAGCATTAAGGTGCGCCAGCCGCTTACCGTCCTTATGATCCCGGCCGTCGATGCGGAACAAAAAGAGCAGATCGAAGCCATCAGCTCCCTGATTTTGAGCGAAGTGAACGTGAAGTCCCTGAACTTTGTGGACAACACTGCCGGCATACTGGTGAAGCGTATCAAACCAGACTTCAAGAAACTGGGGCCCAAATGTGGCAAGCAGATGAAACAGGTTGCTGCTTTACTCACGGAACTGTCTCAGGATGCCATCGCTGCATTCGAAAAGGACGGTAGCTATACCTTGAAGGTTGATAACTCGCAAATCCTGGTGGAAACCTCCGATGTGGAAATCCTTTCCGAGGATATTCCGGGCTGGCTGGTGGCCAACCAAGGTCGCCTGACCGTGGCGCTCGACATCACCATCACCGAGGGACTCAAGCAGGAAGGTTTGGCCCGTGAACTCGTGAACCGCATTCAGAACATCCGAAAATCCAACGGATTTGAAATTACCGATAAAATAAACATTCAACTCACAGATAATGATGAAGTTAAATCCATTATGAACGATTGGAAGAAGTATATCATGACGCAAACGCTGGCCGGAAAATTCGAGCTGGTGCCGACCGTTCAGGATGGTACGGCACTCGATCTGGAGGATATGGATTTATTTATCAACATTCAGAAAATCGGATGAAAATTTTGACCGTTTAGGTTGGTGTTGCAGTCCTATTTTCTTATATTCGCAGATTATTTTTTAAAACAGCTTTCGAATATGTCAGACAAAATTAGATATTCCGACGCGGAACTCGAAGAATTCCGCACCATCATTGAAGAAAAACTGGCTAAAGCCCAAGATGATTATGAACAGCTGAAGGCCAGTGTCACCAACATGGACGGCAATGACGTCATGGACACTTCACCCACGTTCAAGGTTTTCGAAGAAGGTGCCAATACCATGCTGAAAGAGGAAACCGGCCGTATGGCTCAACGTCAGATGAAGTTTATCCAACATCTGGAAGCCGCTATAGCTCGCATTGAAAACAAAACGTATGGTATTTGCCGTGAAACGGGTCTGCTGATCCCCAAGGAACGTCTTCGTGCCGTTCCGCATGCTACCCTCTCGATTGAAGCCAAGGAACGAAAATAATATGCCGAAACTTTCAAGAGGCTGGGCGGTCTCGCTAATCATTTTCCTGATTTTGCTGGCGGATCAGTTCCTAAAGATTTGGGTGAAAACCCACATGGTTCTGCACGACAGTATCCGTATCACCGATTGGTTTTACCTCTTTTTTACGGAAAACAACGGCATGGCCTTTGGAATTGAACTTTTTGACAAGTTGTTCCTCACCCTTTTCCGAATAGCCGCTGTTGTCGGACTGTTTTGGTATATATCCCGTATCATCAACAAACAATCCACCCGCACCGGTTATCTGGTTTGCATCGCACTGATCATCGCCGGAGCCATGGGTAATATTTTCGACTGTTTGTTTTACGGATTGGTTTTTGACCACAGCTTTGGACAGCTGGCCACCTTTCTGCCTGCCAGTGGTGGCTACGGTTCGTTCTTTTACGGAAAGGTGGTCGATATGTTGTATTTTCCCCTGATAGACACGCATTGGCCTTCCTGGATGCCTTTCGTCGGCGGCGATCCGTTTGTTTTCTTCCGACCCATTTTCAATATTGCCGATTCCTCCATTTCGGTAGGTATTATCATTCTTTTGCTGTTTTACCGTAAAGATTTGTCGGAAGTTTCCACCTCCAAAATCGTTCCGGAAGCACCGGAAAATACATGAAACCCGTATCCAAAATCAGGCTGATCCTTGGATGTTGTCTGCTGTTGGTCCTTTTCAGTTCATGCAGACCCAAAGGCGTCCTTTCCCGTAAGGAAATGGTCAGTGTGCTGTTTGATATACATTTAACAGAAGCCGCTGTCGGTGTAACTTCGGATCCAATTCCGGAGGAATGGACCCGTGGTCTGGAAACGGACTACTTCAGAGATATGGCTTACCGCTCCGTTTTACGCAAGCATCATTTAACCCAGGATGAATTCTATTATTCAGTTTCCTGGTACAGCAACCACATGAACCTATATGAAAAAGTATATATTGATGTTCAGCAGAAAATGGATGATTTCAAGGCTGAAGTAGATCAAGGTACGTTTGATCAGATCCGGTCCATGACGAAGTATGGTGTGGATACTGCCAAAATTCGTTCGATTTATACTTTTGGTCTGTATCGTCGTGATACGGTTCCTGTCCGTCGATTGTATCTGCCTGCCGATTCATTGCCTTCCAGCAGCAGGTGGTTCACCAAACAGTGGATGTATAAGATTCCCAAAGATACGACCCGTCTGAGTCTCTATCCTCAGTTGTCCATCCGCTCGATATTCAACACGTCCGCTCCGGATTCATTGAAAAAGAGAGCGGATTCGATCCTCCGGCAAAATACGATACCTGAATTGCCGAACATTCGTAAGGAGATTCTGGCACCTGGTGCCCGTCGTTTACCCACTCGAAATTTCAGGGAGGTGCCTAAAAGCGAGCAAATCCGCAAGCGGTTTCAGCAAAGAGCCGTGGAGCAGGAGCAATTAAAACGGCTCGAGACAGAGCGAGAGCGGAAAATACGGGAGGCCAGCAAACAGCCTGAACCGAATCACTGGAAATAAAATCAGGCTTTCAAAACCGTCCGTCTGCGGAATTCGGAGCAGACGATGGCAGTTGCCACAGAAACGTTCAGGGATTCCGAGTCGGTTTTACCCATCGGATAATCCGGTATGAACAATTTGTCGGTGATCCATTTTTCGACTGCTGGAGAAATGCCGTTTCCCTCATTACCCATGACGATGATGCCTTCATTTTGAAGGTCAGCCTCATACAGGATTTTTCCTTCCAGAAAAGTTCCGTAAACGGGCAGTTGAACAGCGGCTAGGAATGCAGGAAGGTCGGTGTAATGGATTCGAATCCGACCGATGGCACCCATGGTGGCCTGGACGGTCTTTGGGTTGAAAGCGTCCACCGTCCCGACGGAGCAAAAAATATTCCGGATGCCGAACCAGTCTGCAATGCGAAGGATGGTACCCAGATTGCCGGGATCCTGCACAGTGTCCAGTGCCAGGCTTAGATTTCCTTTCAGCTGTTCAAGCTCTAATTTAAAAACTGGTATTTCAAAAACAGCAAGCACTTCCTGTGGGTTTTTCAGTAGGCTGGCTTTCCGGATTTCTTCCTGGGTGGCTTCCGCAATTTCAGC
>Ga0209430_1001981_pt1 | contig 13981 bp, 13 predicted proteins | sample BarGraIncub1133A_FD_184504 | JGI IMG/M metagenome (GOLD analysis project Ga0209430, IMG submission 184504) | Arctic peat soil microbial communities from Barrow, Alaska - Barrow Graham LP Incubations 11-33A (SPAdes) (version 2) | ecosystem: Environmental > Terrestrial > Soil > Wetlands > Peat... | reverse complement strand
CCCAAATATGTATCATTGAATCCAATAAAAGAAGAAGAGCTTCCGTATATATTGAAGGCATCATCATGAAAAACTAAAAATCAGGAAATGCGACAACTATGTTGACAAATTCCGCTTTCACGACATACAGCTCGACCATACTTTTTATCCGAATTGTATTGGCTTTTAGTTCTATCATTATATTTTTTATTACGCATTTTAAAGTATTCTTCCAAAGTTGCATCATAAGGGCTAGCATTATGTTTTATCATTGTGTGTCTTATTATTGATGTCTGTATCATTTTTTTCAACTGCCTGTTTTCTATCAAGTCTGTAAGCGTCCATGTATTTTTACTTTTACCCGCCAAATCTAATTTTTAGTATCTATCATTTATCCATTTTGCTGATTTTTTAGGGTGTAATCGTTCTACAAATCTTCGATTAACTTTATATATATGAAAATCCATTTTCGATAACGTTTCTTTGGATACCATCGTACACCAATAGTTTGCTTTGCCAGTAATAATTGGATTTAATATATTAATAACCTTCCTTTATGAAAGAATTGATATTATTTGATAGAGGATATACAAGTATCTTTTCTGATTTGTTCCTGCCCCTCCATGATGGGTTTTAATTTTTCATCAAATAAATTACTAAGAGTTTCTATTAATTCTTTATCCATAAAATCACTCCTCTTGTAGTTACATTATATCATGTTTTTATTTAATTTCATCCGTTATATATTCTAATATATTTTCTGGCTGACATTTCAGGTAAGCACATAATTTATTTTTGATAATAAACAAGGAGGTATCTGGGGTAGATAAAACAGTTATTTGCATTCTTTTTTGCTATTTTCATAACATCTACAATGGTTTACATTATCAAATTCAAACTTAAGTTTCGCAGCACACAAGCCCCAAATTTAATAATTTGATTTAGCTTCTGAAGCCCTTTAATTAAGCTGATTAGATCAATTCCATTTTAGACAAAAACCAGTATTTATTAACTATATCACAAAAATATGCCTATAAAATCAACTAGCATTACTAACCCCTAAAATTTGATTAGACAAAAATGATTCTTCGAATATACTCTTGATGAACTCATATTCTGGCGAATTTTTAAAACTTAATATATCTACAACCCCCGATTCAGCAATTGCTTTAATAACAACTGTGAGTAGTTCATCGAAAAGTTCCCATATCTTTTGTGCTACAGTTTTTTTACACATATCATCTTTAATTAATTCAAATAAGGTACCTAGTGTTTCATAATCATTTACCCTACGGTAGTAGGAAAGAAAAACGTATAGGATACTACTAATTGTTACATTTGCTATTCGAGCATCGAAATCCCTTGACTGACAATTACAAAGCCCAAGGTGCTGTTTAGCTTCTTTAAAAAATATCTCGATATTCCATCTTATTGAATATATTTCCATCATATCTACAAAATTAATATTTATGTCTGTTGAAAGAAATAATCTCCAGTCCTTTTGATATGGGAATCGGCTTATATAAAGCTTCACTGCACCTATTTGCCCATAGTTTACAACTACCTCAAAATACCGTGTATTCCACCTGCGACAACGGCTCTGCTTTTTCTCTCTTTTTAACTTTGCAACAAGCTCTTTGAAATTAACCTTTTCACCTTGGTATTCATAATTTCTTTTATCTCTTTTTAAGGCACATACTACATGAATGGCACCATCTTTAATATCTCTTATGGTTTTAATAAAATCTTCACTGCTAAACCAGCTATCTACAAGCACATATTTAGCCATAAAACCGTTTTTCACAGCTCTCTTTATCAATACCAATCCATTGGTATTCTTTTGCGTTGTACATTCTTTTCTTCTTTTATCTCCATTACTATTTTTTATACATTCTTTCTTATATTGTTCCTTACGCTTTTTACCCTTTAGCCTTTTTTCAGAATGTATACTGAAATCCAGTGGAAGAATGTTTTTACCATCATGATATCCTAAAAATAATTTTTTAAATCCTAATTTGCTACCTTGTTTCCCCTTTCCTGCTACATGGTCATGTACAAAGGATATATTTTCTATCCTGCGACCAGTCCTTATATCTGCTGTATCATCCAATATAAAAGCTGACTTTGGATCTATTTCCCCTTTTGGATTAATTAGTTGTTCGAATTTTTTGGATACACCATATAAGAGTCTTCTCCACGGCATTTTTTCATTGTTTTTTAATCGGTAGATGACATCTTTCTGCATTTGTGTTATTCCTTGATATTTGCTCTTGTAAAATCCGTTTACAGTTTTTAAAAGCATTAAAGGAAACATAACCATCATGGTAATTATTTCGGATATCTTATATCCATCTTCTTTAAAATTACTAGCACCAGATTGGCAACAAATAGTTTTAAAGTTGAATTTTTTCATTATTACGCATATAATATTATCTATAGTATATTCATGTTTATCTATAACATTTTTAATTTCGTTTAAACTTTGTCGCATGATAACACTTCCTTTTTGGTCAATTTGGCTCGCACCTAATTATACCATAAACCTAGTGTTCATGCGATTTTTATGCCTTTTTGTACGAAAATATTTTAACCTTTTATATTGGCTTTTCAAGCTGCGAAACTTAAGTTTTTATATTAAGAGGTTATCTATAGCTTGCCTTATTGTAGTATTTATTGGCGTTGGAATATTCTTAAGCTATAGAAATGAAGTTGTGTCATTTTTAGATAAAGTTAATTCTTATATTCTTAAGTTTATAGTTTTCTTATTATTTTCTCTAATATTCCTTATGGGATTTTTAAGCAGATTAGAAAATAATATTCTGTTTATATTAGCATTATTTACATTACTTATATATTCAATATGTTTTTTAAAATATATTATGGATGTATTTAAAAATTTTATATTCTTAATAGCTAACTTAATCTTTATTTATTTATATAACTTACTTATAATAGAATTTACCTTTGGAGCATTTTACTTGAATAATAATATTTACTATAGCTTATTTGAAAATCCCAATGCTATGCTAATTAATGCAAACCTAAAAGTCTATATTACGATTGTAAATAAAGGATTATACTACTTTTATAACTACCCTAGTATTCTAAATATAAAATATGTATTTAACTCTTGTATTCCATTCTTTGAATATATATTTGGAGCAACTTTTAATATTGCAATTATTGGATTCTTTATCTCATACACTGCTTCTAAAGCCTTTTCTAACAACTTTAAAGATAATCTGAATAAATTTGAACAATTAAAGAATAGAGAGTTTAAAGTAACAATAAAAAAAGAACCTCAATGCTGTGGCAGAAACGGTCACATCATTGAAGTTCTTTTCAAAGCTTAATACCATTCACTGCTGGATTACCAACCGCACAATTGTAATATGTTGACTTTCTGTAGGGGCACATAACAAAATTATTAACAGTCCCTCTTCCAGATTACGGATGAATCGATATGCATAATATCTTTAGAACATGTGCGTGCCATTGCACCGGACAGTTCTTCTGTCATATCTTCAATTTTTTTCTGTAAGCCATTTGCCCCGTCTTCGCTAAGTGGATTCATAAGTGCACGACCTACGGAAACGGCAGTAGCACCAAGGGCCAATGCCTTAAACACATCCATACCACTGGAAAAACTACAGTCTACAAATATTGGTACGCTATGATCTACTGCCTTTGCTATTTTTGGTAGTATCATAAGCGGAGGTACTGCGAAGTCTTGAATCCCGTGATGATGGGAAATCACAATACCCTTTGCACCTGCTTCTATGCATTTATAAGCATCTTGCTCACTAAGCACTCCCTTTATGATAAAAGGTAAATTAGTTGCTTTTATAAAACTTTTAATTTCATCTAGTGTTTTGACGGACATTGGAAAGCCTAACACAGTATCATATTGTCCCTTACCATTGAAGGCATGATCAATATCCATACCTACAGCCAGAGCACCACATTTTTCTGCATGCTCAATTTTCTTGAAAATCATATTATTATCAGCATAAGGCTTTATTATTTTTATAGTCTTTGCTCCTGTTGCTGTTATGGATTCAAGTTCAGTCTCATCACCCATACCGGCCCACATTACTGCATTGGCAGCAAAGGCTCCTTTTGCCATTTCAGTCATCCCATTTGGGTGACATCCGTTTAGATGTGATAATGCAGCTGTCATAATAGGTGTAGAGAATACTTCCCCATAAAGTTCTAGTGTAGTAGAGGGTATTACAGAGTCAATGTACCGTAATTCAATTAACAGTGAATCAAAGTATTCACGAGTGATTTGATTTGAATCTCCAACTTTATAATTTTGTGGTATATTTTGTTTCATTTTTATCCTCCATCTTATCGTTATTCTACTTGTACCTTACTCTGTTTTATTAGTTTTGTCCACTAGAAATGTTTTTTCAGAAACTCAAGGCATCTTTTATTGAAACATATTTTCTTGTGGACTTACCATCTCTTTCATATAAATATAATTTTGCATTTTGTTCTATGTTCTGCCAATGTCTTTCTATGGAACAGCCTCCAATATAAAGATTTACTACTTTTGTATCAATTCCTCCAGCCATTGCTATCTGATGTAAATAATGAGTTGCATCTTGTGAAAAGCTGTTTCCTATTGCTAAAATCTTTACTTGCGTCATTATTTGATTTTCCTTTTCGTCATTTCTACATATTTGCTCAAAACTTTGTCTATAACTCTCCATATATTATTTCTATGCCAAAGGGTAGATACCTTTATATGTCGAACGATTAATATAATACACGTTTCATACTTTAGAATTCACAGGTAGCAAGAAAAAAGAGCCCTTCAGAGCTCTTTTAATCATAATTAGCGTTCATTTTCATAAGTCTGTTCATTCACTATTGACTTTGCCATATTTCTTAATTTCTCTTGGGCATGTTCAATTCTTTTTTTAATAATTCTTATGCTCTCTTGCTTTATCTTTAGCTGCCATATCAGTTCTTCATTTTCTGGATAATAGTTAACTTGAATACTTATTTCTTTTTCTTGTCTTTGCAAATCATCAAGCATATATTCAGCTTCTTCTTTTGCTTGTAATACATCCAAATACATCATTATCCGCACCTCTACTTTTATATATTCTTAAAGGTAGAGATATATACTTGAAAATTATATTCTTTATACTAAAGTTATTATGCCATATTGGATATTTACCCCCAATGTAGCTGTAGGGACGTCTAAGCCAGCTTGTAGTATAAAGCCAGCTAACGATACTTTCTATCTCGTATGGCGCTGTATTGGGCATATTTAGTGGCCCAAGATAAGCTGAATAACTATTTGCAAAATATATAATCGAAATATTTGTATTAACAATATAAAAACAGAAAACTCAAGGTTATAAAACCTTGAGTTTTCATAGTTTGGACGAGTAAGTCTATAAGCCGAGTTCTGTATTTGACAGTCATCTATCTAGGCCTTACGTTTCCATAAAGCTCAAGCGATGCACCCGGAGGCGGAACGGGCAATTCCTTGATACGTAGCAAGCTACATATCCTGCCTCTCTATTCGATCTTGCTCCAGATGGGGTTTACATAGCCGTAAAGTCGCCATTACGCTGGTGAGCTCTTACCTCGCCTTTCCATCCTTACCTCTTTCAAGGCGGTATATCTCTGTTGCACTTTCCTTAAAGTCACCTTCACTGGGAGTTACCCAGCACCCTGCCCTATGGAGTTCGGACTTTCCTCTCCTCAAATAATTAATTATTAATAATTAATTATTTGAGCAGCGACTGTCTGGCTTACTCGCTTATGTATATTAACATTTATATAATTAAAAAGCAACTTATAAATTTTTGAAATAATTATAAGGGCTTAAGGAATTTTCAGAAAAAAGCACTTTACTACCAGATAACGGAGCCTTTAAGCCTTCACAAAATATCTTAAAGGGTAACCATTCTGATTCAAAATGTCCTATATCTATTATTGAAACATTTAGTTCCTTATAATCTAAAACCTGGTGATGCTTAGTGTCCCCAGTAATTATACATTCTGCTCCACTTTTATAGAAGACATCAAAGTAGTCTGCTCCACTCCCATTTATAATCGCTAGCTTCTTAATTACCCTTGCTTTATCTCCAGTATACCGTATACAAGTAAGGCTTAATTTATTATTTATATGTTTCATTAAGCTCAATAAGGTAACCCCTTCTGAAAGCTCAACGAGCCTACCAATACCAGTATTGTCTTCAAAAGAATCCATTACTTTAGAATCTTTAAATTCTAGTAAACTACATAGTATATCATTAAGTCCACCCTTTAATTTGTCTAGGTTTGTATGGGCAGAGTATACTGCTATATTATTATTTATTAAAGTATATATTTTGCTCCCTAATTTATCTTGATTTGTTATGGTGCTTAAACCATGAAAAATAAGAGGGTGATGGGTTAATATTAAATTACATCCTTTTTCAATTGCTTCCGTTATGACCTCACTGGTGCAATCAAGGGAAACTAAAATCGAAGTAATTTCCATATCCTCGTTTCCTACCATCAAACCTACATTGTCCCATTCTTCTTTTAAATTAATAGGTATTTTCTTTTCTATTATTTTAACAAAATCCTTAATCAGTAATGCCATTTTTTAGCTCCACCATCCTAGTTATTTTTTCTTTTATATAATCCCGTCTTCGGTTAGCTTCTATAGAATCAACTTTTATATATTCTAGTATTTTATTTAACTTGTCTAATTTATAATTTATATAAGGAAGCATCAACGGATGTTTCTTTTCAAGAAGAATAGAGCTGATTTCATAATATATTTCTTCACAATAACTTGTTTTGTTTATATATTTAGCTTTTATGATTTCATAATATATATCTTCTTCAAAGCATAGATCCTCATCATATATTAAAAACCCATTCTCATATAAATATTTTCTAAGCCGTTCAGGATTCTGAACTGGTTGAAAAATAAAGATTCCATAATTATTAATTTTCTCCATTGCCTTAGATAAAATACTTCCAATTAAGTTTCCACCCATACCTGCAATTACTATAGTTTCAATTTTTTCTTCCTTTAAACAAGCAAGGCCATAACCGATTCTACATTCAATAAAATCAGATAGGCCTTTAATTTCAATATTTTTTATTGCTTTGTTAACTGAAGGTAAGCTTACGTCTGTTGCTATCACCTTACTTGAAATATCATTTTCTATAAGATAAATAGGTAGATATCCGTGATCCGTACCTATATCTGCAAGAGTAGTTCTATGTTCAACTAATGCTGCTATTTTTTTTAATCTATTACTAATCATATTATTTACCACTTTGCCAAAATTCTAAATTGTATTAATAAAAATAAAAATGAAATGAACAATGATATATAAATAAACTTATAAGAAGACTTCTTATCATATTTGTAATAAAAATAGGAAGCATAATGCATACAAAATAACATGGCCATATTTAATATACCATAAGCCATCTGGTTTAATGCAAATTGCTTACCCGTTCCATATTTTAATGGGATAAAAGCAGCATCAAAGGTTAAAGGCATTTTTACTGGCAATCTACCTAATAGATATAGTATAAAGGGATTTAGTAGCATTATTGATATAAATAAACTGGAAAGTAAAAAAGGTACGATAAAATTAATATCTTTATACAAATGGACTTTCTTAGGTCCAAAATTTACCCATTCATTTTCCTCTATACCCTTTTCCTCTAATATAACTACAAATTGCTGAAGCTTTTTAGGTGATATTGCATAATTTATAGCAGGAGTTTTAAAATATAACAGCTTTTTACTTGAAGTAACATACATATATGTTGTCCCAATTAAGTCAATGACAGTTCTCCCAATTGCAAAGCTATTATTACCGTAGCCGGACAATTTCACTCCTTTAATCCACCTATTCCCCTTCTTATATGCTTGAATTTGGGAGAATAGTATTTTGGTTTTCTTAAAACCAAAAATTGAACTAACTAAAATACCTTCATCAAAAATGATGTATTTAATAGTTGCTACGATTAAAAGATAATATGCTTGGTATAAATTGAATATTATAAGGGTTAATTTTAAAAGACTGTTTATTACATATGAATTAGATAAATTCATAATAAAAAGTAACAAAACATCAAAACTTATAGTAAGTAATGATATATATATAAAACCTAGACCTGCTTCACTTTTAAAGGTTCTCAAAATGTTCACCTCTTTAAAATTAAACCTATAATATTTTATGATTGACTAAGATGAATTTAGACTTAATCCAAATAATCCTTTAACTTTTTGCTTCTGCTTGGATGTCTTAATTTCCTTAAGGCCTTTGCCTCTATTTGTCTAATTCTTTCTCTTGTTACATTAAATTCTTTTCCAACTTCTTCTAGCGTTCTAGCTCTGCCATCATCTAATCCAAATCTTAACCTTAATACTTTTTCTTCTCTTGGGGTTAAGGTGTCTAAAACATTAATAAGTTGTTCCTTGAGCATTGTAAAAGCTGCAGCTTCTGCAGGTGCTGGTGCTTCATCATCTGGTATAAAATCTCCTAAATGACTATCTTCCTCTTCACCTATAGGTGTTTCTAAAGAAACAGGTTCTTGTGCAATTTTCATAATTTCTCTTACCTTATCTACTGGCATTTCCATAATTTTAGCTATCTCTTCAGCTTGTGGTTCTCTTCCTAGCTCCTGAAGTAACTGTCTTGAAACTCTAATTAACTTATTAATAGTTTCAACCATATGAACAGGTATCCTTATGGTTCTAGCTTGATCTGCAATAGCTCTAGTTATAGCTTGACGTATCCACCAGGTGGCATAGGTACTAAATTTATAACCTTTTCTATAATCGAACTTTTCTACCGCTTTAAGAAGCCCTAAATTACCTTCTTGAATCAAATCCAAAAATTGCATACCACGTCCTACATATCTTTTAGCTATACTTACAACCAATCTAAGATTCGCCTCTGCTAATTTTTTCTTAGCAAGGATTTTGCCTTCTTCAATTTGTTGTGCAAGAGTAACCTCTTCTTGAGGGGATAATAAAGGTACTTTACCAATTTCTTTTAAATACATCCTTACTGGATCATCGATAGAAATACCTTCAGGAACAGTTAAATCAAGTTCTTCCTCTTGTACCTCTACTTCCTGTATGTCTGCTATTACCTCAATATTCATGGATTCTAGTACTTCGTAAATTTTTTCTATTTGCTCTGGGCTTAAATCTATTTCCTCTAATTCATCCATTATTTCTTTGTAACTTAAGCTACCACTCTTTTTACCTTTATCAATAAGTCTCTTTACGACCTGCATCTTAATGCCTTTGTCCTTCATGCAGCCACCTCCTTATCTTGTTTATAACTCACCTATTTCCTTCTGTATGTCTATTAGCTTTATTACAAGCCTTAACGATTCGTCGATCATTCCTTTTTCTTCATAACTTTTGATTTCTGAAATCAAAGTTTGTTTTTTTGATTCAAGTTTATGTTTAACAATCTCTTTTATTAAATCATCTACTAACTTAAACGAATTTTGCTCTGAAAAAGGTATATCTAATTCTTTGATGTTTATCCATTCTTTGGTACTTTCAATGTCATCACAAAGTATTTCAATTAGTGGATGGCTTTCAGTAATATACCCTATTTTCATAATTATTAAATCATAAATTTTTTTATGACTATCAAGTAATAATTCCTCTTTGTTAATTTTAGACCTAACATAATTGAATATTTCTTCAGAATTAAGCATTAATTTTAGTAAAGATCTCTCTGCTTTAAAATAAACGGGCTCTAGATATGATTTTTGTCCAATTCTGTCAATATTATACATTTCTTTTGATTCTTTATCTAAATTTGTGTTAGTATTTAATAAATCGATTATAGATTGCTCTTTTACTTCTGTATTTTCAGATATCTTTTTAATATATATATCCTTTTCTACGGGATCAAGCTCTGTTAAAATACTAGAAATTTTTCGAACATAATCTATAATTTTATCTGGCTCTTTTTTGAATATTTTGAAGTTTATTCCTTCTCCAGCACGTTGAATTCTATAATCTATCAAAGGCAACGCTTCATCAATAAGTTTAATAAATTCATCTTTACCTTTATTTTTTATAAATTCGTCTGGATCTTTACCACTAGGGACCTTTAAGACTCTTGTATCAAGACCTTCTTTTCTTAAGATCTCCAAGCCTCTTAAAGTAGCAGTTTGGCCAGCCAAATCGGCATCGTATGAAATTATAACTTTATTTGTATATTTTTTTATAAGCTTTGCTTGATTTACTGTTAGTGCTGTTCCCAAGGAAGCTACTGCAGTATCAACTCCAAACTGATGAAGTGAAATGCAATCCATATAGCCCTCTACCATGAGAAGATAAGGGATGTCACCCCTTTTAAGAACAAAATTAAGCCCATATAAATTTATTCCTTTCTTAAATAAACTGGTTTCAGGGGAATTTAAATATTTGGGTTTACTTTCATCTAGAACTCTTCCACCAAAACCTATAACTTTTCCTCTAGAATCAAAAACTGGAAAAATTATTCTGTTCCTAAACCTATCGTAAACAGCTCCTTTTTCATTTTTAATAATAAGACCTGCATTAAGCATATCTAATTCGGTATAGTTTTTTCTTAGCATATAATTGTACAAACTTTTCCAACTATCTAAAGAATAACCCACACCAAATTTTCTTATTATAGTCTCGCTCATCTTTCTGTTCATTAAGTAATCTTTAGCTCTTTTGTTGTTTTGCAAATTACTATAAAAATACCTGGCTGCTTCAACATTTATTTTGTAGATCTTATCGTTAGCGTTCTTTACCAAACCATCTTTTTCTTCTACAACTATATTTACCTTTTCTGCTAAATATTTAATTGCGTCAACATAGTTAACTTTTTTTGTTTTCATTACAAACGAAAAAATATTTCCTCCTTCGCCACAACCGAAACATTTATAAATCTGTTTCTCAGGTACTACGCTAAAGGAAGGAGTTTTTTCATTATGGAATGGACATAACCCAACATAATTTCTTCCTGATCTTTTAAGCTTTACAACTTCAGAAATAATGTCAACTATATCATTTGAATCCCGTACCCTTTGGATTATATCTTCCGATATCAAAAGACATTCCACCTATCTTTTTTTGATGTAAGCATTATTATATTCGACAAAATAATCTATATTCCTTCTTTAAACCAACTTTTATTTTTTTCACTGTCTTTTTATTGTACCAAATAATTGTAATATTTATTCTAAAAATATAGGAAATAGCAAAATTAGGTACAAATGATTATTTCTTCAAGAGATTATTTTTCAATAATAAATTATCTCTTTTTAAATAAATTCTATATTTAATTGAAAACTCCTTTTTTTATAGAAAAATATTATTATTAAGACGTATATTGCTATTTATTACCTAATATCTTAATAGCATGGAGATAATATTAGTTACATATTAATTAGTGAAAATTATTAGGAGTGTTATTTATGGAAACACCTTTTTCTCTCATATCTGAGGAAGAAATAAAAAATAATATATTACCCCGTTATCGAATAGAAGCTTTAGAAATTAAGCAAATTAAATTTAAAGACACGGTAAAGCAAAGAGCTGTCTATAAAATAGTAACTTCAAAAGAAAATTATTGCTTAAAGAAAATTTATTATAGTAAAGAAGAATTATTTTTTGTTTATTCCGCAATGGAATGGCTATTTCACTATAATATTGGAGTATCCAGAATAGTCTCCACCGTGGACGGTAATAAATATGTTCTTTATAAAGAAATGATTTTTATTATGACAAATTGGATCGAAGGAATTAAATGTGATTATGATAATCAAGAGGATATTATATCCTGCAGTTCAAATTTATCTAAAATACATCATTATACTAAAAAGTTCAAAGCTATAGCTGGAAGTAATCCTCGCTTAGGCTTCGATGATATAAATAATAGTATGTATAAACATTTTATTCAAATATTAAAGAATTATAATTTAGCAAATCAATATAATGATAAATTTTCTTTGATTTTTAAAGAGGGTTTTGAAAAAAATTTTACTTTAGCTAAAATAGCTGTGGATACCTCCTCGAAAATAAACCTGAACAATTTAAGTAAATCCTTATGTCATTTAGATTATGTAAACAAAAATATATTATTCGATTCAAATCACGATATATGGATTATTGATTTTGATAAATGTAAATTTGATTATTGTATCCATGATATAACTTATTTTTTAAGAAGAATACTTAAAAGAGAAAATACTAAATGGAATTTGCAGCTCGTATTAAGTTGCTTAAATAAATACGAAGAGAGAAATTCTTTAAATTATGATGAATATAAGGCTATACTTGTTTACCTTGCCTTCCCTCAAAAGTTTTGGAAGCTCTCTAGGGATTATTATAATAATATTAGTAAATGCAATCAGGATGCCTTTTGTAATCTTTTGAGTAAATCCAATGAAAAAGTGGGATTTCACTATAACTTCATTATGGAATTTTCAGATTATATAAACAAAAAATTTACATAAAAAACAAGAAGCAAAACTTGCTTCTTGTTTTTTATAATTATATAAACTATCTTGGATTTTTAACCTGTGCTTGAGCTGCAGCTAGTCTAGCTAGTGGAACTCTAAATGGTGAACATGATACATAATTCAATCCCAAACTATGGCAGAATTCAACGGATGAAGGATCTCCACCGTGCTCTCCACAGATTCCTAGTTTAATATCAGGTCTAGTCTTTCTTCCTAAGTCAACAGCCATTTTTACTAGCTTACCAACACCATCTTGGTCAAGCTTTGCAAATGGATCAAATTCATATATTTTCTTTTCATAGTAATCTTGTAAGAACTTACCGGAATCATCTCTTGAGAATCCAAAAGTCATTTGAGTTAAATCATTAGTTCCAAAGGAGAAAAATTCTGCTTCGGTTGCTATTTCATCAGCTGTTATTGCTGCTCTTGGAATTTCAATCATTGTACCAACATGATATTTCAAATCGATACATTCCTTAGCTATAATTTCATCAGCTACTCTTACAACTATGTCTTTAACATATTTTAATTCTTTTACATCTCCAACAAGAGGTATCATTATTTCTGGAATTATATCAAAGCCTTTTCTTCTCTTAACATCAATTGCAGCTTCTATAACTGCTCTTGTTTGCATTTCTGCAATTTCTGGATAGGAAACAGCGAGTCTACATCCTCTATGACCCATCATAGGGTTGAATTCGTGTAAGGACTCAATAGTTTCCTTAAGCTCAGCAAAAGTTAAACCTAGTTCTTTAGATAATGCTTCAATATCTTCATTTTCAGTAGGTAAGAACTCATGAAGTGGTGGATCTAAAAATCTTATTGTAACAGGTCTAAATTCCATAGCTTCATAAATACCTGTAAAATCTTTTCTTTGAATAGGTAGTAACTTCTCAAGAGCAGTTCTTCTTTGCTCTTCAGTTTTAGCAACTATCATTTCTCTAAAGGAAAACAAACTATCCTCTGCAAAGAACATATGCTCAGTTCTACAAAGTCCGATACCTTCCGCACCAAACTTAACAGCATGTGCAGCATCCTTTGGAGTATCTGCATTAGCTCTAACCTTTAAGCTTCTGATTTCATCTGCCCAACCCATGAATGTACCAAAATATCCACTTATTTCAGGTTCAACAGTTTTAATAGCCCCAGCATATACATTTCCTGTGCTTCCATCCATGGAAATAAAGTCATTAATGCCATATACTACGCCACCAACTTCAAAGGTATGTGCTTCTTCATTAACTTTAATATCTCCACAACCAGCTACGCAGCATGTTCCCATACCTCTAGCAACAACAGCAGCATGTGATGTCATACCACCTCTAACAGTCAAAATACCTTCTGCAGCTATCATACCTTCTATATCTTCAGGTGAAGTTTCAAGTCTTACTAAAACAACTTTCTCACCATTTGCTTTTCTTTCCTTTGCTTCTTCTGCAGTAAAGCAAACCTTACCACAGGCAGCACCAGGAGAAGCTGGAAGGCCCTTTGCAATTAC
>Ga0209430_1001978_pt1 | contig 13988 bp, 15 predicted proteins | sample BarGraIncub1133A_FD_184504 | JGI IMG/M metagenome (GOLD analysis project Ga0209430, IMG submission 184504) | Arctic peat soil microbial communities from Barrow, Alaska - Barrow Graham LP Incubations 11-33A (SPAdes) (version 2) | ecosystem: Environmental > Terrestrial > Soil > Wetlands > Peat... | reverse complement strand
GAGGTTCTGTAATGGGATTTATAGGCCCAAATGGCGCAGGCAAAAGCACTACAATAAAACTTATAATGAATCTTATTAAAAAGGATAGTGGAAATATAAATATCTTTGGAATGGAAAATTTAAAACACGATAAAGAAATCAAACAAAAAATTGGGTTTGTTTATGACGAAAATTATTTTTATGAGGAAATAAACATCATAGAAATGAAGAATATTCTTTGTCCTTTCTATAAAAGCTGGAATGATACCTTGTTTGAAAAATATATAAAAGAATTTGAATTGCCCAAAAAAAATAAAATTAAAACATTATCAAAAGGAATGAAAATGAAATTTTCCCTAGCGTTGGCTCTTTCGCATAATGCGGAACTTATTATAATGGATGAACCAACCTCTGGATTAGATCCAGTATTCAGGAGCGAACTATTAGATATTTTATACAATATAATTCAGGATGAAAGAGTAAGTATATTCTTTTCAACTCACATAACTACTGACCTCGAAAAGATAGCGGATTATATTACTTTTATAAATAAAGGCAAGTTGGTTTTTTCTCAATCTAAAGATGAAATTGTTGAAAACTATGGTTTAGTCAAAGGTAATAAAGAACTTTTAGACAATGATACTAGACGTGAATTTGTAAGTATAAAAGAAACTAATTTTGGATTTGAGGCTCTAACAAAGAACATTAGTAAAGCAAGAAAAATATTTAAAAGTAAAAGCATTATTGAAAGAGCTTCTCTTGAGGATATTATGGTGTATACAGTTAGGGGGAATGTTTAATGTTAAATTTATTAAAAAAGGATATTATTATTCAAAAAAAAACCTTGTTAACTACTTTTTTTATTACTATTCTCTTCTCAGTCACTTTTTCTTCATTCAAACCTGCTGGTTTAGGGTTATATATGATAGCTCCGGTAGTAGTTGCTTATACACTTATAATGAATGCGGTAGCTTATGATGAAAAAAACAACTGTGAATTTGTATTAAATAGTTTACCACTCGAAAGATCCGATATCGTTATATCAAAATATATATCAATTTTTGTATTTATAATAATAGGCTTTATCTATTCTGTTTTAATTGGCTTTATAGGGAAAACTACTGGACTGCAAATTTATAATATATCAATTTCTTTATTGGATATTGTTTTAGCTTTAACCGCTGCATGCATTTATGGTTCTATATATTTCCCTTTGTATTTCAAATTTGGATATATAAAAATGAAAATAATTAATACTATACTTTTTATGTTACTTATGTTGTTGCCAACGATAGGGTTCAACTATGCTATTGAAAATCCCAATAATCTATTAGTGCAAAAAATTAATTATCTTGTAGCTAACACTTCTAGATTAACACAAAATTCTTTAGCCTTAATAATAGGATTAATCTTCTTGTTAATTTCTCTAATTATATCTATACGCATTTATAATAATAAGGAGTTTTAAAACCCTTTCGCTTTTAAAGCAATAAAATAAATTATTTACAAAGCTTAAAAAATGGTAAATAGCCACAAAGTGAAAGTAACACAATTGTTATTGTGTTACTTTCAGGTTATCAATACGATCTTAACAAAGTAAGCCCATATCTAATTATATGGGTTTACTTGTGTCGATATATATATAAGACGACATAACTGGATCTGAAATTCTGTTACCTCAACTCTACAAATTGGAATTTGTTATCTACAGATTATGCTCATTGCACGAAGAACAATTTTATCAACTCAATATATTTTTGCGGATACATTAAACTGATTTCACCATGTTTCATTTTTGTGGCAATATATAACTCACTTACACGAATTGCATCATGTAGTCTTTGTGCTGATTTTTTCATAATACCGATTTCTTTTTCACCAACAATAATCAGTACTTTTGATTTGGTATTTGAAATGCTACTCTTCAAATCATAATTTCCATTGCTTAATGTAATATTGATTAGGGATTGCCTTGATATTCTTATACTATCTTGATAGTACTGTTCAAACTTGCCAGGTGAAACACAAAGTGTCTTTGCCTGCATTTTTGAAAACCATCTTTTTTTAAGTAACCCATAGCAAAGCTTATAAACAGGAATTGTCATTGCTGTAATACCTTTAATCGGATATACCAGTGCACTTTCTATAATTGCGTATTCCGCAATATTTTCTCGCTGAGATAAAATCTCTGTTACTATTTGTGCGCCTATCGATAATCCACCAATAGCAAATACTTTGCCATTACATCGTGTGTCTATATAACTTGTGAGTTTCGTTGCTGAATCTGAAATACTGATAAATTCTTCTTCTCCATCGTCTCCATGACCGTCAATAATAGGCGTTACCACATGAAAATCAGTTTGAAGTTGATTAACAATGTTCTGCAATGACCAATTTGATAGTCCACCACCATGCAACAAGATAATCGTTGGAAAGTCTTTATTGTTTGTTTCTTTGAATATCATATTGATATCTCTCCCTTCAAATTACATAATTTACTTGTTCAAGCGCCATTTCTAACACCTTTTGTGTTACTCATAATTCTTGTATAAATGCTTCTATCTCCATATTCACTTGTTCAGCATTGTCACCATTTGAAAAATGAGCTGCATTTCTAATGAAATGTAATGGATATCCTGTTAATTCCGACCACTTTTTATTATACAACTTTACTTTTCCAGTGGTATCACTATCACCAAGTAAAAGAAGCACTGGAAATGCAAAACTAACTTCCTTATTCTCTTTCGCAAATTCTCCATATGCCAGTTCCATTTGTTCAATGATTTGCGCTTTTGTAAGAGGTGATAACATTTCCATCATCTTTTTATAAGAATATTCTGTTTTTGCAACAGACTTAGCCATGCTCTTTCGCAACATGACTTCTGGAAACCATTTCGCCATTGGTGCCACTTGTTTCAACCACCACAAATCCGATTTCGAATAATATTTCAGTCCAAAGGGTGTTGTGTCAAGAGCAATAAATCCTTCTACCATATCGGGACACAGACTGGCAAATTCCTGACTTGGATATCCACCCATTGACATTCCTACCAAAATAACTTTCTGAATATTTTCCATTTCCAATATAGTCTTGAGCTCTATAGCAGTCTGATTATAGGAAAAGTCGTGATATGGTCTTGATAACCCATGTAAAGGAACATCCCAAGTAATCACTGAATATTTTATTGCGAAATACTTAACTTGTTTTTCAAACATGGAATGATTTGCTGTTAATCCATGCGTAAAGACAATCCATTTTGCATCCTTATTGGCATTTCGATCAATCCAATAATGAACAACACCGTATTTTGATTCTATCTGTTTGTGCTCAGTTTCCATACAATACCTCGCAATATAAAATTTACTTATGATAAACTTTTTTCCACATTGCAATTAAATTTTCAAAATCTAATTCAATTAAGTCTGCATCAATATTTCCTCGAATAATAGCAGTATGCATATACCCATCAGCTGCCCATATCATTTCCTGATACATTTCGTGCGGATTGATATCAGCCCTCAGAGTTGTAGTATCAATTAAAGCAAATAATATTTTCTCGCTTTCAGCACTGATTTTCAGAAAATTGTTTTGGATCTCTTTCCGTATTTCAGAATTTTGTTCGTAATATGCTCGGAGCGAAAATTCGCTTGCATATGGATACTTTCTAATTAAGTTGCATTTTCCCCTCAGAGAACGCATCATCATTTCAAAATAATCCTTTGTTCCAAGAACATTTTGATCTGTCATTTCCTTACTTGTTAATTCAATTACTTTTTTCCACAGAAACAGATATAGTTCCTTTTTATTCTTAAAATGATAAAACAGCAAGGATTTTGAAATACCTGCTTCTGTGGCAATTTCCGCAACAGGTGTTTTTTTATATGGATTTTGCGCAAAAATTCGAAATCCTGCATTAATGATTTGATCTCTTCTTTCTTCCGATAATTTAAAAAAACCTGGATTCATTACAACACCTTCCTGACTATTATGGTTAGTATTAATAAATTGTACTGTGGCTGACCAATTCTGTAAAGGTATCTACAAAAAAATTCAGCAAATAAATAAAAGTGTGGGAAACTCAATATTTTGAATTTTCCACACTTTTATACTGAAAATATACTTTTTCTAAGTTGTTTCCAAATTATATGATAATATATCTACTCGACAAAGTACTATTTGTCTGCTTATTATATAAATAATTTTAAGTTCGCAATTTCCTACATATTCGACATATCTCTGTTATTCTTTTTCCCTACACTCATCAATTAAATATTCATTTTTTCCACCTTCTCATCATAGGCATTATGTTAATATTCTCCACTAATTCTGTCAATACTCCAATATACGAGGAGTGATACAAATGCAATCAAATAAAACTTGTCCATTAATTGAACAATATTTAGACTACCTTATTGTAATAAAGGGCCAATCTAAAAATACCATTTTCGAATACCGCACAGACTTACTAATGTTTTGCAAATTATTATAAATAATTGTGAGCGGTGTTGTAAAAATAAACTAATTATTTCTTTGATCTAAATATTCTTTATAGTATCTACATACCCTTAAACAACTAACAACCGAACTATTTGATAGATCGCATTTATGCAACAATTCTCGCGCATAATCTTCACCTTTGTATAATCAATATAGCGACTGGTCATCATTTTTATCCTTACTATATCATCCTCAACAGATGTTTCTTTCAGTCCTCTATTACTAAGATACTCTCTAAACCCATCCGTCACCATTTTTTTATCTTTTCTCTCTGTCATAATTAGTCCTCCCTAAAATTCAATCAAATTATGATAATAATTTTCAAATTACAATTTCAGACACAGCCTGTACAGTTTAAGAATAATTAGAAGTTAATAAATATAGATATTATCTACATTCACTATATGGATAATGTTACAAATTTTAAAAAATATAAGTAACTACTCCCACATATTAAATTAGTTTTGTTCAATCAGACAAATTGGAATTTGTCGACTTCATGTTATGCTCATAATTTTTCCAGCATCTCATAACCCAATGTACGAAATACCTGACAATAATTTTGAAATCCATCCTGCCCGATAATATAAATATTGGGCATATAGTCCATTCTTGTTTTTGAATATATAATACGTTCCAAACCATTATCTAAAGCTGTATGATTGCTTAAAGCCACATCTACTTTTTTACGCATTGCTTCACTGATAAAGTAATCCAATGACTTGAGATATTGTTTCACTTCATTCTTTGTCCATGGTGGTGTCGTACCTCCCCATAATGCTGCCATATGTATTTCTCCATCTTCTTTTACAGGGAATATGTAACTTAATCCTCCCGGAGTATGACCAGGAGTATCGTAAACATATATTGTTTTATCACCTAAAGTTATGGTATCACCATTCTGAATATAAGCATCAATTTTGTAATCTTTCCAAGTTTCCGGTCTATCAGGTTTTGTTGGATGTTCTTTCCAAAAAATATCATCTACTTTAGAAAGATATGTATCAACATGATATTCTTCAACAAACCATCTCCCACATCCTGTATGATCAACATGTCCATGTGTCAAAACCAGTTTTTTTATTGTATCAGGATTCCACCCTACATCTTTAATAGCATCTACTATTTCTTCAAAAGCTTTTTTTACCGGCCAAATAGCGTCTATTACTATCAACCCATCACTTGTCTTTAATACAAAACAATTTGTTTGTTTTTGTGCAACAATTAGCAAATCGTCAAAAATCTTAGCATGGGTAAAAAATGACATATCCTCCATTGCCTTGATTGTTTCTTTCGTAATAACTGGTTTATTTAATCTATTCATTTAATATACACTCCTCTGTACAATATTAATTTTATAGTTGCACAGAGGATAAGCGATTCTTTGGATGCATACGTAAAAATATCTTCATGACTTCACCTTCTCTACAAATTACTATTTATCTAAAGTTTATATCTATAATCTTTAATTTACGGTTGTTTACATTTATGACACTTTTCAAAAATATATTTATATACCTTAACTTCTTGTTATTATCCTAATAAGCATAGCTACGGTCCAGTTTATCAATATTTCCTGATTGAATGTGTTGAATATTTGCTTGGATTTTTTCATCTGGCCAATCCCACCACTTAATTTTCAATAATTTTAAAATTATATCATCATTAAACCTTTTCTTTATAATTTTTGCAGGTATCCCTCCAACAATAGTATAGGGTGGAACGTCATTAGTAACTATTGCTCTGGTTCCAATAATTGCACCATCACCAATTTTCACACCTGACATAATTATAGCGTCATAACCTATCCACACATCATTTCCAATTACGATATCTCCCTTATTATCCCAAGCATCTGTTATATGGCAGACGTCTAAACCCCATTCCTCATAAAATATTGGAAATGTATACGTAGATAGTGATTTCATTGTGTGATTTCCACTTGTCATGAGAAACTTCGCTTTACATGCAATTGAACAAAACTTCCCAATTATTAATTTATCATTGTTTACAGGATACTGATATAATACATTATTTTTTTCAAAATCCCTTGGATCATTATAATAATCATTATATATTGTATAAACTCCAACTTTTATATTATCTCTTGTAATTACATTTTTAAGATATATTGTTTGGTAATCGTTACTTCTTGGATATACTTTATTTATATTTGGAATAGTCATGTTTAACTCTCTCCTTTGTATTATGCTAATTTTTTGACTATCCCATTATTACAATACATTTCTTCATAGAATCGCTCCTAAAATAATCCTTATTTTTTCGCTATTTTTTACAGTTGTGACACAAAATTAGAATGTTACGAATTAACTCTTTACAATTTTCCATTGAAAATTAGTTCCTACTACAATTTCTTCAGCTCTTACCTTGAAACCTAATGCCTTTCGCTATAAAACTATTCTAATGCTTCTTTGAATAGTTTTTATACTTTATTGTCTTACTTTGTAAGATTCGTCTTAAATCTATAATATTTTGAGAAGAACAATTTTTTTTAGGTATAATAAAGGCTTGTGCCTTGCTTATGAAAATCAAAATCATGTCGTCAATTTCATAAACTCTATGTAAAGCACTATACATTATTTTTGAAAAACCATTTACTAATTCTGATGTTGATTCTGTTGTCATATATTCTTCTGAAAAATTATATTTATCAATAGAGTTTATATTTTTTGCAGACTTATAATACACTTTTGGGGCTATAAACATTGAATAGGTTATCCATATAATTATTATTGGTAATACTGTTATAGCTACGATATCCATAGTGTTGAACCCAAAAGAAAAACCTAAATATAAAGTTAACGGTATTATTAATGCTCCGATAATATAAATTAGAATAGGTTGTAGCTTATATAACTTCCCTTTAAACATGCTAAATCTACAACATTTTTTATAAATATCGTATGTGATTTGTGTTATTATTTTTACCTCATTATTTTTAATTTCCATTTAGCTCCCCCTAATAATATTATCTTACAGTTGTGACACAAATTCAAAGTTTTGATTTTCACTACACTCATCAATTAAGTATTCATTTTTTCGACAGCGCATTATTAGCCTAATGCGTATGTCCACATTCTGTCCAGTTTATCTAATTTCTTTAGTAATCCTACAGCTGTTTATGACGAACTTTAAGAAAAATGCGTCTTATTAAGTGTAAATTTTATACTTGTAATCCTTAAAGAACATTGTACGTTAATGAATCAATTAGTTGTTTTGTTTAAATTTTTGAATTGTAGTTAAGATTATCCCTTTGTTCTCATACTTTTCTAATATTTTTGGTAGTCTACCCATATTCGAGGTTACTATTGCATCCTTTAAAACTATTGCTTTATATCCTTTTTCTATTGCTCCTATTGATGTCCTGTATACACATGCAGTTGCATCTAATCCAACAATAAAGACTTCATTGATATCATTTTGTTTAAGGAAACTATCTAATTTAGAATTTGAAAAAGCATTTCCTTTATCTTTTGAATAGATATAATTATTAACAATCTTTATTCTCGAATCTATCTCACTTCCATGAGTTCCCTTGATAAACCTGTTTCTCATTATAATTTTATTTAAAAAATTACTATTTATTTCATGTTTTATATATATAACAGTAATTCCTTTTTTTTCGCTACTTTCAATAACTAAATTCACATTATTAACGAGTGCCTGTGATTTTTTATATGGTTGTCTTGCTGTTTTTCCTGTAGCATCCTCCTGTATATCTATCACAAGTAATGCTTTTTTAATATTATCATTTTGATTACTCAATTCCTGCCCCCCCAATTGATTCATATTTTGTTGAGATACAATATCCTACAATTCTGTCATAACATAATTTTTATGTTTACTCTTTTTTGCTTATGTTTATTTCTTCAAATCTTATTTCCGCTGCTCTTATTGCTTTAACACCCGTTTTGCACAATACATTAATACCTTTAACAATAGTTACAATTACAAAAGCTTCTACTAACTCCTCCACAGTTAACCCTGCTTCTATGGCAGCAACAGCATGTGCCTCTGCACCACTTACTTCATCATCCAAACTATCCAATATTGTGAATATTAATTCACTTATCTTTTTAGGCAAATGTCCTTTCTGAACCGATTGACGCATTCCCCCCTGTGTTAAGATAGTTGTCGTAAGGAATAATATATGATATTCTCGAACAGAGGAGAGATGATTATTTTATGACAAGACAAAACAAAAAATATACTAAAGAAGAGAAGGAAAGTTTGGTAACAAGATTGTTACCACCAGAGAGCATTTCTTTAGGAATGCTAGCAAATGAAACAGGCATAAGTAAATCAACATTATCCACATGGAAGAAAAAAGCAGAGGAAGCCAATGAAGATATTAAGCCAAAAAAAAGATTAACTCCAAATGACAAGTTTTTAATAGTTATAGAGACATACAGCCTGACTGAGATAGAGTTGTCAAGATACTGTAGAGAAAAAGGATTATATTATGACGAAGTAAAGAAATGGGCTAGTGTTTGCTTAAATTCAAATAATAACGCAGTTGATAGTGAGAATATAAAAGAGTTAAAAGCAGCTAAACAAGAGGATTCAAAACGTATTAATGAGCTTGAAAAAGAACTTACTAGAAAGGAAAAGGCCTTAGCAGAAGCTGCTGCTCTATTGTTACTTAGAAAAAAACTACATGCGATCTTAGTGGAAAACGCGGAAGATTAATAAGTCACTCTGATCGCAGTAAAATAGTTGATTTAATTGAGGAGGCAAGGAGATCTGGAGCAAGGCTTTATGAGGCGTGTGATACTGTGGGTATAAGTGCTAGAACCTACGAGAGATGGCACTTATATGGTGAAGTAACTGAAGATAAAAGAGCAACAGCAGAAAGACCAGAACCCTCAAACAAGCTAACAGTGGAAGAGTATAATAGTGTGCTTAATATTTTATCAATGCCACAATATGCAGATTCACCGCCATCACAAGTAGTTCCTGCTCTAGCTGATAAAGGGCTATACATAGCCTCTGAGTCAACAATGTATCGCATTTTAAGGGCCGAAAAAATGCAAAACCATAGAGGATATTCGAAACCACCGGAAAGAAAAAGATATCCGCAGACGCATGTGGCGAAAGCACCGAATGAGGTCTGGACCTGGGATATAACTTGGCTACCCACAATGGTAGTTGGAATGTATTTTAAACTTTATATGTTTGTGGATATCTTTAGCCGTAAAATAGTAGGATGGGAAGTGTGGACTGAAGAAACCGGAGAATTAGCATCAAAGCTTGTAGAAAAGTCAATAATGAATGAAAAAATCAGAGGGAATCCACTTGTTTTACATTCAGATAATGGGAGTCCTATGAAATCATTCACATTAAAAGCTAAACTTGAATTACTTGGTGTTATGTCTTCATTTTCAAGGCCTAGAGTAAGCAACGACAACCCTTATTCAGAGTCGTTATTTAGAACTTTTAAATACAGACCAGGTTATCCACAGGAGGGCTTTGTGGATATTGATAAAGCTAGAGAATGGGTATTTGAATTCGTAGATTGGTATAACAACAAGCACTATCACAGTGGATTAAATTTTGTAACTCCAAGCTCAAGGCATTGTGGACAAGCTGAAGGAATAATGGCTAATAGGAAAAAAGTTTATATGGCAGCAAAAATGCTGAATCCATTAAGGTTTAAACGTGGAATTAAGAATTTTGATTTACCAGTATCCGTTTCATTAAATCCTCAGAAGGAAGAAAAAGTGGTGGATATAGGTTAATAATTACTGATTTAGAACTGCAACTAATATGCACTGCGAATTGAGCAAAAATTGTGAAACAAATTATCGAAATATCGTACGAATTTTTTTATACGACAAGTATCTTGACAATTATCGCTTACAATGTGTACATCTTCCATCATCTCTTTTCCACACAACTCTGCGTGTTTTATCCCAAACATATCTGGGTTGTCTTTTTACTGGCATTTCAAAATGTCTCATCAATGAGTTGAAATTTCTCCAACATAAAACGTCCGAGTCCAATATTTCGGCCATCGCCAAGACCACAAAAACTGCCGGAATCTATAATTATAGCCTCCATTAGTTCTGGACTTATTAAAGTACAATCCCAAATTATATCAAAACTTATTTTCCAACCAGCTTTTGCAGCTACCCTATAACGCATGTTACGACCACGTGTCATTGGATTTTTCACGGAACGGATATCTAAGTAGACATCCTCGGCTGAGTCTCGTGTAATATTAACGGGTAAATATCTATCGGTTAGGATAATACTATTTATTACTTGAAGTGTGGCAGTAACCATACTTTGCATCGTGCTTCGGCCATTCTTAGTATATTTACCACCCTCTCGGATGCAGCTAAATATGCTTTCAGGAAGGAGATATAATTGTCCATTACTATTTGCTAATACACTTTTTTTCCATTCTTCTGGAGAATTTCCTTTACTACCACTTTTTTTAACTTTTATATCTAGTAGCTCAGTATTAAAGCTGTTCCATAGAATAGATCTTGTTCCTTTCAAAATTACGTTAGCCTTTAAAATATTATCTGATATGTTAAACACCCTCTCTTGGTATCCCTATATAAGGTATTGTGATATGAAAATTGTTGTACCTTGTCAAGTAATCATCTTCCTTTCATGTTTTAATTAATGAATAGGTATGGTAAAATAGAGTTGGGTTTTATTGTATTGAATTTATTAAGTGTTGTTGAGAAAAGCTATTTTTAATGGGAATTATCATTAGCTACAACAATAGTATATTCTAAAATAATAGAAAAGTCAACATTAAAATCTAAAATAATAGAGTTAAGGGGCATATTCTATGAAATCATTAGGAGAAAGGATACTATATTTAAGAAAAAAAAATAACCTAACACAAAAAGAGTTATCAGAATCAATTAATGTAGCGAGAAGTAGCATAGGGAAAATTGAAAATAATGAAGTAAGTCCTTCGGCAGAAATACTTGTAGAATTATCTAAAGCATTTAAGGTTTCAATTGATTGGCTACTTACTGAAAATGAATATAATGATATAGCTTTAAAATATACAAGTGATGAAGTAATTAAAATTATTGATAATGCTTATGAGGAAGATAAAAACATTATATTCGGGTTTTTAAGTAAATTTGAAAAGGATAATAATGAATAATTGAATTAGTATAAAGTTTAAATAAAAGATTTAATGCTGGATATTCTACAAATCTTATATGTAAGGACTATTTAAGAGAGGACTAAAATCCGTAATGGGTTATCGTAGGTATCCACATACAAAATGAATGTACACAAAAAATTAATTTCAATATGTTAAAAAGAAGGACACGTGTGTGCCATTACCTAGGGCTTTGCATTATAAAACGACATCAAGAGATGGATATAAAGAGTATGTTAGGAATGCAAAAGATTGTGAGGAAATTAGAAGACATGTTTAGGAAACGTTAAAAAAGATGTTGTAAAATTTATAAAAAACTTACAAAGGATTGAATATATATAAGAAGAAAAGAGATTATTGAGCAAAGCCCATGCAGATTTAAAACAACTGCATGGGCTTCGCTATTGTCATATGAGTGGATTAGAAAATTTGCAAGTGCAGTGTCCGCTTCATCGCAGCAGTGCAGAATATGAAAAGGACAATAGCTATGGTTAAAGCTATCAAAAGTATTTTATTCTCATGAAGGTGAAAAATTGAATTTAAAATTTTTTATTTCGCTTTTAAAAATAGTGGAAAAGCTAAAATTAATGCATTTGTAGTAGTCGAAATTGCTATAGACTTACACGCTACGCCTATAAAAGCAAAAATAGTGTTCGTTAAAAATCAAAATAAAGCTGAAAGTGGCTAACAGTAATCTCAACAGATATTATATTAAGTGATGAAGACATTATAAGAATATATGGAGAAAGACGGTACATAGAGATTTCTTTAAAATGAGTAAATCATTTTTGAACCCTGCAAAGTAATTTAAAGGACGTTCTTCTAATTCAATGATTACACATACTACTATTGTGTTTACAAGATACATTTATTGTGTTTACCAGATACATTATGTTATTTATGTAATGTCATAACAATGAAGATTTGTGTACTATAGGTGGCTTATTTTTTAACTGTTGCAATGAGCTCCAAGACGTACAATTTTTTGAGGCTATTCAGGTGATTTTAAGTTTACTTAAAAATGCTCTACAAGAAAAACTTTCTTTGATAAAAGAATAAATCAATTCATTTTGAAATACTTTATATCTACCTTGCCTTTGTGAATAAAGGTAAGTTTCTTGACCAAATGGTTTATAACCATCAACGGATTATTACAGTATATGACTTTGGATAAACTACCTTGCAGGGTTCCATGATATGTGTTATGGAATGAATTATTATCAACATATCCTGCTTCAACCATTTGTATATAGTTTTTTTAGCAGAAAACCCCATTAAATAGTCCATAATGTATTTTTGATTGAAATTATAAAAGCAACCCTTGAAATCACCCTCGAATAACCACTGTCTTGTACTTATTGATGATAATTTAGTCAATAAATTGACAATGGCATCTTGGGTTCTTCGCTTAGGTCTGAATACATATGAGGAAGGTTCAAATTTTGCTTCGATTGTGGCTCAACAGCATTTTTAACTACGTTTTGATAAATTCTGGACTTTATAACTTGTATTCCTAAAAGTGCTCACTGGCTTTGGTCTAATATATTTAATGCTTTATTTCTTCAGAAGGTTATATAATCTCAATCTATCACTTGAAGTGATTGCAATTTGACCGTCAACAACAGCTGTTTTTTACCTTTATTAATTTGTGTAACTCTTTTTATTGAAAGTAGTAAATTAGCATTGGTTCTAATCTTAGTCCTTGAAGTTTTCTTACTTTTCTTTTGTTCCCAAGCTGTTCGGCACGAAAAATCCGCACGCGAAGTTTCTTCACATACTCGTATATTTTTTTCCAGTCTATTAAGACAAGCTCCTTTTATGTGGAGAAGCAGCACACGTATTAAACTTTAATAGTTTTCATTACATGTCTCTCCTTAAAAAGGTTCTTCTTTTAGTCGATTGTGAAATTACGCAACCATTGATTAGCCTACCTTTTTAGCCGGTAGGCTTTTATATTTTCCTCCACTGTGAGAGAATAAATGTAATCACACAAAATATTATCCACAGAGGAGGAGAATAGCATGTTTTGTATTAATAAACTTAAACAACTTAATATTTTTGAACAGATAGCTGAACTTAACGGTCTAAGAAAAAAGCAACCGGTAGGTTTTATCAAACTACTTGGTGACAACTTTGATATTAAGTCTTTTATTCCTGAGTCTTTTACTCAAAAATATTACGCCAACCTAGGTAGAAATAGAAAATATGCACTTTCATCAGTATTATCTTCCTTAATTCTAATGCAAGTATTTCATATTCCAACTACTGTTTTATTAAGTCTTTTTCTTATATTTTCTACTGAAATAAGAGAATTTTGCTGCTTCTATGATGATATTCCTGATGACTCTTTTTTCAGTA
>Ga0209430_1001976_pt1 | contig 13995 bp, 6 predicted proteins | sample BarGraIncub1133A_FD_184504 | JGI IMG/M metagenome (GOLD analysis project Ga0209430, IMG submission 184504) | Arctic peat soil microbial communities from Barrow, Alaska - Barrow Graham LP Incubations 11-33A (SPAdes) (version 2) | ecosystem: Environmental > Terrestrial > Soil > Wetlands > Peat... | reverse complement strand
GTCAATACCTTCACGAAGTGCTTCGGTGCTGGAACCCATGGCAATAACCACGCGGTCTGCATCAGGAGCACCGTAATAATCGAACAAGCCATAGTTGCGACCTGTGATCTTATTCATCTCGTTGATGTATTCTTCTACAATTGGAACGACATTGTCGTAGAACGGATTGCAGGCTTCGCGGGATTGGAAGTAAGTGTCCGGATTCTGTGCAGTACCACGGGCCACCGGATTTTGAGGATTCAGGGCACGTTCGCGGAATTCAGCCAAAGCTTTCTGGTCGATGAGGGAAGCCACATCAGCCATATCCATTTCTTCAATTTTCTGGATTTCGTGAGACGTACGGAAACCGTCGAAGAAGTGTACGAACGGAATGCGGGTTTTGATGGAGGCCAAGTGAGCAACAGCTGCCAGATCCATCACTTCCTGTACGGAACCGGTGGCCAGCATGGCGCAACCAGTCTGACGAACAGCCATGACGTCCTGATGGTCGCCAAAAATGGAAAGAGCCTGAGCAGCCAAAGCACGAGCAGAAACATGGTATACACCGGGAAGCAGTTCACCGGCAACCTTGTACATGTTGGGAACCATCAGCAACAGCCCCTGAGAGGCCGTAAACGTATTGGCCAGAACACCAGCCTGAAGGGCTCCATGCATGGCACCGGCGGCACCACCTTCCGATTGCATTTCCTGCACCTGAACGGTTTCGCCAAAGATATTTTTTCTGCCGGCAGCAGCCCACTCGTCCACGTATTCGGCCATCGTGGAGGACGGAGTGATGGGATAAATGGCGGCCACTTCGCTAAACATGTAAGCAATGTGTGCGGCAGCCTGATTGCCATCACAGGTCAAAAACTTTTTCTGTTTCGTCATAGAATTTTAAAATTTGAGTGTATTGGATTTTGTTTGATTTAGTATAAAAAGCCAAATAGCCACAAGGGGATCACATTGTCACGTCCCGAGTTGAGCTTGTCCATGGCGTACCAAAAGTTGGGATTGTTTTTCCCGTTGAGCTTTCCGCTGCATATTTGGAAAAGCTCGGTTCCGTTCAAAGTGAATTGTGCACTTTTGCGACCAATATTTACCTTGTTGTCCCGATGAAGGGTATTGTAAAAGAAGGTTTCGCAGAGGGCCTGTTGGTCTACTTTTAGTTTATCCTGTAACACATACATCAAATTGGTGTTATGCAGGTAAATCTTGGAGGGTTTCTTCGGATAGGCTTCACCTACAGGATAAAGCGTATCGATGAGTCTGGCATCTTTGAGATACTTAATGTAGTTCATCACCGTAGCTCTGGAAATTTCAATTTCGGTGCTCAATTGACTGATATTCGGAATACAGGGTGCATCCAACCCAATAAGGTAAAGAAGGTTCCGGATCTTTGACAGGTACTTGAGGTCAATCTGCTTGATGAGCAAGATATCCACTTCAATCATCATGTTCATAGTTTTGAGCAAGTTTTCAGAGAAATTACGTTTCTCCAGAAAAAATGGATAAAAACCGTGGTGAATGTAATCCTGGAAATAATCGAGCGGACTGACCTTGGAAATGATTTCCTCGGCAATCTTCACGTGGTTTTCCAGTATTTCGTCGAGTGAATAGACCGGAAAATCAGTACCGGCCATCAGGTTCAGGAACTCTCTGAACGAGAATCCACGTAGGTTGTAAGATTTCACAATGTCCACCAAATCAGGGTTCTCCTCTTTGAGTCGCATAACGGAAGATCCTGAAAAGATTACGTGCAGGTCAGGGCAAGAAGAATAATAAATGTCACGGAGGTTTTTGGACCAGTTGGGGTCTTTGAACACCTGGTCTATGATTAGGGTTTTGCCTCCACGCTGGCAGAATTCCTTTGCGAAATCCACAATGTTGTGTTGCGTGAAATAAAAATGGTTTAGGTTGATGTACAGACAGGAGCGGTCAGTACCGAACTTCTCTCTGGCGTATTCGAGCAGGAACGTGGTCTTGCCCACACCGCGACTGCCCTTGATACCTATAAGTCGGTCGTTCCAGTCGATTTCATCCATCAACTGCCTCCGAACATGCGTGTGTACATGTTCCACCAGATATTTGTGGGTGCGGTAGAACCTTTCCATAACAAAACGTTTTTTGGGAACCGCAAAGATAGAAAGAAATTCGGTATTTTGCAAAGTGTGGATAGCAAAATGAGGTTTTTTACATTATTAAAACGATAAGAAGCTTCATGTTTGGATTTATTACATGGATTCAATTATTCATATTTGGTTCTATTACATATTATTCCTAATTCATGTTTGGTTTTATTACAAATTAGAGTATATTTACACCATAAAATCCCTAATATGTTTCAAAGAAAATCGTTAAAGTGGCTAATAGACTGGAGTTTGAAAGCAAAACACAAGCCATTGATCATTCGAGGAGCCAGACAAGTCGGAAAGACTACCCTGATCAACGAATTCAGCAAGGAATTTGACACCTTTTTATCCTTAAATCTGGACAAAAAGGATGAAAAAGCCTTGTTTGAAAAAGAGGATTCAGCCGAACAGATTCTAATGACCATTTTCCTGCTAAAAAACCAAATCCGAGTGAAGGGCAGGACGCTGCTTTTCATCGATGAGATACAAAACTCGCCCAAGGCTGTGGCTATGCTTCGCTATTTTTACGAAGACATCCCCGATTTGTATGTGATTGCCGCGGGCTCTCTACTTGAAAGTCTCATAGACAACCAAATTTCTTTTCCGGTGGGGCGGGTGGAATACATGGCATTGCGACCCTGTTCGTTTGTTGAGTTTCTGGATGCCTTGGGTGAAAAGGCACTCAAACAAGCCCTGGAATCAGCAACTATTCCTGCAGCGCTACATCCAAAAACCTTGCGTTTGTTTAATGAATTCGTTCTTGTGGGTGGCATGCCGGAGGCAGTCGCTTCGTACGCTGAAAACAAAGACATTGTTGCGCTGAACTCCATATATGAAACCTTGCTGACTGGTTATCGGGAAGATGCGGAGAAATACGCACCGGGCAACGCCAACCAACAAGTATTGCGATACATTCTCACCAATGGATGGTCGCAGGCAGGTGAACGCATTCGTTTTGAAAAGTTTGCATCCTCCAATTACCGTTCCCGTGAAATGGGTGAAGCATTCCGCACCTTGGAAAAGGCGATGTTGCTGGAACTCGTCTATCCGGCAACCAGCTCGGACTTACCCATCCAACCCGATTGCAAAAAAGCCCCCAAGCTATACTGGCTAGATACCGGCCTGGTCAACTATGTTTCCAATTTTCAAAAAGAATTGTTCCAATTGAAAGACATCAGCGATGCCTGGAAGGGTAAAATTGCTGAACACATTGTCGGTCAAGAGCTTTTGTCTTCCAACCGTTTGGTTTCGGCCAAGCGTTATTTTTGGGTACGGGAAGCTAAAAACGCGCAGTCGGAGTTGGATTTCCTGTATTATTTTGATGGACACGTCTTGCCAGTCGAGGTTAAATCCGGATACAATTCGAAGCTGAAGTCGCTGCATTGGTTTATGGAATCTACCACTGAAAACATCGCATTGCGATTCTGGGGCCAGCCGTTTTCCTCGGATATCGTAACGATGCCTTCCGGCAAGAAATTCAGGCTGTACAACCTGCCATTTTATTATGCAGCAGTTTTGGATGCCTTTCTGAAGCAAGCAGATTTCAGCGACTCATTTTGACATTCCGAACCACCTCAGTGACCATGGTCTTGAGTTCTTCCAAAAAAAGGCTTGAGTCGTATTCCTTGCGCTCGATCTGACGGAGTTTCTTTTCCCACAAACCGGTCAGTTCGGCAGACTTCAACAACTCCTCGCTGATGTGGCCGATTAGGTCTATTCCAGTCGTTGTAGCAATGAGGTTCTTACGTTCCTTACGGACATAATTGCGCTTGAAAAGTGTTTCGATGATGTTGGCGCGGGTAGACGGGCGACCGATGCCGTTTTCTTTCAGCGCATCCCGCAACTCCTCGTTATCAACCAGTTTACCAGCCGTTTCCATCGCACGCAGCAACGTAGCTTCCGTGTAAGGCTTGGGGGGTTGCGTTTGTTTTTCGGCCAAATCCGGCACATGCGGACCAGATTCACCCTTCACGAAAAGAGGCAAGGTTCGTTCTTCGTCTTGGGGTTTTTCGTCTTCCTCGACGGTCGCTTCCTTCTCGAAAACCACCCGCCAACCCGGTTCCAAAATCTGTTTGCCTGTCACTTTGAACGGTATATCGCTGACATCTCCCATCACCGTGGTGGTCGAAAATTTGCAATCCGGGTAAAAAGCCGCGATGAAACGCCTGGTCACCATATCATAAACCTTCCGTTCTTCCGCGGTCAGATTCATCGGCTGAACCCCAGTCGGGATGATTGCGTGGTGATCCGTCACTTTGCTGTTATCGAAAACCTTTTTGGTCTTGGGAATTTTTGTCGCCAGAACCGGCGCCGTCAATGCCGCATAATCTTTCAAACCCTTTAGCGTCGGTTCCACCTTGGGGTAAATGTCGTCACTCAAAAAAGTCGTGTCCACACGCGGGTAAGTGGTGAGTTTCTTTTCATAAAGCGACTGAATCAGTTTGAGTGTTTCATCGGCCGAAAACGCAAATTTCTTATTGCATTCCACCTGCAGCGAGGTCAGATCGAACAGTCTGGGCGGCGCCTCGGTGCCCTTTTTAGCGGACGAATCCGTAATCACAAACGGCGCATCCGAAACCTGTTGCAGGAAAGCATCGCCTTTCTCCTTCGTCGTAAATCTTCCTTTAGTGGCTGAAAACGTGGTTTCGCGGTATACCGTTTTTAATTCCCAGTATGTCTGCGGAACAAAGTTTTCGATTTCCAGCTGGCGGTTCACAATAAGCGACAACGTCGGTGTCTGAACCCTGCCGATGGAAAGCACCTGGCCCTTGGGCGCATATTTAACGGTGTAGAGCCGAGTCGCATTCATGCCCAGCAACCAATCCCCAATGGCTCGCAACATCCCCGCTTCGTACAGTGATTTGTAATCTTCCTGCGGCTTCAGCTTCGTGAAACCCTCTTTTATGGCTTCTGAAGTCAAGGACGAAATCCATAAACGCTTCACCGGACAATGAACACCAGCCTTCTGCATGACCCAACGCTGAATGAGCTCTCCCTCCTGCCCCGCATCCCCGCAATTAATGACTTCATCCGCCTGGGACATCAGCTTCTCAATGACAGCAAACTGTTTCTTATAGCCGTCGTTTTCAATCAATTTGATGCCGAAACGGGGCGGAATCATGGGCAAGAAATTCAGGTTCCAAGACTTCCATTCAGAGGCGTACTCGTGGGGTTCTTTCAACGTACAGAGGTGCCCGAAAGTCCACGTGACTTGATAGCCGTTGCCTTCCATATAACCGTCCTTTTTAGCATTCGCGCCAAGGATGGCTGCGATTTCACGGGCGACACTGGGTTTTTCGGCGATGCAGACTATCATGGTTATGTTTAAGACAACAAAGATAATTCGAGAATCTGGATTTGAAGAGTTCCCACAACCGTTTTTCTGTATATTTGTAACAGATAAAACCACTAGCCATGAAATCCATTCGAACCCTTTTCGCACTGACTTTGTTTTGTTTCCTGACCGTCAACATGTTCGCTCAAACAAAGGAGCTAGCCTGGGTAAAAGACGCAGGAGCCAAGACCAAACCAATGAGTTCTAAAATATACAATGCCAGTAACTATGGTGCGGTGAATGATACATTGAAGCTGAGCACCAAAGCCATTCAAGCAGCCATCGACGCCTGTTCTGCCAAGGGTGGAGGAACCGTAACTTTCAAACCCGGCAATTATCTGACCGGTTCACTTTTTCTTAAAAAAGGCGTGAATTTTCATCTGGACAAAGGGGTGGTGCTGTTGGGAAGCCCTTCTTTGAAAGACTACCCTGAAATTGACACTCGCGTGGCAGGCATCGAAATGAAATGGCCGGCAGCCCTTGTAAACATTCTGGACCAGGAAAACGTAAGCATTTCCGGCGATGGAAAGATCGACGCACAAGGCAAGCCTTTCTGGGACAGTTACGGGGCCATGCGTGCCGAATACAACCCCAAAGGCCTCCGCTGGATCGTCGATTACGACTGCAAGCGACCGCGTTGCGTACTGGTACAGAACTCCAAAAACATCACCGTTTCCGAAGTCACCATTCAGCGGTCCGGATTCTGGACGATTCAGGTGTTGTATTCCTCTTATGTAACTGTTAATAAGGTCATTATCCGCAACAACGTAGGCGGTCACGGCCCGAGCACCGACGGTATCGACATCGATTCTTCCGTAAAGGTTTTGGTCGAAAACTGCGACATCGACTGCAACGACGACAATTTTTGCCTCAAGGCCGGTCGTGATGCGGACGGCTTGCGTGTGAACCGTCCCTGCGAATTCATCGTGATCCGCAACTGCGTGGCCGGTGCCGGCGGCGGTCTCATCACCTGCGGCAGCGAAACCTCCGGCGGCATCCGCAACATCTGGGTGGACAACCTTTCCGCCAATGGCACTTCCGTTGGTTTCCGGGTTAAATCGGCCATGAACCGCGGTGGTGTGGTCGAAAACATTTTCATCAACAACCTGACTATGAAGAACGTAGCTGTACCCATCGAAGTCACCACCAACTGGAACCCTTCCTACAGTTACTCCGAACTCCCCAAAGCATACAACTACGACAGCATCCCCGTCCATTGGAAAAAATTGCTGGAGAAGGTTCCTGCCGCTCAAGGCATACCCGTTTTTCGCAAAATCTATGTGAACAACCTCGTTGCCACCGGTGCCCGCCGAGCCATCAGTGTTTCCGGCATGTCCGAATCCATTGTGGACGGCTTCTTCCTAACCAACGTCAACATCACCGCGCGTTCAGCAGGTAGCATCAATTACAGTCAGGACTGGCGGTTCAAGAATGTCCAGATCAATGCACCGGATAGTTTAAAAGTGACGAATTGTACGGATATGCAGCTGAAATAAAGATTTTAATGTATAATTTAAATTAATTAATGTATATTTGCTGTTAATAAAACAGAATCCAAGCAATCAGCTTCAGCTATTATGAAAAAAATCATGTTCTGTTTGCTGCTTCTAGCTCTAACCATTTATGGCACAAAAGCTCAAGTTATTACAGCAAGTCATTTGCTAAAGTCCTGGCCAAACGCCAAAGGGCATATTGTCATTCCTGACACGGTGACTGAAATCGGGACGTATGCATTTTATGGAAATGACAGTATACTTTCGGTTGTCATTCCTCCTTCTGTGCATATCATCAACTACGGGGCCTTTACTAATTGCCATTCACTGGACTCTGTAAGCATTAGCGACGACACGTATTCCATTGGTCAAAGCGTTTTCGAAAATTGTACATCCTTAAGAAGCATCAAATTACCAGACAGCCTTTACACCTTATTCCCTCGAACATTTAGCGAATGCACAAAACTACAGCGCATTGAAACTGGTAAATACATCAGTTACATCCCTTCCAATGTGTTTGTCAACTGTAACTCGTTAAAGGAAGTTGTACTCGGCAATGCTGTCAATTCAATTTGGGATTATGCCTTTTCAAGTTGTCCGTCTTTAAGCTCGCTAATCATGGGAAAACGTTCATCCGGAAATAAGATGGCGGCCATAAGAATCGGCGAGTATGCTTTTGAGAATTGCCCAATCCAAAAGGTCGAATTGAATAAGAATATGTCTTGCACGGAATCCTCAACGTCCTGTTTTATAAACACTACGACCTTAAAAATACTGACAATCGGAGACTCGGTCACTACATTACCAGACCAAGCTTTTTCAGGTTGTTCAAGTATCGGAAGCCTTAAACTGCCAAAATCGATCATCAAAATTGGCAAAAACGCTTTTTTTGGTTGTTCAGGCCTTTCAGCATTCCAGCTAGACTCCGCCAACACCAGTTTTTCGTGTCAAGATGGCATCTTGTTCAACAAAAAGCGCAATAAATTGATGATTTATCCTGCGGGTAAACAAGGAAATTATGCAATTCCTGCTTCAGTCGACACGGTTAGTGATTACGCATTTTCAGGCGCAAAAGGGCTGACAAACCTTATTGTTCCCAGTACAATCAACTGTATCAGCACGTATGCTTTCAGTAAATGTACGGCATTGAAAACGGTCAGATTCATGAATGAAGACGGAACGTCTCTCACACCGATAAGCGTTGACCGTATGGCATTTGACTCATGCAGCAACATTGAGTATTTACACATCGACCGATACTTTGGAACGAATCAGAAGGTTTCGCCTTTTCGTGAATTGGCGAAACTGGATTCCGTGTTCATCGGAAATAAAGCAACATTCATCTACGACAATTTCTTTACCAATTGCACCGCTTTGAAAAAAGTGGTCATCGGTGATGATTCTTGCAGGCCCGGGGACTCAATCACCATTGGGACAAATGCTTTTTGGGGATGTTCAAGCTTAAAATATTTATATTTAAATGAAAGCATTGGGAGCTACAGTTCGGGTTTCACATTCGTGGATTCCATCCGATTGGGTCCTTCGGTCAGATCCATCGGGAGTGGCGCTTTCAGTAACTGTGATCGTTTAAAATTCATTCAAATACCCAGCAATGTGATTCAGTTGGGTTCAGGGGCATTTAATGGCTGTGACAGTTTGGTTCAGATTTCATTGACTGATTCCATTACTAAAATCGGCAACAATTGTTTTGGTGGCTGCTTGTCCTTGAAATCGATAACGATTCCTGTAAATATCAAAACCATCGGTTATCAAATGTTCGAAGGATGCAAGAGTTTGGAAACCGTTTTAATGAGTGACCAAATAACCGAAATCGACAATATTGCATTCATAGACTGCAGCAGCCTTAAAAACTTCAAATGGCCCAAGAGCTTGAAAAGAGTCGGCTATATGGCCTTTTCTGGTTGCAGAAGCCTACCAACAATAGAACTGAACAACTCCGTCACCATCCTTGAAGAATACGCCTTTTCAGGTTGTTCCAGAGTAACCGATTTAACCCTGAGCAGCGGGTTGACAACCATTTTGGCAAATACTTTTTCCGATTGTACCAGTTTGAAGAAACTGGTTTTACCGAACTCCATCACCTATGTCTATGCAAATTCCTTTACGAACTGCAGCAGATTAAAATCCATCATCATTGGTGAGAACACAGGAACAGTTCTCAAAACAACCATCGATTTCGGAGCCTATCCATTTCCGGGTTGTGATAGTGTCACCTACATAGAAATTAACCGAAACATAAGGGATAATACGAGCAGCGCGCCCTTCATCTCCTTCAAAGAACTGACGGATGCCAAAATCAGCGAAAGTGTCACTTCACTGCCCTCCTCCGTTTTTATGGACTGCTCAAAATTGAAGAATCTAGAGATGCTCGGTTCCATTCAAACTATCGGACATTCTGCATTCGCCTTATGTAAGTCATTGGAAAATATAACGTTGCCAAAAACACTTACTTCCTTAAGTCATTATGTTTTTATTCAGTGCACCAACTTCAAACACGTTTGGTCATATAATCCGACACCACCCGCAACAGGCACTGACTGTTTCATCGGGGTCCCCGTTTCCACTTGTGTTTTGCATGTTCCAGCCGGTAGCAAATCCCTATATAAATCCACAGATCAATGGAAAGCATTCACCAATATTCAAGAATTCGACATCGTTGGACTTGACATGGAAAACAAAATGGAAATGAACATTTTTACGGACAGAAATGTACTCATCATCACATCGGAAAACGACAAAAGCATACCCTTCGGCATCTATACAATGGATGGTCGAACTGTTTGGAGAGGAACACTGAACAAAAAAGTACAAATAGACCACTTGAATTCAGGCATCTATATTGTTCGGGGCATTGGGTTCCAACGCAAGATACGAATACTTTGATATGAAAAAAATCCTACTCCCCTTTCTGATGGGAATTTGCTTAATCAATTATGTTCAAGCACAAATCGTATCACTTGACCGGACACTAACTTCATGGCCTGATGCAGAAGGGCATATTGTCATTCCTGACACTGTCGAATCTATTAACGGCTATGTCTTTTACAACAACAAAAACATAAAAAGCGTAGTCATTCCCAGCTCCGTCAAATTGATAGGAATCTGTGCTTTTTACAAATGCGATTCGCTTACTAGGGTTTACCATGGTGAAGGGATCACTTCAATAAGCAATTCAGCCTTTTCCAATTGCTTACTTCTGGACTCCATTCAATTGAGCAATTCAATCAAAACCATTTCCTCGAGTGCTTTTTCACATTGCGAATCCCTCAGCTCAATACGCCTTCCAGATAAACTGACCACTATCTCGGACTATTGTTTCTACTATTGCACAAACTTGCAAAAAGTTGAATTTGGAGATTCGCTTAAATCCATCAATAGGAATGCTTTCAGCAATTGTAAAACATTAAACGACATCATTTTGGGAAATGCGGTTTCATTAATTGGTCAGACCGCATTTGAGAATTGCACATCGCTTATGAGTGTCAAGCTAGGAAGCAACCAATCGAGGGATAAGATGGAGATTCTTAGTTTTGAAGAGAGTCCTTTTTACGGTTGTCCCATCCAAGACTTGGAATTGAACAAAAACGTAAAATTCAACTACGTACAATCATCTTGCTTCAAGAACCTCTCCTCCCTGAAAACGGTAACAGTCGGCGATTCTGTCACCGATGTTCCGGTTGAAACATTTCTCGGCTGCACTGGGCTCAGATTTATCAGATTGTCTAAAACGGTTCGTACAGTAGGAAATGGCTTTCTGCAAGGTTGCAGTTCCCTCGATTCCATAACAGTAGATTCTGACAACACATTCTTCAGCAGTTATGAAGGAGCATTACTTAATAAAGGCCTTAACAAACTGTTGTATTATCCTGCCAATCGTGATGGCAATTTCGAATTGCCTCTAAGTGTGAGCACCATTGGTGATTATGCCTTTTCAGGAGCAAAGAAAATAACCGAACTATACTTGCCCAATTCGGTGACACTCATAAAAAACTATGCATTTAGCGGTTGTACGGGATTGAAAACCCTTGAAATCGGGAGAGAGTGCGGTACAGCAATTCCAACGGCATCCATAAATAGTACGGCTTTTAACCAATGTACTTCCCTTTCGTATATTAGGCTGAACAAAGGGCTTGCCATAACAGGAAATTCTCCATTCATGGGCTTGCCAAGTCTGGACTCGGTATCCATCGGGAAACGAACAGGTTACATCAACGGTGAACTTTTCAATTTGTGTACTGCCTTAAAAAAAGTTTCCATTGGTGATGATACTTGCATGCCAGGCGATACCATCACTTCCGATTCCAATGTCTTCCCAGGATGCACGAGCCTTCGTCAATTATATTTAAATTTGAACATCGGTGTAACTGGTTATTACTTCAATAACCTTTTTTCTATGATCGATTCAATAACGATAGGGTCGTGCGTAACCTTCATAGGATATAAGGCTTTCAACGACAACAAGCGCCTGAGATCACTGCGAATGCCAAACAATGTAACGTTCTTGGATAATTCTGCATTTAGTTACTGCGACAGCCTGAAGTATGTGTATTTGAGTGATTCTCTTGAATATTTGGGAAGACAGTGCTTTTATAGTTGTTCATCATTAAAATTCATTCGAATACCAACTAAGATAAAAGAAATTTTGTCAGGTACATTCAGTAGTTGTACTAGTTTGGAATCCGTTGCTTTGGAATATGGCATCACGAATATCCGAGAAAATGCGTTTTCTGGATGCAGTAGTTTAACCTCCTTTGATTTGCCGAAATCACTTAAATCCATCGGGTCAAATGCTTTCAGTAATTGTTCTGGACTAAAATTCTTGGATTTGCATAATTACATCACCACACTTGGTATTTATGCATTCAATGGGTGCAGTAATCTAACCAAATTGAAAATCGGGTCCGGTCTTAGTACGATTCCATCATCTGCCTTTTCGGATTGTACTAGTTTGGACACCCTCATCATTCCAAATACGATAACCATGGTTGGTGTCGATGCTTTCAGCAACTGTACCGGTTTAAAGAGAATCATCATTGGTGATCCTTCTGCAAAACCAACTGCCAACATCATAGACTTTGGGCCCTACCCATTTCCGGGTTGTACAAATGTGGAGTGTGTAGAAATAAACCGAGATTTTAGGGATAATACCTTTAGTGGTCCTTTTGTTAATATGAGTTCCATTACTTCGGCAAAAATTGCAAAAGGCGTGACCATACTCCCAACATTCGCATTTTATGGTTGTACTTCACTGAAATCAATTGAAATTCCAAATACTGTAAAATACATAGGCTATTCAGCTTTCATCGGTTGTGTAAAACTTACTTCCGTCAAGTTTCCGGACCAACTTACTACGATTAAAAGCAATATGTTTGGATCTTGTACATCAATGAAGCAATTTCATCTTCCTGAATCAATTATTACCATCGAAGACTACGGCTTTGGAGGCTGTAACAGTATGGATTCCCTAATACTACCCAATCAGGTAGAGATCATTGGTTATGGTGCATTCCGAATGTGTTCAAGCCTGAAGTATGTATTTTTGCCAAAGTCCTTATTATTAATTGGAGAAAGAGCTTTTGACGAATGCCCTGCACTACTTGATCTGTGGTCCATGAACGCCACTCCGCCTACGGCTATCACCAACTGTTTTTTAAAAGTTCCGACGAGTCGTTGCATACTCCATGTTCCAAAGGGTAGTAAGGCAGCATACCAGAAAGCCGATCAATGGAATTTGTTCACAAACATCCAGGAATTTGAGAGCGTTGATGTCGAACCAATATCGATTGCGAAAATCAACCTAATCTACTTTTCGGATAAAATAGTCGTTTCAACTAGCAATAAATTTGAAATCGACGTTTGCCTAACCAATTTACATGGCCAACAGGTTTGGAAAGGAACTCTGGACGGGTGCGTCTCCATTCCGACTTCGCAATTGTCTCCGGGTTTGTATTTGTTGAATGGTGCAGGTTTGAGAGAAAAAATCGTCATACGATGAATTTCTTTTTATCCGTCCGAAAAGACACGGATATACAACTCTAAGAATCATGAAACTAACATTTATCATCGGATTTCTCCTTCCTTCTTTTTTAGTACACGCCCAGTTCACTGAGAAATGGGGTGATCAGGGTGATGGCACCTATTGCAATCCCGTTTTACCCGCCGATTTCAGCGACATCGATGCCATCCGTGTCGGTTCCGATTTCTACGCCATTACGTCCACATTTCAGGCATCGCCAGGGGTAGCTGTATTGCATTCCAAAGACCTGGTAAACTGGGAAATCCTCAGCCATGTGGTCAACGATGTCACCACCATCTCACCCGAAATGAACTGGGACAGGATGAACCGGTACGGCAACGGCATTTGGGCAGGCTCCATCCGCTATTACAAAAACAAATTCTGGGTTTATTTCGGAACGCCGGACGAAGGGTTTTTCATGAGTTCAGCTAGCAATCCAACAGGACCGTGGGAACCACTTCATTGTATCATGCCGGCGAAGGGTTGGGACGATTGTTGCAGCTTCCTCGACGACGACGGTCAGCTGTACTTTATCGCCACCAACTTCGCTCTCGACCCTACGAATGGAAAAAAATACAACATCCACCTCTTTAAAATGACCCCCGACGGAAAAGATTTAATGGCTGAAACCGATACCATCATCCACCAATCCAACGGGAGCGAAGCTAACAAACTCTACAAAATCAATGGATTGTACTATCATTACTTCAGCCAAGTAAACCGGGAAGGGCGCGTCATCATGATGGAGCGCTCCAAAAGCTTGAAAGGGCCTTGGGAAATCCGGCAATTGAACCATGTGGATAAAAACTTGGACCGCGAACCCAACCAAGGCGGTTTGATTGAACTCGAAAACGGGAAGTGGTGGTTTTTCACGCATCATGGCACGGGAGGCAGTTTCGAAGGGCGCACCGCCAGCCTGTTACCGGTCACTTGGATGGACGGATGGCCGATCATCGGTAAACCGGGGGCAGACAGCATTGGGAATATGGTTTGGCAGGCACAAAAACCGATAACGACTCC
>Ga0209430_1001973_pt1 | contig 13997 bp, 12 predicted proteins | sample BarGraIncub1133A_FD_184504 | JGI IMG/M metagenome (GOLD analysis project Ga0209430, IMG submission 184504) | Arctic peat soil microbial communities from Barrow, Alaska - Barrow Graham LP Incubations 11-33A (SPAdes) (version 2) | ecosystem: Environmental > Terrestrial > Soil > Wetlands > Peat... | reverse complement strand
ACCTTCCTTCAGATTCCTCGTCGCCGAGGACACCCTTGGTGTTCAGCTATGTGCTTGGCACTATCAACCCGCACTTGGGACTTACACCCATTAGACTGCGCCCATGCCGGGCGCACAATTAAAAGAGGCCATATTTAAAATATGGCCTCTAGTTATTCTAGTGAGCTATAGGAATCTTATTATACATTTTGATAACCTAGTAATTAAATAGGTTAAGTATTTTTATCATTATATCTTTTTATCCCCTTATTGTCAAGTTTTTTTATGTTAATCAACTTTATTGTAACTTTATTAAGATAATCCTTTTAATTTATTCCATAGTTCACCTTGGAGATAAACATCTTCTTAATCTCGTTTTTGTGAAAGTGCTTTACTATAAATGTCTTCAACTAAGTTCAATCCCCCATTATAACCCACATATGTGCGATGTAGAATAAGTCTATCAATTACTGGCAATCCAACGCTAAGATGTAGTCCATTAATCTCCAATGCCAAATCATACTCCCAGGAGCTACCAAGTACAAGTGGAAATACACTAGATTTTCGGTTAATTATGTCCTCATTTTTCAAACCACCATCTTGAGCAAAAGTTACTTTGCTTGATACATTAGGGCCAAGATCAGCAAAATAACCTTCAATCGTTTTTCTGAATTCTTCAGGAACATCTTCAGTAATATACTGATGTTCTGGTAAATACCCCATGTCATTTACGAGAAATTTACTTATGGCCAACGCATATGAAGTATCATTAACATTATAAAATGTTTTTGGTAAACTAAACTGAAATTCTGTAAGCAAATCGGCCGCGCGTATAAGGTAATGATAAAATTCATCTTCTTTATACTTTATTACATCTTCTACTATTTTTGAATCTATACCTGCAAAGTCAGCAACTGCTTTTAAAAATTTTGATGTCTCCACTGCTCCAATGGGTAAAATAGGATAATGAAGAAATGGAGTCCCAAATTTTTCTTTTAATAATTCTGCTGTTTTAAGCCCAATATACGGAGAAACTACTAAATTAAACTCCGCGGATGGTATTGCCTCTAAAGCTTTAATGCCTCCACTATCAAATCCAAATAATATATTTGCATTAAGTCCTATTTGGGCTAATAGTTTTTTTAATTCATTAAGATCACCTTCCCAAAATGGATCATGCCTAGGTACACTAGCAAATACATTCACTAGTCCTTTCTCCTTATTCTCTGAAGGTTTTAAATGTTGCTCAATTATAGCCTCCAAAACAAATTCATGGCCTTTGTATGAATCGCCTTTGAAACCCGCAGTTTCTGCAAATACAATAGGCACGCCTTCTCTTCTAAATTCACGTATTACATTGCCAACGTCATCTCCTATTATTTCCGAAATACAACTTGTGAGTACAACGAAAAAATCTCCATCCATAATTTTCAAGGTACCTTCAATAAGTTTTCTTAATTTATCTACTCCCCCAAATACAACATCTTTTTCAACTAAATTGCTGGATGGTATTGCATCTGCACCAGCGTACCCTACCCCTTGATATCCTCCTGCTTGGGACATTCCTCTGTTAAGTTTCGATCCACAACCTGGTCCTGCGTGAATGATAGGAATTGCTCTTTCGATAGCTATTACAGTTTGTTGAGCACCAAGTGCACATGCATGTCTAGGTTCTTGTAATACTTCATTCATTATCTTCACCTCCTAAAAAAGAAAAAGTATCTTGCTTCATCCACCAATCGGTATATGGAAGTTTACTATGTTTAGCTATATTTTTAATAAATGCAGGATTTGTAATTGTTTGAAGGATAAGTTCGCCATATCTTATCAGCCCATCATACAACATTTCTGAAGGCTCAACTCCTGACAAAAATGATGGTATACCCAATTTTGCTGCCCAAACTGTGGCCATATGCCGAGAAATATATATATCTGGTTTGTATTTGTTTAACGCATTAACAACTTCAAATGACTGTTTATTGCAAACGCCAACATGAAAGTTTCCGTAATGCTCAACATCAAACTTAAGAACATCTAATCTTTTATCATCGTTATCAAATTTCTGATCATGATGCCATACAAATGTTCCCAAAACCTCCATATCAAATTCTTTTAAAAGTGCTACAATACTGTAAGCTAATGGACCTCCCGCACCTACAAAAGCTGTCTTTCCTGATAATTTCTTTCTTAGTTCTTCAAGTCTAGGAGCTATTTTTTCTTTTTCCGAAGCGATTACCTTTTCAACCAATTCCTCCTTTTTAAACATACGTCCAATTTCACGTAAATAATGATCAGAAGCTGCTATTCCAAAAGGTGCAGGTGCTTTAACTTCTGTCACGCCGTAATATTCTTCAAGTCCTGCAGCTAGATATGTTCCGAGTGTTTCACAATATTGCACCGTAGCTGCTGCCTCAGAAATATATTCAAGCTGCTCAATTGATGAAAAGGGAACAATATAATTAGGTCTAAGCCCTAGTTGCTTGAATATATCCTCAAAATGAAATCTATGTGTAAAACTTATTACATTAATTAAATCAGGCTGCTTTTTTCTAGGTGGTTTTACTATTTTGCGCAATATACTGTGATTAGCAGAATCAAACCCTGTTGCCCATATATTGGTACGAAAGCCCTCACATAATGTAGCAACAACTGGTATTCCTACTTCAGCTTCCATTTCATCGCAAATTCCAGCAACATCATCTCCAATAATAGCTGAAGTACAAGTTGTGGTAACGAAAATAGCTTTAGGGTTAAACCTTCTTTTTGCCTCCCTTATAGCTTTTTCAAGCTTTTCTGCACCACCGTAAATAGTATCTTTCTCATTTAGATTTGAATTGATGTATTTAACATTATGAACTTTGAGTCCTAATATTTTATTCCCTGCGCGAAAATTTGCATTACGGAAAGGAATATCACTACTACAACCCGCAGGACCATGTTCCACAACTGCAGCATCTTGAAGCTGCACCAACAAGTTCATTACTTGATCTGCACTACATGATCCACATTGAGTAAATGACCTATCACGATTTTTGAGGCAACCTTCGCTTGATTTCTTTAATAAATCAGATGCATCACCTTCATACCCGGTAATAGTATTCAGTCTCAATTCTCTAAGTTCAACTGCTGGATCTTTTAAATTAATACTCATAGCTACTCCTCCATTTTTCATTATTACTCCCTGAATCTAAACTTTGATATCAAAAATAAATATCATGTAGTTGTTTTAAAGCTCTTTTTAATTTGCTCTGATCATCGTTATTAACTTTATTACCTTCTAAAAAAAGATACTGTAACTCAGTCAGTTCTTTCAATGGGTTTATATCACTTATTTGGTTGTGACTCAATTGCAGAAACTGTAAATCGACCAATTTATTTAATGGACTTAACTCACTTAATTTATTAGACTGCAAATCAAGGGACTGCAATTTAGTTAAATCTTTCAATATACTTATGTCTTTAATTTGATTAGATTTTAAATCAAGCGAAAACTGAAGATTAGTTAACCCTTTTAACACACTTATATCACTGATTTGATTATCTGCTAAAACAAGGCTATTTAACTTGGTTAATCCTTTTAAACTACTTATATCATTTATCTTATTAGACGTTAAACTAAGATTATTTAAATTAGTTAATTCACTCAATATGCTAATATCAGATATTTTATTATAATCGGCATACAGATACTTCAAATTTTTCAATCCTTTTAATGCACTTATATCACTTATTTTATTACCCTCTACATCAACACTAACTAAATTAGTTAATCCTTTTAATTTACTTATGTCATTTATTTTATTATATTGTAAGCCAATAGTCTCTAAGTTCTCTAGTTTTTCTAGTGCACTTATATCTCTTATTTTATTAGATTTTAAACCAACGATCTCCAAATTAGTTAATTCTTTTAATGCACTTATATCGCTTATTTGGTTATATTCTATATAAATAGTCTGTAAATTAGTTAATCCTTTTAATGGACCTATATCACTTATTTGATTACCTTCTAAGTTAACAAGCTGTAAGTTTACTAAATTCTCAATTCCACTAAGATCGCTTATCTGTTGCTCACTTGCAAATAATTCCGTGATTCCTAAAACATCATTTGTATATAAATTACCCGTAGGCTTATTAATATAAGATCTTATATTTTTTTCTAAATTCTTATCTTTAAATTTTATAATTTTATTAATACCTTGCTTATTTACCGTTATAGTACTAGCAGCTGTTTTATTTCCATCCACAGTAGTTACTATTATGTTCGCATTTCCTGGGCTCAATGGAGTTACTACTCCATTATCTACTTTTGCTACCTTTTCATCTGATGATGACCATTTCAATGCTTTATTAGTGGCATTACTTGGAGATATATTTTCATTTAAAGTATAAGTAGCTCCTATTGTTATGTTAACTATAGTTTTTTTAAAACTTATCGATGATACTTTTACAGATGCAATACTTTGGTTTCCTACTGATACAAAAGCTTTGTTACTTGAAATGAATTTATAAACAGGATAACTACTTAAAATAAATAAAACAATAACAAAGATACCAATTTTCTTTTTAATATTGTTCAAATTAACCACCCTACCTCAAATATATTTTAATGTTGTAATAGACCACCTTATTTCATTAAAGAAAATAAAAATAGCTAGGTTTCAATTAGAAACCTAGCCTCCAGAATATCTGGTCAACTTAATTTATATAACATTTAGTAAATAAACGTAATCATTACATACCTAGTAAACAAATATGTTTTATTTATAATATAACTTTAACACTTTTTATTTAATTTGTATATATATTTTTAAAATAAAATTCCATCTCATTAATTAGTTATTATTCACATTTTATTAACTTTTTCAACATACCTTCTACACATTATAGATTTGACAATTTAACATTGATATAATTTAATAGAACTATAGAAATCCAACCAAAATATAACAAAGTATGAATTATACGCCTAATTCATACTTTGTTTTTTATTTATTTTATATTACGATATTTGTTTTGTACGTTTATAATAAATATATAATTTTGAAAATGCTTTTTCAATAGAACCTTTAGCTTCAAAAGCGCTTATCCCATTTTTAAGTAATAACTTCTCTGCACCTTTACCTACTTGATTTACTAAAGTCGCCTGACAATCTAAGATCAAGTTTATTTTTCCAATCAAACCGTCTTCATCATGTCCACCAGAATGACAACCTGATCCACAACCTAAGTTTCCACCACTATTACATCCTTTATTCACATTATCATTACATGTTGTAGGTGTTAACCCCACAACTTCAGTTTCAACTTCTCTCGTCTCAATAAATTCAGAATTTCCATCCCCTAAAAGCTCAAATATATAGAATTTAGTAGCACTACCAAAATGTTGATCTATAACTATTCCATTACTACTGCCCACGGCTATTTTAATTGACATAAATAATTCCTCCTCTTAAATTTTTATATCTTATAAATTTTAATTTTAATTTTAATTTTTATATTTTATCGTCAACAATCCAACTAAAACTTTGTTATTTAATTTCTTTTCTAATTTTTAATTTGACTCCAATTTGCTTAGCTATTTTTTTGCATTCTTTAATATCCTCGATTGAAAGACAATCCACTATAGAAAGTTGTACATCCTTAACAAATGATTTAGATTTTTCAGTAAAATCTAAAATTGCATTAAAAGCTTCTATACCAAACACACTATGGCATATCGCATCGTAGTCCTTAGCATTTTTAGCGTTCAAGCTTATAGAAATACTATCCACAAGAGACTTAAATCTAGGAGTAACATCCCTGCCATGAATTTTATTTGCTAATCCATTAGTGTTAACTCTTGTACTAATATTGCTTTTCTCTTTAACTACCTTACATACAGTTAGTACTTCCTCAATATTTTCAAGAGGTTCTCCAAAGCCACAGAACACAATTTGTTTATATTTTCTTAAATCCCTTGAAAATATATCTTCAATTATTTCTTTTGCAGTTGGATCCCTTGTAAGCCATAAATCATGGTTAAAAGCACCCTCAAGATTTCTTACACAGAAATCGCAAACATTTGGGCATTTATTTGTCACATTAACATAAAGATTATCTTTGAGTTCATAAGTAATCGTCATTTTATTACTATCCTTTCTACACGTTTATATAAAATCAATATTTGTGTATTATTTTACACTTCCTTCAACTAAAATTCAAAACTTCTTTAAGTTTCCTCACAAATAATTCATTTTCTTCGGGCCTTCCAATAGTAACTCTGAGCCATGTTGGCATACCAAATTCAGTACCTGCTCGTACACATATTCCCCTTTTAAGTATTTCATTAAATACAGCAACACTATCTTTTTCTACATTTACCATTATAAAATTGCCTTGTGTAGGTATATACTCTAGGTTCAATTCCTTGAAAGATTCATAAAAATACTCTTTACCCTTACTATTATTTTCAATACAAGCCTTTTTAAATGTTTCATCATTTAGACTAGCAAGAGCTGCTACCTGCGCCAATGTATTAACATTAACAGGCATCCTTATCTTATTTAGATAGTTTATTATTTCAGAATTTGCAATACCATATCCTATTCTCATAGATGCAAGTCCATATACCTTTGAAAATGTTCTAAGAATAATTAAATTGGAATAACTATGGAGTAATTTAACAGAGTCTGGATAATCCCTACTATAAACAAAATCAAAATATGCTTCATCCAGTATAACAATTACATCGGAGGGTACTTCTTTAAGAAATTTATTTAAATTGTCTTTCACAATAATTGTTCCTGTAGGGTTGTTAGGATTGCATATCCATATAATTTTAGTTTTACTAGTTATATTATCTTTTATCTCCTCTAAATTGATTACATGATCTTTAAGTGGAAGGCTCACTATTACACCATCCATTGCCAATGTAACAACTTTGTACCAGCCAAAGGAGGGTTCAGGTATGATGGACTCCTCACCCGGATTAATAAAAGCCTGAGCCATTAATGACAAAAGTTCAAAAGAACCATTACCAAAAATAAGCTGCTCTTGCTTCAAATTGTATTTTTCTGCTAGCTTTGCCCTTAATTTAGTGCAGTATCCATCAGGATATGGAGCCAAATCCTTTATTGATTCTTCAATGGCAGTTTGAACCAATGGTGAGCAACCCATATTATTTTCATTTGCAAAAAGTTTTATTATATTATCCAGTCCAAATTCTTTCTTTACTTCATCAAATGATTTTGCAGGTATATGAGATGAAATACTATCCAATGCTTTCCTATGCTTTAAGAAAGGCACGATAATTACCCCCTTTCTAGAATTAATAATAATTAAATACTCTTATAATTTAAAATTATAATAATAAGATTAAAAAGCTTTCCATTTTATATCTTAATAATTAAAATTCTTCTACATAATAAAAAAAGGAAGTATTACAATGTAACACCACCTCTAGCTTTCTAGTCAGTAATAGAATCAAATATTTAATTATGCAATTTTATTCGAAATATTCCCAGATTTCAAGCTGTTTTGTCCAAACAAATCTGCCTTTACAATTGCCTTCTCTATTAAATTTGTGCTAACTTCAAAATTCAGCTTATCTAATTCTTTTTCTATTATATCAACGCCTTTAGCGACAATTGATACTTTACTCGCTACATCATCATTTATTCCTAACTGAGATAATGTAACAGGTAGATTTAATGAGTTCATGAAACTAATAAGCGATTCTATTTCCTTTTCAGGCTTTTTCTCCAATATAAACTGAACAATAAGTCCAAATATCACCTTTTCCCCATGAAGACTTTCATGGGTATCTGGAATAGTAGTAAAGCTATCGTGTAAAGCATGAGCTATTGCAGCTCTATGTTGACCTCCATTTATGCTCCCAACAAGACCGGCTAATATTATAATAGAATCTACTACCTCGCTAATATCTCGCGCAACATTGCTACTTGCTTGGTTTTTTAATGCTGAAAAAGCGCTACCATTTAATATATCAAGGGCAAGCTTAGAAGTTTGCAAACCTATTCTCAGAGAAATGTCATTATGACCTTCAACTTCATGTGGAGCCACCTCGTACCATTTCACCACAGTGTCGCCTATACCTGCATTTAAATACCTAATTGGAGCTCTTGAAATTATTCCTATGTCTACTAAAACAAGTTTTGGTGAGTTATCTAAAATAAGATAAGCCATATGTTTTCCATTCTCATCATATAATACTGTCAAAGCTGACCAAGCTGCGCATGTTGCTGCAATTGTAGGCACAGTAACTACAGATATATTACTTCTTTCTCCTACTGCCTTTACTAAATCTAATACGGCTCCTCCGCCTACCCCAATAATCAAATCTACTCCAAGTTCATGTGCTATAGATGTATATTTTTGAATACTGCTTTCTGTAGGATATCCCTTAAATTCTTTTGTTTCAAAATTAACACCTGAACTATTAAGACTTTTAAAAAGTTCTTCGCCTGCCACAGACAAAGCAGTTTTCCCTCCTATTACTAATGCATTCTTACCTAATTTTGCTATATACTTTCCTGATGATTTGATAATACCGTCTTCATTAATATAACTCTCTGGTGTTTTAATTGATATCATATTCTTCTACCCCTTTCTTACTTAAAATTATTTGTTTTTAATTATTAATGATATCCATTTAAATCATATTAAACTTGTTCTTCTTTAATATAGTAGAATGGGTCTTTTTCATACCATTCTTTCTTATAAGGTAGTTTTAAATTTTCCGAAATATTTCTATTAAACATAGTATTCTTAAGTATTCTAACCAATCTCCTAGCTACATCAAAAGCCCCTGCATAACCCAAATAGTTATTTGCCTGACCAAATAAAGGTAACACTGGGATTCCCTGTTTTGCTACTTGAACATTTGCTCCTGTATGTCCTATAACAATATCTGGTTTATCTCTTTCTAAAAGATTAGCTAATTCAAATGGTTGACCCGTCGCTGCATTAAACAAAAGTCTGTCTTTATTTGGTAATACTTCAAGCAATGGATCTGCGAACTGATCATAATGGAAACCTTTCAGTCCAATTACTTCTATACCAATATCCAAGAGTAATTCAGTCATAGATAAAATTCTGATTTCTCCGCCAGTTAAATATGCCCTTTTACCTTTTAGAGATTTTCTATAGGGCTCAAGTGCTTCATCTAATTCACTACTTTCCTTTTCAATAAGTTTTGCAGCTTCTGCTTCAAGCCCAAAGTACGTAGCAATATCTTTTATCCATATTTCAGTATTTTTTCTTCCTATTGGGATTGTTTTTAATACAAATGGCATATCGTATAGTAATTCTAAATGCTTTGTAAAATAATCATCGTGAGTTGCACAAATACTAATATTTAATGCAGCATCAGTTACATACGTAAAAGTATCCGGTTCTGCATAACATGGTAAAAATCTAACAGTGAGTCCTAGCGCATTTAATAATCTTTCAAGTTCTAATTCATCAGCTCGACTCATAGAAGAGACATTCAAAACATTAACAGTACGACTTATTCTATATTTTTCTTTTAATTTTTCTACATCATTTTCAAATAGTCTTTCTTCTACTGGCACTTGTTGATCTCTTACCAAATTTCGCAGTAGCCCATGATAAACGGAATCATAGGCTGTAGCCATTATTCTAGTTTTAAATCCCTCACAATGAATTGCTACTAATTTTGAAGAAACTTGAGGTCGTACTTGTTCTAATAGACCATCAATATCATCACCTATTAACGCAGGTACGCAACCATTAGCGACTATTATTGCATCTGGTCTAAATTCACTCTCAGCATAAAAAATTGCTTCTCTTAATTTTTCTACCCCTCCAGCAATAACATCTACTTCGTTTAAATTAGTATTTAACCACACGTTTGATTTGGCCTTAGGATCTCTCAGCTGCTTAAAAACTTTACTTTGTGCTGCTCCAGCAATACTACAGCTTCCACAACCTACAGGTGCATGCATTATAATAACTGCATTACGAAGAGTATTCAGTATTGCAAGGCTTAAAGTAAATTGACAACCTGAAGTCTGAGAGAAACCCCTTTCATTACCATTAATACATCCTTTTTTTGCACAACTGAGAAGTTCGCTGCATGTACCACCAAAAGCATTCGTTACGATAAACCTATCTTCACGTGGTGGTGGTGTTTTAGAATCTATATAATTTATACTATTAATCGAATCACTCATATCTTTCCTCCTAAATTATTATTATCTTCCTCATACAAGCAAAGTAATTAAATCCTCAACTAAATTTATTCCACCTCTAAAACCAGCATAAGCTCTGCTTAAAGTCGCTCTTGTTGTTACTGGGAAAGAAACATTTAGGAGAGGGTATCCAAACTCTTCTGAAAGATCCTTTTCTAGAGAACTTCCTATTATTACAGCTGGTCCAAAAGAATCATAATATTTGCTACCATCATTTTGAGGCCATATTGATTTCAAATTCCTTCTTACCGCTGATGTATCTGTATCAAAAACAACAGTTGGTTTAAGACCTGATGCATAATTTTCAAATCTCTTTAATAACTGTTCTTCCTGCTCTTTTTCTAATATGTCAGTTATAACTGTGAGTGAAGGTATCCATCCTAATTCATCTGATATAAATTTAGTTATTGCTGGTCCATAGTTTGCATCGGCAACCACAATTCCATAACGCTGCAGATCAACGTCATTAACAATATCAACTATTCTTTCTAAATAATCATAATAAATTTCTCTTTCTTCTTTTATAACTTTTTCTATAACATCATCTTTTACATCTAAAGCTTTTCCTACCACTTCTAGGAATTCACCCGTAGCCCTAGAACCAATAGGAATTGGTGCAATTATATATGGAGTTCCATGAGTTTCTTCAAAAACTTTAGCAGCATCAACTCCATAGAAATCTGAAACAACAATATTTAGTCTTGCCTGAGCTATATTTTTTAAATCTTCTAGTGTTTCACCTTCCCCAAAGAATGTACTTACTTTGAATCCAATCTTATTTAAAAGACTTTTTAATTCTCTCAGATTACCTTTATAAAAGGCATCTTGAGCCGGAACTAACCCAAATATATTGACTACATCTGCTTTCTTATTTTCTTCTGGCACAACAAACTCTTTAAATAATGTTTGCAATACTAAATCATATCCGGTAAAAGAATTACCTCTAAACCCCCCTGTTTCTACAGCAAGAACAGGCTTTTCACTATTGCTAAATTCACTGACAACTTGAGGAACGTCATCTCCTATCATTTCCACCATACATCCAGTTACGACTACATATAAATCTCCGTCTATTACCTCAAGTGTAGATTTTATTTGTTCTCGTAGTCTGTCTTCGCCTCCAAAAATTATATCTTTTTCTATTACATTAGTACTTGGCAGACTCATTCCTGAAACATAGCCTGAACCAAAATGACCCCCGCCTGGATTTGTTGCATTTGAAATATTACTACCACAACCTGCAGATGCATGTACAATGGGAATTGTTCTTGGTAGTGCATGAAGCGTTTCGAGTCCTCCTCCTAGAGAGCATACATATCTTGGTCTATCAATAAATTTACTCATATTGTCCTCCTAAATTCTAATTTCATAATTTTAGATCCATTTGTGACATTTGATTATTACTTATAAGAAAAAAAACTAAGATCATTAATTCAATAAAAATTGAAAAATGTCTTAGTCTCCAGTATTTCTGGTCAACCCACTTAAAACCACTTATTAAATAATATCTTATCATAATATGACGCCAACTTTTACCTAGCATTCCAGTATGTTTAATAATTAATATAGTACCACGACAATTAAATTTTGTATATAGTTTTTAAAATCTAATTATACTTTTTTCTTAGAATAAAATTTTCAAATATTAATTCTGTTCTGCTGCATAACTGATATTCTCCCCTTTTAAGTATCTGCTCCACATCATCAATCGAAAGTAATAAAACTTTCCCTTGTTCATTGTCTTCTTGCATATCTTTTGGTACACCTGTACACTCTCCATAGACTATAGCTACTGTTTCATCTGTAATTCCAATAGCTGAATAGGTAGGCCTCATGCCTATTTTTTTATCAATATATAGTAAATCAAGATTAGTTTCTTCTTTTAGTTCTCTAATTGCAGTATCCTCATAGGTTTCCCCTTCCTTCACCAATCCACCAGGAAAAGCGATTATTTTAGAATTTACTGCTACTCTATATTCTTCTAAAACTACAAGTTTACCGGTGTCTTTATGGATAGAACAAATAATAATTCCATCTGCAATTAAATTTTCTTTATCCACTAGGTCTCTTTCAAATTGAATTGTATCTTTACGAGAAAATAAATTCCATACCATTTCCTTTCCAGATTTATTAAGGTATTTTATATCGTATATGTTTAGTACTCCTTCACTACCCTTATCAATAACCTCTAATATTTTAATATTGCCCATTGCTTTCACTCTCCCTGAATTTCTAACAAGACTACTTTTTTCTATTGTAATCATGATAATTACTTTGTACATTTGCAATAAATATGAGATTTTATTAATTTCAAAACTAAAGACCAGTACAATTAATTTCAAAATTGTTCTGGTCTCCAGGATATCTGGTCAACATTGTAACATCTAGCTTATTTTATAGCTTCAAGTTATTTATATGTTTCTAATATATTCCCATAAATATCTTCTGCTAGTCTTAACCCTCCACTATATCCAATATAACTTCTATCTAATACTAACCTATGCATAACAGGCAAAGATATATTTAACCAGAAACCCTTTAGTTCAGATACTATATCTCTATCCCAAGAACTACCAAGAATTAATGGTGTATGATTAGTATGATCAATTTCTCTTAGTTTTTGATTAATTATTCCTCCATCAATCTCGAAAGTAACCTTTGCAGATGTACTCTTTGATAAGTTCTTGAATTCATTAATAATAAGTTCTTGATATTCTTCTGGTGTGTTGTCAGTAATAAACTGTTCACCAGGAACAATACCGAGTTCATTTAGCAAAAATTTACTAACTCCTATTGCATAAAAAGAATCGCTTATATTAAAAAACCTACTAGCTAAATCAAAACGGAATTCAATAAAAAAGTCTGCTGACCTTTCAATATAATAGTAATATCTTTTTTCTTCTTTTTTAATGAATTTCTCAACTTTTTCACTATCTAACTGTGCAAATTCCCCAACTGTCCTTAGGAACTTACTAGTTTCACCTCCTCCTATAGGTAAAACCGGATAATGCAGATAAGGTGTTCCATACTTACTTTCCAATAATTTAGCAGTTTTTAATCCTACCCAAGGCGACAATACCAAATTGAATTGAGCCCTCGGAATTGTCTTCCACTCTTTAACTCCATCAGATTCTGGTCCAAACAAAATGTTTACCTTTAAGCCAATACCTTCTAACAATTTTTTTATTTCGCCAAGATTCCCTGCCCAAAAACTATCTTGATATGGAACTACTGACCAAACATTAACTAACCCTTTTTCTTTTTCATCAGTACTCTCACCAACGAATTGGTTAATAATAGCTTCAGTTACTAATTCATGGCCTAGATAATTACTTCCTTTAAACCCACCAGTTTCAGCATGAACTATTGGTATACCTCTTTCTTGGTACTCACTAACCACCTGGCCTACATCATCACCAACTATATCTGCAGTGCACCCCGTTAACACAACTAAAAGTTCGAATTTTAAAACCTTAAGAGTTCCATCAATTACCTCTCTTAACCTATCCTCTCCACCAAACACTACTTCCCTTTCAGTTGAATTTGTACAGGGAATTGAACTACCTCCAGCATATCCTACTCCTTGATATCCTGATTCAGAGCTTAGTCCACGAAAAAGTTTAACTCCACAGCCAGGTCCTGAATGAAGTATTGGCACTGCTCTGTTAATTGCAACTACTGTTTGTTGTGCACCAAGAGCACAATAATGTCTTGGATGTTCTACAATATTAGTCATTTATATCATCCTCCAAAAATGTGTTTGGATCTTGCTCTAACCACCAACTAGTGTATGGAAGTTCTGAATGA
>Ga0209430_1001967_pt1 | contig 14038 bp, 11 predicted proteins | sample BarGraIncub1133A_FD_184504 | JGI IMG/M metagenome (GOLD analysis project Ga0209430, IMG submission 184504) | Arctic peat soil microbial communities from Barrow, Alaska - Barrow Graham LP Incubations 11-33A (SPAdes) (version 2) | ecosystem: Environmental > Terrestrial > Soil > Wetlands > Peat... | reverse complement strand
TCGTCTGGTTGTGTGTGTATCCGAGGCTGTCAAGAAAAGTGCCGCGTGGACCATTCCCGCCCGTAAACTGGTGACTGTTCCAAACGGTATCCGCTTTTTTACGCCTGGTATCTCCACCTTTCGGGCCGAATTCGGCATCCCGTCGACAGCGGTTCTGATCGGTAATGTTGGTAACTTGTACCCCGTCAAGGGGCAAAAATACCTGGTCGACGCATTTGCCAGGCTTCTCAAGTCCCACCCTGAGTCCTGTCTGGTACTGGTCGGGCGCGGTGCTGAGGAAAACAGCCTCCAAAAACAGGTCCGGGAGCTGGACATTCCGGTAGGCAGAGTCATCTTCACCGGTTTTCGCAATGATGTTGAAAACATCCTCAACGCTCTTAATCTCTACGTTCAGCCTAGTCTTTCCGAGGGGCATCCTTTGGCGGTACTTGAGGCGATGTCGCTTGGCATACCGGTGATTGCCTCTGCAGTAGGCGGCATTCCCGAAGTTTTTGAGCAGGAAAGATACGGGACATTGGTTGCCCCGGGGTCCTCTGAAGCGCTGCATGCCGCTCTGCTGACATACTTTCGTCATCCGCTGACCTTTCAGGAAAAGGGTGCGTCGGCCCGGGTCCATGTTCAGAAAAACTTCTCAATCGAGCAGATGACCGAGAGGTATATCGGCCTTTATGAGCAGATTCTGGGAGGCCAGCGAGTTGGTGAGCATAAACACATGGTAAGTTAAGACTCAATTTTTGCGTAATATGAGCAGGAAACAATGTGGCTAACGCTCTTATCCTGTTTTCAGTGGCAGGAAGGCCGGTATAAACCGGAATAAGGGGATTGTGACCTATGGAAACCGACATACTGCAGAATGTATACACATGTGTACCGGCTTATCGTGTCAGGGAAAAGATTATGACCTTTCCGGTAGTGCTGCTGGCCATTTATCTGCTGATTGAGTACGGCCGACCGCTGTTTCTGGCACCAATCAAACCGGGGTTGCTTGTGCAGGGAGTACTGATCCTCTGTCTGCTGCCATGCGGAACCGCAATTGGCAAAGTTCTGAGTGAGAAATACTTCAGACTGTATCTGTTCATGCTCCTGTTTATGACGCTGCATGTCTTTATCGCCACCAATAATTTCTATGCTCTTTTGGGGCTAAAAGTAATGGTTTCTTATCTGATTGTCGGAGTGTCCTGCTGCGTCTTTCTCGACAGCATCAACAAGCTGAAAGCCTTCTTCTCTATTTTTACCCTGGTGGTGGCACTCTGTGCGGTCAATCGCATTTCCGGGGCCAATTTTCTCGGTATCTCGGGAGGGGGAGTTTTTGGGGACGAGAACGACTTTGCTCTGATGATGAATGTGGCACTACCGATAGCTTTTTATCTCGGCCGTACACAGAAAGGCTTGAAAAGGTGGCTTTTCTGGATGGCTGCGATCTCTTTCATTCTCGGCAATATGGTCACCGCCTCCCGCGGCGGGTTTGTCGGTCTTGTGGCGGTTGGAACCGTCTGCTGGTTTTCGTCGAAGCATCGTCTCAGGGCAATTCCGGTCCTGGTGGTGCTGGCGATTCTGGCCTGGAATTTTGCTCCTCCGCTCAGTAAGGAAAAGATCCAGGGACTTGGCCTGAACAGTGCGGAAAAGGACACCGGTAAAGATCGCATCGAGTTATGGAAAGTCGGCTGGAAGGCTTTCGTCGACAATCCGGTCATCGGCGTTGGTCAAGGAAACATGCCGGTTGTGATGAACAAGTACCGCTTTGACAAGTCGGGGGAGAGTTTTTGGACACATGACATGTGGGGCAGGATGACCCACTCGGTTTATTTGACCCTGCTGCCTGAACTGGGGCTGATCGGTACAATTATCTTCGTGCTGTTATTGAAGGAATTGTATGCCAAAAAAAAGAAAATCAACGAGTACTGCACCCGGATAACGAACAGGGAAGAATCATCCGACATCGAAAACCTCAACCGGGCTCTACAGGTGAGTCTGTTCGGTTTTCTGATCACCGGCATATTCCTGTCCGTGCTGTATTACCCTCCATTCTGGAATATCTCGGCGCTTTTAATCACGCTGTCACTGGTCTCTTCTCGAATCACGGGAGGAGAGGGGCAGACTGCTGACTGACTCGTCCACACTCGCATGTCTTGAATTATATTGCTAAGGGAACATCAATGTTTGAAAAAATGAGAGCCGTAAAAAAAAAGGTGTATTTATTGTATAGAAATATCTTCGAGTCGATCGCCTATCGAATCGTGAGAAAACGCAGCGTAGTCAGAACTCCAAAAAAAATTGTCTTTGTCTGCACGGGCAACATTTGCAGAAGCGCGTTTGCTGAAAAATTGCTGAAAGAAGGGGCGTATGGTCACTTTCCGGCCATAGAATCCTGCGGCCTTGACGTCGAAGTGAGGTCTCCTCCCCCCTTTGAAGCTGTGTGCGCTGCCGATAAAATCGGTTTGGACCTCAAAAATCACCTGTCCAAGGGGATAGAGTGTTGCGATCTGGAAAGTGCCGATCTGATTCTGGCAATGGAGTACTGGCACTATTGCAAACTGGTCGAATTTTTCCCTCATAAGAGGCGACATATTAAGCTGCTGAGAGAGTTTGCACCTTTTCCGGAAAACCTGTTGTGTAATATCGATGACCCTTTTGGTCACAACGAACGTGCATTTGAAAAATGTTTCGAGCAGATACGGCGGTCGGTCTCTGCCATCAAGATGCCGATTCTATCAGCAGGGGGCATGATGTGACCCTAAAGATCAAAATCAGACGGATATTTTCTGCATTATTGGCTTTTAGTGGAATACATTTTTTGCTTGAACGCATATGCCTGTCCGACCGTGCGTTTGTGTTGATGTATCATCGAATTTTGCCCTCTGCCGAAAACCAGGCATGCTACGTACAACCAGGTATGTTTGTAACCCCGGTGACCTTTGAACAACAGGTGGCATATGTAAAGGAACACTTTGAGGTCGTGTTTTTGGACGACCTGATCGAAAAGGCGCAGAAGGGAGAATATATTGGCAGACACTGCGCGCTTACATTTGATGACGGGTGGCGTGATAATTACACCGCTGCATTTCCTGTGCTTGAAAGATACGGTGTGCCTGCAACCATCTTTCTATCAACCGGCTTTGTGGGTACCACACGGACATTCTGGCCTGAGGAACTTTGTTATTACCTTGAGCGCATCGATCTCGGCACTTTTGCAGATATCAATGCACCACCCTCATGGGACCGCTTTACCGGTATGATAGGCAAATCTCAATGCCGTAGCCGGGAATGGTTCCTCGACCGCTCGATCGAAACCATGAAGGTTTTTACCCTCTCTGACCGGGAGGAAATACTGAATTACCTTCGAAATATGCTGGGCGCGCAAGCGATTCCCCGGCAGATGCTGAATTGGGATGAGATACGTAAGATGGGTCTGAGCGGGCTGATCCGGTTTGGCGCACATACTGTCAACCATGAAATCCTCGACCAAGTGCCGCTGCGAAAAGCACGGGCTGAAATCATCGTTTCCCGGAACGAGATCGAATGCCATCTTGGGACTAAGGTCACAACATTCGCCTATCCTAACGGCAATCACAACGCAGGTGTTCGGCAGCTTCTGGCTGAGAACGATTTTGATGTTGCAGTGACAACGCGCAAAGGACTACTGGGCCATGCCTTGCCATCTCTGGAAATCCCCAGAATAGCGCTTCACGAAGATGTCAGTGCTACAATACCAATGTTGCGGTCGAAAATTCTGCTGCACTCTTTCTGAAAAATGACGCTATGAATATACTCATTACAGACGGCGAAAATAGATCGGCGCTTGCCATGACCCGCTCCCTGGGACGAAAGGGACACTCGGTGTTCGTCTCCGGTCTGGAAACGAAAAACATCTCGGCCAGTTCCGCGTTTTGTCTAAAATCCTTCGCGTCACCCGATCCGCTTGCACATGGCGATAACTACTCCGCGGCAATAGCGAAAATAGTCCAAATGGAACACATCGATGTGATCTTTCCGATGACGGAACAGTCGGTCTATATCCTTAACGGGGCTCGAAGCAATTTCGGTGCATCCGTAGTTCTGGCCTGTGCGCAAGCTGAAAAAATGGAAGCTGTCTCGAACAAATACCGGTTATTCCGGTTGGCGGAAAACATGGGGATAGCGATGCCAAAAACCTTGTACGTGAAAAGTCGGGATGATTTCTACGTGCAGAAGGTGGCCCCCAGCGATTTCCCGGTTGTTGTGAAACCGGCTTTCTCGAAGGTTGTAGTGGGGGAAAGGATTGTCTCGTCCGGCGTGATGTACGCCAAAGATCAGGACGAGCTATTCCGCCTGTACGACACGAAGGAGGTGCTCCAGTATCCGTCCCTGATTCAGGAATTGATCGTGGGGGAGGGGACCGGACTGTTTACACTCTTCGATGGTGACCGCCATCTTGCGCTCTTTTCGCATCGACGTCTGTTGGAAAAACCACCATCCGGCGGGGTCAGTGTGCTGTCCGAGAGTATCCCTCTGGATGAAGAGATGGTCGAAGCAGCTCACAGACTCCTGGCTGCAGTCAAGTGGACTGGCATCGCCATGGTCGAATTCAAACGGGACGCCAGAGATGGCACGGCCAAACTGATGGAGATCAATGGCAGATTCTGGGGGTCGCTGCAACTGGCTGTTTCGTCGGGAGTGGATTTTCCCGCGTTATGTCTGGACTATTATCTCGGCAACAAACCGGCTGCGCTCATGTCCGATTACATGGTGGGACACAGACTGAAATGGGGCCTTGGGATACTGGATCATCTGATCATCCGCCTGAAGACCGGCGGCCAGTCTCTCAACCTTCCCCCAAACTCTCCCTCGCGGTGGCAGGTGGCAATGGAACTTATGAAAGTGGGAGATGCACAGACGTCATTTGATGTCTACGATCGTAAAGACTGGAGGCCGTTTGGTGAGGAACTCAAAACGTACATAAGGAATATTTTATGAGCGAAATAGAACTCTCCTTTATCATACCGACACTCAACGAACAATTGCATATCGGTGGCGTGCTGGATTCAATAAGGGAGAATGCCGATGGTTGCTTCCAGTACGAGGTACTTGTGGTCGATAACGGTTCCCATGACCGGACAGTGGATATTGCACGCGAAAAAAACGCTATTTGCCTTGAAGCACTTGGTTGCACAATATCGTCCGTGAGGAACCTGGGAGCATCGAAAGCTAGCTCCGATATCCTGGTGTTTCTCGATGCCGATGTGTACCTGAGAAAGGACTGGGGCTGGCGAATAAAGCCGGTTATGGAAAAACTGCACTGTCAACATGGCCTCATCACTGGTTCCTTCTGTGGAATCAGTGATGAAAATAACTGGATAGAGAAAATCTGGTTCGCACCCAGAACGACTATGAAAGAGATAAACTACATGAACAGCGGACACCTGATAGTCCACAGGAACCTGTTCGGTCGAATAGGTGGATTTGCTCCCGAAATGGAAACTGGAGAGGATTGTGATTTCTGTGCCCGTGCACGGAAGGTGGGGGCTCGGATCGAGAACAATCCTGACTTGAAAGTGATGCATGCAGGGTATCCCAAAAGTATAAAGCGTTTTTTCGGGAGGGAACGGTGGCATGCCCGTGGGGACTATCGCTCCGTCAAAACGCTTGTATCCTCGAAGCCTGCACTGATTAGCCTTGCAAACCTTTGTATGGCGATTACCTGCACAATCTGTATGGTTGTCTGCCCGCAACCATGGTTGACGTTTGCCGGTGTCTATATTTTATTTCTTGCAAGCGTATCACTGGTTGCCGCTATCCATAAATATCGAGGCAAGTTAAAACCCGGCGTTTTGGGCGCCATTCTTCTTTATATGATCTATTTTACTGCCCGCACGGTCGCCATGGCAGACGTAGCTTTTCGATCCCTCACTGTTAGAAGACCAGTGCGAGCTTCAGTCTGAAATGTTTTTATAAAAGACAACAGGCAAGATGTTGTCGAATCTCAAACAGAAGTGAATTAACTTCAAAAATACCATTGTCAGATCGTAAGCTTCTCCGACCTAGGTGCCGATAAAGTTTACAATAATCATTTCAACCAGTTAGCTTGATACTCGTTAACCGTTGTAATTCTAGCTAGATCCATGGACATGAGATGCTGGCATGGATAATGCGTCAGTACAGTATATCTAACTTGGAATCTCCATGCGTTTGTCAGAGGAACATTCATGGGGAATCTGGCAAAGCATCAAATGGGGGCCACTATGAACGGAACCAAGGTATGTTTCACAGTTGTATTGGTCTCGACATTGTGTTTTGCCGGTATTGCAAAGGCAAACTTGCTATCAAACGGGGACTTTTCGACAGGCACACTTGCCGGTTGGGAAACGAGCGGCAATGTGATTGCAACTGATTATGCATCCATGCCTGCAGGTTACAGGAATACATGGGATCTGAGTGCGTGGAATGCTCGTATGGATGGAAGTTTTGCCTTGTTTGAGAGTACGCCGAGTCATCTGTATGCAAAAGCAACTCAAGTGCCAGGTTCTTCACCCCCAACGTCCTTATCTCTTGACTATGCGGTTGCGTGGTCCAATCCAACGATTCCAGATGCCGGGGGCAACCCAAATGCGTCTGGATATTTTTATGTTCAAACCTTTGGAGTGACTGCTGACGGCCAGGTACACCCTCTTACATATAATGAGGTAGCATGGTTTGCGACAGATCCCGGTCCTGACAAGGATGTTATTACAGGAACATTGTACACTCAAAACTTTATTCAGTATCCCGATCTTGATTTCAAAGATATTTTAATGGACATCAATGCGTACAACCCTAATCAATCCTTGAACCAGATTATTGGGATTGACAATGTCAATCTATCGGTCCCCACTCCCGAGCCTTCAACGATTATTCTGTTTAGCATTGGCATGGCCGGTCTTGCTGGATTTGGACGGAGATTGAAAAGAAGCTGAATGCACAAAAAAATGAGCGCTCAAGAGCTTGGTCAACAGACGACCTTGCAACTTAAAACGCTCAATTTTGTGTATCTTCCCTCTGGAACCAGAACGTTACTTATTTGGCGGTCACTCGCAAGCCGGAAGGTGCGGCGAGAAGGGTCGGGCTCGGAGTCGGGGTCGTGCCATTAACCAACCCGATCATGCGGTTGCCTTTGCTGTCAACCTGAGAGGGTTTGTCGGTCGTGACGACGAGCTCGTCCACGTATTCGGTCTGATTCTGTGGTGCTCCACCGTTCCAAGTCGTCATGATATATGAGAAGTTGGCATAATCACTGGTTGAGGACAGAGTGCGGTGAGTTGTGTCTTCAAATATTAAGACGCCATTTTTCCACATTCTGACTACAGGACTGCTTGTGGACAAATTCGCGTATATTTCAAGGCATTGCCACGCGTCTGTGTCGAGTTTGGCTCCTGTAACGGGGCCATAATCTGCCGGTTCATTGGAAGCGATGATTTGCCCGGATGCGTTGGCAATAAAAGAAAGGTAGCCTACATTTCCCCCGCTGGCATTGGCAACATGAATTCGCAGTATTTTAATGAATCCCGCAGCTCCGCCTGCATTGGCCCAACTCCAAGGAGAAGCAAAATAGTAATATCCTCTTGCCCATATCTCCTGCCCGTTTGTAACTGATTGCGAATGATTTAATTCTCCATGATCTATAGTCCACCCTTCGGAACCTTTTGGCCATAACATCTTCGCAGACTTTGAGCCACTTGCCTTTTTATCAGAAGAAAAAGTCGTCGCAGAACCTGCATAGTCGAACCCGGAAGCCCCCTGGGCTAAAGAACCCACTGATCCGCTTTCAAAGTTCGCACTTTTCGTCCAAGCAAATGCCTGCGCCGAGGTAAAAAATAACAATAGTGACAAGATGTTAAACAAAACAAACCTTTTTCTGTTTTTAACTAAACTAACCATTCAGATCTCCTTTACGACACTGTTTGATACATATTCATGCTACATGGAATAGTTACTATTGCTGGCCGATTATTCTCAGGTTTTGTGGCGGGGATAATTGTGTTGGCATTCCATTTGCCACAATCAGGTTATCGATCCACATTGACTGATCCACCGGCGAACCAACTCCGATATAGGGCCCGATGAGAACCTGATTAAACTTCATGTCTGGGTTCTGGCCGGTACGGAAAACCATATTTGTGTTACTTACAATCGGTTTGCCATCGAACCAGTATTGAAGGACGCCATCCTTTACTGCTTTACCGTTGGCGATGCTGTTCATTTTTACGTAAGTCTCAACCAAATGCCAATCACCTTTGTAAAGCGGTCCCTGGGTATTGGAAAAGAGGTCAGTGCTTGATTTCCATATCGTTTTCCCGTTCCAATAAACACTGCCGTTGGCATAACAATCACCTTTACCATACCCATCGCTATCTCCGTTGCAACCTGCAACGGCCCTGTTTTCGGTAATGCTTGTCAAGTCTTTGCCAATATTGGAAAGACTGACATTAACTCCGTCCTGGATAAGAACTTGGGGCTTTCCCGCATTCTCCTCCATATAAAGCGTCAAGTGTGTGTAGGCCGGTCCCGTCCAATCTGTGTCCTTGTTGGTCAGGAAGTAAAACAGGTGCGGATGATACGCGACGCCAGACCCAACCCAGCTTGTGCTATGTTTCTCGTAATAGCTGATATAAATGGAATCGGTTTCTGTAAACTTTTTTCTCATTGTGGTGGCCGTATTGTCAGGGGTGACAGCACCCTTTGCAAAATGAAATTCCAACGATTTGGTGCTGTTTGCTACATGTTCAACACTTGAGAGTTTTGGACTAGTGTTGTCGTACCATCCCCTGGTGCTGAAATTCCCATCCTCAAAATTTTCCTGGAAGAGAGTGCCTGCACTTCCTTGGCTTGCCAAGCCAAGAACGAGTGCTGAAAAAATTGCAGTAATCAATCTCTTTTTAATGTTCATATGTCTCCTTTCATCACGTGCCGCCTGCGCTTCGCGCCGGCTTCTCATGCTGTACTCTTTAACACAGTCTGATCAACTGCTTCCCGCCACGAGTCACCTTTTCATCTCTAGGAAAATGGAAGGTTTTAGTGGCATTGTACGTCAGTACTGTGTGTCTTGAGTAACGTCGTAAGTCTTACATGGTTTAAATTCTAGCATACGATGTTAACGATTAATGTGATTCACATCATCAAAAAACGAAAAAAGCCGGGATGCCGAATACGTGTAATTGTATTTCGGCAACCCGGCTGTCTCTTTGAGACCCTGTAGGCTTTCCGCCCCATCTTCGCAGATGGTTTAGTATTATCGTCTACTCCATGTTTTATTCGTATGCATTTATATAGCATGACCCATTTATCGTCCGATGTGATTTGTGTTACAATAAATCCAATATTTAACAACAGCGCGAGCGTTTCACCTCTCTGACGGCGCCCACATGACCATCCTCCTGCCTCTGATGTAACACCACCATGCAGCAAAAATGGCTGCATTGACTGTGACGAAATACACAGGAATCTTTAATAACGCATGAGTAGGTGTCGATTTAGCTGCCCACCCCCCTAAGGCAAGGCCGTAGAAGGTTAGATGTAAGAAAAACAAAATGGAGTATCCGACCGAATGGGGGCTTAACGCCGCATTGGTCATAAAAGCGGTAAAAAGGAAGAGAGGGACCAACCAGCGCAGCAGCTTATGGCAGAAATATTGATATGAAAACAGGCCATAACGCAAAGGATTAAGAAATTCAAGGTTGCAAAAAAACACTGTTAAGCCCCTGATCACTGTACGAATCTTGCGATCGAACTCACGCCTGTTATCGGAAATATCCTGGTAGTAGCCAATGGCGTCTGGATCGCTCACACCCCGCATCCCCAGCCTCATACTGTTTAAAACTGTCCTGAAATCACTCTGCATCTCTCCGGAAAAATCGTGACATACCGCTTTGCGTGCAGCAAAGAACGATCCGCTGAGGCCGACAAGAGAGTTGACCCGCGACTCCAAATTTCTCAGCCACATTTCGTACCTGACGTAAAACCCTTCACCGCACGGCTTCCCATTGCGGCCAATCACCCTGTCGGCGCTGCTTACACAGCCGACAGTCGGGTCGGCGAAGTTGGCAATGATTTCCCTAAGCCCGCAGGGATCTATGCGGGTGGCCACGTCGGAAAATACTATGACTTCACCGGTGGCGTGGAGCACTGCATCTTTCTGAGCGCTTTCCTTGCCGCGACGCTCCGGGAAGGCTAGGAGCTCTATACCATGGGGGGCAAAGCTGCGCACGATATCGTTAGTTCCGTCACTGGAACCATCGGAGGCTACCAGTACCTGGAGTTTTTCCCGGGGATAGTCCAGGGCGAGGGTATTTTCGAGCTTGTCCTTGATCCTGCGCTCTTCGTTGCTGGCGGTGATAATCAGGGTTGCGTGCGGTTCAAAAGGTGCTTTTATCGTCGGTTTCCTTCTGAGTAAGAGGAGTGATAACGGGTAACCGAAGTAGGCGTGGAAGACCAGAAAAAGTGATGCTGCAAAAATCAGTTCCATGGGATGCTCCTTTAGTAAGACTTTATCCAGAAACGGAAGTCGTAATAACACGGAGCAACGGAGCAATGGAGAAATCAAACCTTACAGAAAAAGGATGATTCTTCACAATGGTGAAGCTGAAAAGTTTTTTATAACAGACCTATTCTCAGATTTTTCTCTGTTGCTCCGTTGCTCTGTGTTTCAAATGTTTTTTTGGGTTTATCGTGCCCAGTTTACGCCATCTGCTGCTTGCCAGTGCCGTTGACGGGTTCCTGGCACTGTACTGCGATAGAGTCGGTAATACTTCTCGGCCATCTTTTCTGCCGAAAAAACGGACTCTACCCTGCTTCTGGCAGCTCTCGACATCTTCTCTCGCAGTTCCTTGTTCTCCCGAAGGAGCAGGCATTTTTCCGCAAATGCATCTGGATTGCGACTGTCAATCAGGAATCCTTCAACTCCATTTGTGATGATCTCGTTAATCCCTCCCACTGCGGGGGCGATTATGGGGATGCCTCGGGCAAGGGCTTCAAGAATAGTCATAGGGATACCCTCGTGAACCGAAGTGTTCAGGTAGAGGTCTATGCCACGATAAAAAGTGTCCATGTCGTCCTGGTGTCCTTTCAAGATAAAGCGCTCTTGCAGGCTGTAGCGTTGAACCATGGATTCGAGAACAGGACGCTCAGGTCCCTCTCCCGCAAGCTCAAAACACACATCCTGTGCGTTGGTGGAAGCGATTGATCTGGCAACCTCAACCATGAGAGGGTAGTCCTTGACCGGAAAAAGTCGTCCGGAAGAGCCAATTACAAACGTCCCGGTTTTTGCTTTGGATAACGCGGCATCGGGTATTTCAATGCCGTTGTGAATTGCCTCGACGCTGTCTTCACGGAATGCATGGTGCTCCACGAGGAAATTTCTTACATCCGCCGATACCGCAGCGGTTCTCGTAAAATATCTTGCAAGTAGATAAAAATTGGCTTTAGAGACAAATCGTTTTACGAGAGTGGCATTCTCCTCGGCTAATTCCGGTAGCCCATGTTGGGTGGCGATCAGCTTTATCTTTCCACTGAAGCCTGCTGCCAGCGTGGCTATAATATTTTCCTTGTAACGGTGTGAGTGAATCAAATCGGGAGGGGAATCGCTCAAAATCGCACGAGTCCTGCGTACAATTTCCCAAAATGAACATTGTTTCTCATCGATAACGTGAACAGTTATTCCGGTTTCTCTCAAATTTCCGGCAAGTCTCCCTTCGTTGAGAAGGATTATGACAAGGTCGAGATCGGGATAGCCCTGCAGATGACTAAGCAGGTTGAAGGCCATCGCTTCGGCGCCTGCCCAGAGGTCACCGGAGATGAAGTGAAATACCCTCAGTTTTGAACTATATGCGCTATTCATGGGTTATGAGGAAATGCACGTTGGGTTCATCCTCTTGTCCTATCAAAATACTGCAAATTGATTGAACCTGCATATATTCAACGAATCTGCATTCATTTTTGATGCCACCATCCATGGCCCAGTAATTAGTACACTTTTTAGACAATCATGGAAGGTTCTGATGTTAAGCAATAGTTCAATTATTAGCACGGAGTTATGAAAACGCAGGCTTGGTGGGTGGAGAGGGAATTGTAAAATAATCCTCTTTGTTAATTTATTTGCGGTAATGGTTTGAATCTATCTTATTAACATCATGAAATTTTTTCCCCTGCCCCCTCGCTCCCCTTTGATACTGGCTTCAGAGTTGTTTCCTGATTCCACTGTGTCTCTTTTTCAACAACCATATTCAGACGGTATCAATGCAACTCATCATAATAACAGTACTACTTATAAATAGTGACTTGGCATGTTTTATGGGTAGCACACATGAGTGATTTCCTTAACGCACGTACCCTGTTTATCAGGGTCATGATTCTGAAAACGGTTGCGCAGTAACGCCGACCGGAGTCGGTCAAAAAAATCTTGTCTGAAAAGGAGTATGACATGAGAAGAGAAGAGGAGCTTGACATGAGAAGAATACACTCTCGGTTGTTTCTGGCACTGTTTTGCACACTGCTGTTTCTGGTATTGGCCGGGCTGTGCGGTTGTGGAGGTGGAGGAGGGAGTGACAATACGACCACGCCTACGAAGACGCCTACGACCACGCCTACGACCACGCCTACGACCACGCCTACGACCACGCCTACAACCACGCCTACGACCACACCTGCGACCGCACCCAAGCTTGTTTCACTAACAATCACTCCTTCCAGTGCGACAGTTGTTTCCGGGGCGGGCTCGCCATTCTCAGTCAAAGGAAAATATTCTGATGACTCGATCGTCGACCTGTCTAATCAAGATATCTGGCATCAAAAAACAATCACAGGGGCCACTATTACCAACATCGTGGTTAATGGCGTGGTCACCATTTATTCAAGCAGTGGATCAGTAACAGAAATTACTGCCGAAAAGGACGGGATCACATCTAACACCGCGATCCTGACGGTAAAGTAACTCTGAGATTATGTATGATGTCCGAGTAAGGGAAAAAATCCTTCTGGGAAAGTAATTTACCAGAGAGCATCTGTGTCCTCCTCTTAGCGGGGTGAGAGAACCAGATGCTCTCTTTTTTCAAAGAGTGGTTATGTTCATTTATGCTATCGATTGATTAAGATAATTCATCTTTCATCGGTAATACCGAAGCCAAATACCTTTACAAGGTACTTGGCTTTTTTTGTTTTTATGTGTTCCCCGTCACAACAATCCGCAGAGATTTAGGTAATGATACATTCTAAGGAGGCTAACAATAGTACCCGAATTCATATTGCTAGCCTTCTGGATGGTCAAGTGGGCGTCTATTTATATTAAATATAAATAACAAATATGTAGTCGTTCCGTGACACGTGTCACATAAAAATAATCGATGTTGGGCGATAGTACAAACAAAAGAAGTGCTGTTTCCGAAGAGGTAAACCCAGGGTAACCTGGGGGCACAAAGCTACGGATCCTGAAATTATTCTAGGCGTGTTTCAGGATGGCCGGGTTGGCGAAGGAACAGGTTCCCTTGTAGTTAATATAACTACGGCGGACTGTCCCTTTTTTTTTGCTCAAAATAGCTGTTAAGAGCAATAAAAAATGACATTCACGCGCCAAACATCCAAAGGAGCCAGTTTATGAAATGTAACACCCTAAAGATTTTTTTCTATGCGTGTATCTTTAGCATAGTCACAGCAACTGCCAGCCAGGCAAGAGATGTAACCTTACAGTGGGATCCCAGTGCCGACACTTCCGTAACAGGATATAAAGTCAATTACAATGCCGACTCTGCAACTACTCCTTTTAGCGGGACAGGATCCATTCAAGGTGCCTCTCCGTATGATGCCAAGAAGGTTACAACCGCCACCTTAACCGGCCTTGACCCAAGCCGAGCCTATTATTTTGCCGTTACTGCCTACAATGCCTCAGGAACGGCGAGCTCTTATTCCAATGTTGTCACTGTTTCTGAAGCTGTCCCGCCAACTGTATCGATTACCTCGCCCGCAGCAAATGCCACAATAAGCGGCACAGTTTCGGTCACTGCCAGCGCCACTGATAATGTCGGGGTAACGAAAGTAG
>Ga0209430_1001966_pt1 | contig 14040 bp, 9 predicted proteins | sample BarGraIncub1133A_FD_184504 | JGI IMG/M metagenome (GOLD analysis project Ga0209430, IMG submission 184504) | Arctic peat soil microbial communities from Barrow, Alaska - Barrow Graham LP Incubations 11-33A (SPAdes) (version 2) | ecosystem: Environmental > Terrestrial > Soil > Wetlands > Peat... | reverse complement strand
TGATCATTGGCGGAGGTCCCGCCGGATATGTGGCTGCTGAACGCGCCGGTCACAAAGGCTTGAACGTTGTTTTGTTTGAAAAAAATAAAATGGGCGGTGTCTGTCTGAACGAAGGTTGTATTCCGACCAAAACCCTGCTATACAGTGCCAAAACCTACGAAAATGCGCTGCACGGCGACAAATATGGTGTTTATGGTGATAATATCCGTTTCGATTTCGGCAAAATTGCCGCCCGAAAAGACAAAGTGGTTCGGAAATTGGTTGCGGGTGTAGAAGGCAAAATGAAGTTGCATCATGTTACTGTGGTAAAGGGTGAAGCAATGATTCAAGGCCGCAGCGCCAATGGAGTTGAAGTTACTTGCAACGGAGAAAGCTACTTGGGTGCCAACCTTTTGATCTGCACCGGTTCCGAAGCTTTCGTTCCCCCGATTCCGGGCATTGCCGAAGCAGGAGACATCATCCTGACCAACCGCGAAATCCTCGCACTGAAAGAACAACCCGCTTCCATGGTCATCATTGGCGGCGGTGTAATCGGCATGGAGTTCGCCAGCTTTTACAACAGCCTCGGCACTAAGGTGACCGTGGTTGAAATGCTCCCTGAAATACTCGGTGGCCTCGATTTCGAAATCAGCGCCATGCTCCGCGAAATCTATGCCAAGAAAGGCATTACTTACCATCTGAACGCCAAAGTCGTGAAAGTGGAAGGCAACAACGTCCTCTTTGAAAAGGACGGACAGACCGAAACGGTTACTGGAGAAAAAATCCTCGTGAGTGTCGGCCGTCGTGCAGTGACCAAGGGTTTCGGTCTGGAAAACCTGAGCGTGGAACTGAACCGCGGCGGTATCAAGGTGGACGAGAAGATGCGCACCAACGTTCCTGGCGTATTCGCTGCAGGCGACGTGACCGGTTTCTCTTTGTTGGCCCACACCGCCAGCCGTGAAGGCGAAGTGGTGGTGAACAACCTGACCGGACGCCCCGACATGATGCGTTACGTCGCCATTCCGGGCGTGGTTTATACGAATCCTGAAGTGGCAGGTGTCGGTCTCACCGAAGAAGCCGCCAAGGCCAAGGGTATCGCATTCAAAGTAGCCAAACTCCCGATGGCTTACGCTGGCCGTTTTGTCGCTGAGAACGAAGGCGGCAGCGGTCTCTGCAAAGTGCTGATAGGGGAGAAGTACGGTGAAGTCTTGGGCGTTCACATGCTGGGCAATCCTTGCAGTGAAATGATCTACGGCGCCTGCATGGCCATCGAACAGGAAATGACGTTGGCGGAAATGCAGGAGGTCGTTTTCCCGCATCCGACAGTTAGTGAAATATTTAAAGAAACAATATTCGCATTCTAATAAAACACTCAATACAATGCCAAAAGTACAAAACATCGATCCAAAAGAAATGAGGAAACCGGGATTCGTGGAATTCACGCCCATCCCTGTCAATCAGTATCAAAAAACTGTCAAAGACGAACTTGGAAACTATACCGTGGAGGAATTCAAGGCGATTTTCCACGATATGGCCCTGATCCGTGAGTTCGAAACCATGATCAACCAGATCAAGATCAAAAACGAATACAACGGAACCGCCTACAACCACCCTGGACCTGCCCACCTTTCCATCGGGCAGGAATCGGCAGCCGTCGGTATGGCTTGGACACTGACTGTGGACGACTTTATCTTCGGTAGCCACCGCAGCCACGGTGAAATCCTCGCCAAAGGTATGAGCGCCATCCACCAAAGCGATGACGCTTATCTGATGAACGTGATGGAAACTTTCTTCGATGGATCCGTTTTAAACGTGGTCAAGAAAGATTTCAACGGTACGGTTAAGGAATTGGCCCGCCGTTTCCTCGTTTACGGAGCATTGGCTGAAATCTTTGCTCGTGAGACCGGTTTCAATAAGGGTCTTGGCGGCTCCATGCATGCCTTCTTCACACCTTTCGGCATCTATCCCAACAATGCCATTGTAGGGGGTTCAGGCGATATCGCCGTGGGTGCAGCCTTGTACAAAAAAGTAAACCGTCAGAAAGGGATGGTCATTGCCAACATCGGCGATGCTTCCATGGCTTGCGGACCGGTTTGGGAAGGCCTGAGCTTTGCTACCATGGACCAGTTCAACGAACTGTGGACCGGTGATATGCAAGGCGGACTACCCGTGATCATCAACATCATGAACAACCAATATGGCATGGGTGGCCAGACCAAAGGTGAAACCATGGGTTACGACGTTGCCGCCCGCATCGGTGCCGGTGTGAACCCCGACCAGATGCATGCTGAACGCGTGGACGGCTACAATCCGTTGGCCGTGATCGAAGCGTACAAACGCAAACGTAAAATCATCGAAGATAAAAAAGGTCCGGTTTTATTGGACGTTCTGACCTACCGTTACAGCGGCCACAGCCCCTCGGATGCCTCCTCGTACCGCACCAAAGAAGAAGTGGAAGCCTGGGAAGCTCAGGATTGCATCCATTCCTTCGGCAAACAGATGATCGACGCCAAAGTTGCCACCCAAGCCGATATCGACGGTATCTGGGCAGACATTAAAGCTTTGGTTTATGAAATGTTCCTTAAGTCCATTGATGATGAGGTTTCTCCACGTATGAAAAATGCGCAGATCATCGGTGACATGATGTTCTCCAACGGTTCTGTCGACTCCCTTTCCACCGCCACTCCGGACGTACTTCAGCCGATGGCAGAGAATTCCCGCGTCAAGAAAATCGCTGCCAAGGAACGTTTCGCATTCGATGCTGAGGGCAAACCTTTCAGTAAAATGAAGCAATTCCAACTCCGTGACGGCATTTTCGAAGCCATCATGGACCGTTTCTATAAAGACGCCTCCCTCGTGGCTTATGGGGAAGAAAACCGCGACTGGGGCGGTGCTTTTGCCGTCTATGGCGGTATGACCGAAGCCCTGCCGTATCACCGTTTGTTCAACTCGCCCATTTCTGAAGCCTCCATCGTGGGTACTGCCATCGGTTATGCCATGTGCGGTGGTCGTGTCATTCCCGAAATCATGTATTGCGACTTTATCGGCCGTTGCGGTGACGAACTGTTCAATCAGCTTCCCAAATGGCAGGCCATGAGCGGAAACGTGCTGAAAATGCCCGTTGTTCTCCGCGTATCTGTCGGTTCCAAATACGGTGCACAACACTCACAAGACTGGACTTCCTTTATCGCTCAGGTTCCTGGCATCAAGGTTTGTTTCCCAGTAACGCCTTATGATGCAAAGGGTTTGATGAACGCTGCCCTGCAGGGTACCGACCCCGTTGTCTTCTTCGAAAGCCAGCGCATCTACGAAATCGGCGAACAATTCCACACAGGGGGCGTTCCCGAAGGTTATTATGAAATTCCGTTCGGTCAGCCCGACGTGAAGAAAGAAGGCAAGGATATCACGTTCTTGACCATCGGTCACACCTTGTATCCTGCTTTGAAAGCTGCGCAGGAGCTGGAAGAAAAATACGGCATGACTGCCGAAGTTATTGATGCACGCTCCATGGTGCCTTTCAATTACGAACAAGTGATTGCTTCTGTCAAGAAAACCGGGAAGATCATCGTTGCCAGCGATGCTTGCGCACGTGGTTCGTTCTTGAACGACCTTTCATCCAACATCAGCTCACTTTGTTTTGACTATCTGGATGCACCTGTTTGTGTTTTAGGTTCACGTAACTGGATCACACCTGCTTATGAACTTGAAGAATCGTTCTTTCCGCAACCAAGCTGGTTCTTGGATATGATCCATGAGAAAATTGTACCGTTGAAGGATTATATTGTAGGACAGAACTTTACGGACGCTGAATTTATACGCAGGGCAAAGCTCGGCGTATAGTTCGGCTCCAACAGAGCGTCAATCTCTGCGTTGCTTTTCGAAGTTGAATCCTCACGTACACCCAGTACGCTCCGGTTCAACTTCAAAAAGCGCCTTGACCTTAACACTCTGTTGAACCCTCATCTTGCAGAACTCAACAGTATCAGTACCATTAACCAATAATCAGAATAGTATACATGAATATAAAAAAAGTAAACGCACATTTACATACACCGTATTCCTTCAGTGCCTTCAGTGAATTGACGCAAGCACTGGACATGGCGGTGGCCGAGGGAGTTGCAGTGGTGGGTATCAACGACTTCTACACCACGGCAGGGTATGAGGCTTGGGCTACGGAATGTGCCAGTCGCAAGCTATGTCCCTTGTTCAATATTGAATTCATCAGCCTGAATGAAGCAGACCAGAAAGCGGGTCTTCGTGTGAACGATCCAGGCAACCCCGGTCGTATCTATTTGAGCGGCAAAGGCTTGTCCTATCCGTTCAAACTGGCTGAACCCTACGCTACTCAGTTAAAGGATGTTTGGGAAGAAGCCAACGCACAAGTCGAAAGCATGTGCGCCAAGCTCAACGAAGTCCTCATGGCCTGCAACGCTGGTTTCAGCCTCGATTTTAAATGGATTTGCGACGAACTTACCATGGGCTCCATCCGTGAACGCCATTTAGCCAAAGCCTTGCGTCTCAAGGCCTACGAAGCCTGCGACAACGATGAGGCCGCCATCCAGGCTCTTTTTGCTGAGCTTTTCGGTGGAAAAGACCTGAAATCTGCTGTCAAAGATTTTGCCGGTGTGGAAAACGAAATTCGCGGTAACCTGCTCAAGGCTGGTGGAGCCGCCTTCGTGCCGGAGGATCCCAAAGCTTTCTTGCCTATGCAGACAGTTTGCGACATCATTCTGGCTGCTGGCGGTATTCCGACCTATCCTTTTCTGGCCGATGATGCCAAGGGTGGTTACACCGACTTTGAAGGTGACCTTGAAAAAGTGGCTCAGACGTTGACCGATCGCGGTTTCAACTCCGTCGAATTCATTACCACTCGCAACGGAGTGGAGCTGCTCGAAAAATACGCCGCCTACCTGCACGAGCAAGGTTTTGTGGTAACGTTCGGCAGCGAGCACAATACACCAGCCATGGAGCCCCTCGAACTCTTTGCCCGCAACAGCACGCCACTTACCGAAACACTGAAGCGCATCAATTACGAAGGTGCATGCGTGGTTGCCGCTCACCAGCATTTGGTGGCTCAGGGGCTGGCAGGATACGTGGACGCAACTGGCAAAGCTGACCGCAGCAAACGTGGTGAATTCATTGCACTTGGGGCTCAATTAATTGAATCAAAGGTTTAATAAAACCTTATAAATATCAAACTATGAAAGTAATACAAGATTTAATTGACATATCACGTTATTACGGTGTAGACAGCCGCTTCGTCATTGCAGGCGGCGGAAACACGTCCTACAAGAACGCTGAAAAACTTTGGGTGAAGGCCAGCGGATCCTCGCTAGCCACCATCACGGAAGATGGTTTTGCAGTACTGGATCGCACCAAACTCAACATCCTGTCCGAACGACAATACAGCAACAATGCCGCCGAACGCGAGGAACAAGTGAAGAATGACTTGGCCGCAGCAACGATTTCCAAAGGCAAACGCCCCTCGGTGGAAACCTCCATGCACAACGCCATCGGGTTCAATTATGTGGTACATTTGCATCCCACGGCAGTCAATGGACTGATGTGCGGTAACAATGCCGAAAGTAATTTATTTAAGCTATTCGGCGAAAAAGTACTGTACATCCCGTACACCGATCCCGGTTACGTGCTGTTCAAGAAAGTGGAAGACTCCATCATTGCTTTCCGCTCCGAATTCGGTGAAGAACCCGCCGTCATCTGGCTGCAAAACCACGGCATATTCGTGGCTGCCGATACCATCGATGAAATCAAAGTGCTGTACACCAGCATCATCGAAACCTTGGATAAAGCTGTGGTGAAGCCAGTACCCACGGAAGCACGCGCCACCTGTTCCTGCACCGAACTGACCGTTCCGGCCATTCGTCAAATGCTTTCAAAGGAAGGCCTTAAGACGCTGAAAGTCCGAAAGAACGCCCTAGTGAAGCATTTCTACGACCGTTTGGAAAACTATACGAAAATTGGCCGCCCATTTACCCCGGACGCCATTGTCTATTGCAAGTCGAATTATATTTTCATCAACCAAGAAGAACCAGCCGACGTGCTGAAAGAAGCCGCCGAAGTCATTCCCGCCTTTACCGCCAAATACGGCTATCAGCCCAAAGTGATCCTACTCAAAGGCATCGGCATCATCGCTGCTGGTGACAACGCCGCCCAATGCGACATCATCCTCGACGTTTTCGAAGATGCCATGAAGATAGCTTACTTGGCTGAATCCTTTGGCGGTCCGCACCCCATGACCCAGGAGCAAATCGACTTCATCGACAACTGGGAAGTTGAAAACTACCGTCGCAGCGTGGCTGCAGGAGCTTCCGCAGGCCGTGCTGAAAATAAGACCATCGTGGTAACCGGTGCTGCACAAGGCTTCGGTGAAGGCATCGCCCGCTGTTTGTTGCTGGAAGGCGCCAACATCGTGGTAGCCGACATGAACGATGTGGTGGGGTTGGCCACCGTTGAGAAATTCAACACCTTGGCCAAAAGCAACCGTGCCATCTTTATAAAAACCAATGTCTCTGAAATCCCCAGCATTGAAAATCTGGTGCATGAGACCATTTGCAATTTCGGTGCCATCGATTGCTTCATCAGCAATGCCGGAGTCTTGCGTGCTGGAGGCTTGGAAGACATGACGCCCGAAAACTTCGATTTTGTGACCAAAATCAATTACAATGCCTATTTCTACTGCACCAAAGTGGTTAGCCGCGTGATGAAGCTGCAAACGAAATTCTCCTCAGCATACTTCGCAGACATCATCCAAATAAACTCCAAATCCGGTCTCCGCGGCAGTAAAGCCAATTTCGCCTACGCAGGTGGCAAGTTCGGTGGGGTGGGGCTGACCCAGTCTTTTGCCTTGGAACTGGCTCCCGACCGCATTAAGGTAAACTCCATCTGTCCAGGCAACTTCTACGAAGGCCCGCTGTGGAGCGATCCCGTCAACGGCCTGTTCGTGCAGTACCTGAACGCAGGGAAAGTACCGGGTGCCAAGACCATCGAGGATGTCAAGGCTTTTTATCTGGCACAGGTTCCAATGAAAAAAGGATGCTCACCCGAAGACGTTACAAAAGGCGCCCTTTATTTAATGGAGCAGACTGGTGAAACAGGACAATCTTTGCCCATCACCGGCGGCCAAGTCATGTTAAACTAAACGATTATGAAAACAAGAGCAGTTAGATTATACGGCAAAAAGGACCTTCGGTTGGAGGAATTCGAATTGCCACCCATCAAGGACGATGAAATACTTGCCAAGGTCGTGACCGACAGCCTGTGCATGTCCTCTTATAAAGCCGCAAGCCAGGCCACCGATCACAAGCGCGTTCCAGACGATGTGGCCGAGAATCCCATCATCATCGGCCACGAATTTGCCGGCGAATTGGTGGAAGTCGGTGCCAAATGGGCGAAACAGTTCAAAGTAGGTGACAAGTTCTCCATTCAGCCCGCACTCAATTATGAAGGCGGTCCGGTGGGTATTTTGAGCGCGCCGGGCTACAGCTACCGCTTTATCGGTGGCGATGCCACCTATGTGATTATTCCTGCTGAAGTGATGGAACACGATTGCCTGCTGGCCTATAAGGGCGAAGGTTATTACCCTGCCTCCTTAGCCGAACCCCTTTCCTGCGTCATCGGCGCCATGCATGCCAATTACCACATCAAACCGGGCAGCTACGTGCACCAAATGGAAATTGTGGATGGTGGCAAATTGGCCATTCTTGCCGGTGTCGGTCCCATGGGCCTTGCCGCCATCAATTACGTGTTGCGCCGCGAAGACCGCAAACCCGGATTGTTCGTCGTTACCGACGTGGACCAAGTTCGCCTGGACCGCGCAGCTAGTCTCTATACTGTGCAATTTGCCAAGGAAAGAGGCATCGATCTCCGCTACATCAACACCAAGGAGATGTCAAATCCCGTGGAGGAGCTTAAAGCCCTAACCGGTGGCGATGGCTACAACGATGTTTTTGTCTTCGCACCGGTAAAACCCGTTGTGGAACAGGCTGATGCCATCCTATCCTTCGACGGTTGCCTCAACTTTTTCGCCGGACCTAGCGACCCGAACTTCAACGCCCTATTCAACTTCTACAACGTGCATTATGGCTATACCCATGTGGCTGGAACCAGCGGCGGTAACAACGATGACATGGTGGAAGCGCTTAATTTGATGGCGAAAGGGTTGGATCCCGCTGGCTTGGTCACCCACATAGGTGGTCTGAACGCAGTAGCCGATGCGACCTGTCATTTGCCTGAGATACCCGGTGGTAAGAAGCTCATTTACACACATGTGGAAATGCCCTTGACTCCCATCAGCGATTTCGCCCAACTGGGTGAAATCAATCCAGTTTACAAAACACTGGCTGAAATCTGCAACAGAAATCAAGGATTGTGGAGCGTGGAAGCCGAAAGTTTCCTGCTGGCCAACGCGAAAAAACTCTAAACAATCAATTTTTAGTGTATACTAGGGCTACTTCTTAGGAGGTGGCCCTGGTTTGGTTATTCTAACATTCTTAGTTGTTGAAGTACCTGTTCTTCGGTTACAAAGTACGGTTCATCTAAACGGATGCTTCTGTAGACAGCATCAAAAAGGCCCATATAAGAGGATTTCATCAGCGGTAACTTACTACGATGAATTGCTCCGTCCGATGAAGCAATACTCAACAACCCTTCACTCCCGGTTTCTTCCATTCCATACAACGGATTTCCAGGATCCATCCCAGCCAACAACTGCTTTTCCTGAACATCGGTGCGGTGTTTTACATAACTCCCTTTGCTACCATGCAACACGTATGCTGGCTGCACATCGACCACCAAAAGGTTGGCAGTCACAAAAACCTGCAAACCCTGAGGGTATTCGAGGTGAAAATGCACATAATCATCCACCAATGTCTTTTCACGATTGCTACCCAATGTTTTGGTCCATGAGGATGGTATGCCAAAGGTGGAAAGCACCTGATCAAGCATGTGGGGCCCAAGGTCGAACATCAGACCACTGCCCGGAACAAGTGTTTCCTTGAAAACTTTTGGGCCAATTTCAGGCCTGAAACGGTCAAAGCGGACGTGTACTTCCACCATTTTGCCCAATTGCCCGGTATCGAGAACCTGACGCGTAGAAAGGAAGTCGGCGTCGAACCGTCGGTTTTGGTAGGGGAGGATGTGCAGCTTCCGTTCCCTGGCTTCCTTGAAAAGTTTGAAAGCCAGTTCTGAGGTGGTCGCAAATGCCTTTTCCTGAAGCACATGCTTACCTGCCTGCAAAGCCTTCAAAGCAAACTCAAAATGCGTGGGTGTGGGAGTTGTCACTACGACCAACTCAATTTCAGGATCGGCCAGTAGCGCATCTACCGAATCGTAGCTTTTTATTTCCGGATAAAAATGTGCTGCCTTTTTTTCTGAACGCTCCACTACGGCAGTAAGTTCAAATCCAGGATGTGCCTGTAAAAAAGGTGCGTGAAAAACCTTACCGGACATGCCGAAGGAAAGTATTCCGGTTTTAATGGGGATTGTATTCATACTGCAAGTATACGAATTTATCTATTGGTGTAATCGGGTTCAATAAATTGAATTTTCAATTTTGAATGAATCTGTCTGGCTAAGACTTTTTTTGTATTTTTACAGTCTCTGAAAAACCAACGATGCAAACCGAAAATCCGCAACTTGTTCCAAGTGTCAACAAGCCCATGCTGCTGGCCATCACCATGGTGGCCAATTTCTTCAATCCGTTCACGGGTGCTGCTGTAAACATTGCTTTACCTCAGATATCGGCTGAATTCCATTTGGACGCCGTAGCGATGAGCTGGGTGACCATGGCTTACCTGCTTGCTTCAGCCGTGATGTTGGTTCCGCTTGGGAAAGTGGCTGACCGATGGGGGCGCAAAACTGTTTTTCTGATCGGGAACATCGTGTTCATGGTGGCTTCGTTTCTTTGTGCTGCAGCGAACAGTGGTGAATTTCTCATAGCCATGCGTGTTTTGCAGGGCCTTGGAACGTCGATGATGGTTACAACAAGTATGGCCATCCTGATGTCAGCCTTCCCTCCGAAGGAACGCGGCAAAGTTATTGGTATGAACGTCGCATCCGTTTATCTTGGGCTTTCAGCAGCACCAGTGTTGGGTGGCATTCTGACACAATCCCTGGGTTGGCGTAGTCTGTTCATCATCAATGGTTCCGTATCGGTATTCGTGGCAATAGCCATTTTTTTTGCCATCCGGACTGAATGGAAGGAGTCAGAAAAAGGACGATTTGACTGGTATGGAGCACTTTTATACGTGATTTCCTTGATCCTGTTGATGTATGGCTTTTCCAAAATACCTGAAACGAATGCCATTATCATGACTGTTGCTGGTCTGATTGGATTGTATTTTTTCATCAGGATGGAGGTCAAGGTCGCTCTTCCGGTGTTGGATGTGTCCATGTTCAGGGATAATATCGTGTACGCGCTATCCAATTTGTCTGCATTTATCAATTATGCAGCGACGTTTGCCGTTAGTTTTGTACTAAGTCTTTATCTTCAGTATGCCAAGCATTTGACTCCGAGTGAGGCAGGAATGCTTTTGATGGCGCAACCGGTATTGATGGCTTTGGTATCCGTCTTTTCAGGGCGCTTGTCCGATCGGTTCAACCCTAAATGGTTGGCTTCAACAGGGATGGCCATCAGCGTGGTTGGCTTAGCCATGCTGGCATTCTTGACCATTGATTCTACGAACGCCTATATCCTTGCTGCGTTGGGTATTCTGGGTTTCGGCTTCGGGCTTTTTTCCTCTCCCAATACGAATGTGGTGATGAGCTCTGTGGAAAACAAGCATTACGGCGTTGCTTCGGCCACATTGGCCACGATGCGCAACCTTGGAATGATGTTCAGCATGGCAATCGCCTCGCTTTCAGTACATATTTTCATAAGAAACCGTCCATTGGGCGATTTAACCATTCCAGATTTCATGCATAGCTCCAAGGTGATTTTTCTGCTTTTCTCCGTTTTGTGCTTGGTCGGAGTTTTTACCTCACTGCGGAATTCAACGCGCAAACTTGTACGTTAATGAAACCCTCCAAAACAAATTCAGCCCGCCTGCTTGATCAAGCCAGAATGGACTATCAGCTTGTTTCCTATCAAGTTGACCCCGACGATTTAAGCGCCATTCATGTTGCAGAAGTCTTGGGGCAACCCGTGGAGCAAGTTTTCAAGACGTTGGTGCTCAAAGGCGATCCCATCGGTTTCTTTGTCTGCATCGTTTCAGGTGCGTTGGAGTTGGATTTGAAAATAGTGGCCAAAGTGACCGGAAATAAAAGCTGTGCAATGATACCGATGAACAGCCTATTAGCCACCACCGGGTACATACGGGGAGCATGTTCACCCATCGGAATGAAGAAATTATTTCCGACTTTTTTGGATGCATCCTGTCAGGATTTCAATCAAATATACGTCAGTGCCGGTGTCCGTGGCCTGCAAATCCAGCTGAATCCGGGAGACTTGATTCGGATGGTCGGTGCAAAGGTTGTGAAATTGGTTTGAAAAAACGAAAATGATCATGATAGACATCAATACTATAAACCGACCTTCACAGAACCTTAGCCCTGAACTCAAATCCATGCTGGAAAGCGGAAATCCACGGTTTGATGTCCATTGCCACCTGTTCAACCGGGATTACATTCCGGACAATTATTTTCACCTCCGATTGCCTTGGCTGATGAAGCGGCGGACGTTGAGGCGATTGATTCGCATATTGAAAGGCCGGAAAAAGGATGACGACACCTGGACCCAACATGCCACCGACTTCATGGAAGTAACCGGAAAGGATTCTTTAGTTCAGGTGGCAGATGAACTGTTGAACACTTCTGAAGAAGACTTTTTCTTTTGTCCCTTGATGATGGACATGACTCAGGCATTCGGTGAAACGACGGTCAGGGACATGCATTATCAGCTGGATGCCATGCGTGAAGCCCGAAATGCGCATTCCGACCGATTGCTTCCTTTTGTAGCACTGGATCCGAACAATCCGGACATGGAGGCGATTTTTCTCAAAGCCTTCTCGGATGATTACCATTTTTACGGTGTCAAGATTTATCCCTTATTGGGTTATTTGCCCAACCATCCCAAGTTGATGGAAGTGTTTGAGGTTTGTGAAGCGCTTGACATTCCGGTAACGACCCATTGCGGTGGAAATACGACTCGTGCACTTGCGAATAGCTTTGATTTGCCCGTTCGGAGGTATGATTCGCAAGGCTTCAGCGTGGATGAACGAATGTCCGTTTCGTTTAAGAACGATAACGAAAAGGGGTTGTTTTTCAGCGATCCCGTTCGTTGGATTCCAGTATTGAAGCGTTTTCCAAAGCTTCGGCTCAATCTGGCGCATTTCGGGGGAGACGACGAATGGAAGCGTTTTTCCCGTAAGGAACCAAATACCTGGGTGCATCAAATCGTTTCCATGATGGAAGACTATGAACACGTTTATACCGACGTTTCTTTTTTGTTGCATCTGACTGAAAAACGCAATTCCGGTTTTTTGGAAACCTTTGAAGAGCTGCTGAGAGAAAAGGAGTTAGTCCGTAATCGAACGCTTTACGGGTCGGATTATTACATGGTGCTCATTCACGAAAAGTTGCCTTTGGTGACGCAGAATTTTCTGTTTCGGCTGAATGATGAATTGGAGAACAAACTGACCAGGGAAAATCCAAGGCGGTTTTTGGGATTATAAAACGAATCAAATGAAGAAACGCTTTAGTAGATTTGCCCTTCTGGGCTTGATTTTCATGATGGTTGTTTCTTGTACAGGGTCCAAAATTCTGATGCAGGATTTAGCTCGCTATCCGCAACCATTGGGCTATGGATTGATCAGTCCAGTAGCCATGACGCCAAAAACCGATTCCGTCATTGTAACTTTCACGGGTTTTCCATTGGATAGTTTGACGACGGTATCTCAGGAAAAATGTTTGGTTTTGCCTTTTATTTTCTTGAACTATGTGGATGCGAAATACCGTATCAAATTGGGTTCCAACCTGATGACACAAGACTACAACGATTTCTTTTTCAATGCCATGCTCGATGAAAGCGGACGTAGCGGCGAGTTTGCCTTATGCTACGACAGCATCCGTGGAAAAGACAAGTACATTTTGGAAGTTTCCCTTGATAACTGTCAGACAGAAACATACTACTTTGAAAGCATTTTTTTGATGGTTTATATATACGGGTATTTCAGCACCTTTTCGGAAAGCAGCTTTCCAGCACAAAGCACAATCACCTGTTCCACACGTCTTCGGAAGGGTGATCAAATAGTGCGGGACTCGACTTTTACGGTTTCCACCGAGTTGGATTTTCCCAGTAGTAATAACATGAGTCACAGGGTACGTTTTGAGCGTACTGCCGGCAATATGGTCGAAGCACTTTGTCAATCGACCCGCAGTTGCATTACAAAAATAGTGAGGGAAGTCAATTCAACCTTAGCCGCTCAAAAACGATAACTCAGCCCTGCCAAGCCATTGATACCGGGCATGGTGTAATATTGGATCGTCTCATAGGATTGATTCAGCAGATTGTTGCCGTTCAAACTCAGATCCAGATTGGGCAGTATGCTCCATTGAATTCCAGCGTTCAGCAAGGAATATGTTTGGAAGCTTGCTGCCCCGATGGATGTATTCAGATGCTCCACATACCGCAAGCCGGTGCTGAACCTGAATTTACCCATGCGGTACATTCCGTTCAGGTACAAATGATTCCTTGGCGTGGCGTAAACCGGCGTTTCCATTTGGATGCGACTGTAGGTAAGCTGAAGTCGGAGATTTTCCATTGGCTCGCAACTTGCGGCCACTTCCAATCCCTTGTTGTTGATGCTACCGCCGTTGTAGAGGCGGAATATATTGTCGGTTACAATCAGGTTGTCACCATAAAGGTAGAAAGCAGTTAGCTCCAGATGTGCCTTGAGGGTTTTAAAGTCCTTTAGGAAACTGGTTTCGTAGTTCCAAATGCGTTCGGGTGCCAGACTTGGATTGTGGTTGAACATGAACAATTCGCGTAGGGTAGGGCTTCGGAATCCTTTGCCGAACGAAGCCTTCCAGGTCATTCCGTTTTGC
>Ga0209430_1001963_pt1 | contig 14052 bp, 10 predicted proteins | sample BarGraIncub1133A_FD_184504 | JGI IMG/M metagenome (GOLD analysis project Ga0209430, IMG submission 184504) | Arctic peat soil microbial communities from Barrow, Alaska - Barrow Graham LP Incubations 11-33A (SPAdes) (version 2) | ecosystem: Environmental > Terrestrial > Soil > Wetlands > Peat... | reverse complement strand
GCGGCATGCTTGGTCGACGCAACGCCCGGCGACTTCTCGATCACGTTGAGCACGGTGCCGGCGTGGCAGTCCACGCATGCGGGGTTCTCAGCGACCACATGGATGGCAGGGACGTCGTGCCCGGCGTGGCAGTCGTCGCACACCGCTCCGCCGGCCACAATGGCATCCTTGACATCCTGGCGCGCTGTCGCGCCGTGGCAGGTGGCGCAGTCAGCGTGCTTGGTCGATGCCACGCCTGGTGACTTCTCTATCGCCTGCAGGTTCGTACCAGCGTGGCAATCCACACATTCAGCATCCGGGACCACCGCATGCAGCGACTCGTGCGCGGTGCCGTGGCAGCGCGTGCACGTCAGATCCTTCGCGGCGATGGCGCCCTTTACGGCGTCGCCGGTGTTCTCATGGCACGTGGCGCAGTCAGCATGCTTGGTGGACTGGACCCCGCTCGTCTTGTCGATCGCCGTCAGGTTCGTGCCCGCGTGGCACGTGGCGCAGAAGTCGGTGCGATCCGCCACATCGTGCTTCGCGATGTGATTGCCGAGGTCCTCATCGTGGCAGGCCGAGCAGCGCACGAGATGATCGGAGATCGCGGTGCGCACCCGGAGATTCTCGGACTCATGGCACGAGGCACAGTCGCCGGAGTGGACCGTGGTCAGATCGGGATTGTCTGCGTCCGCCGCAGGATGGCATCCGAGGCAGGTCGCATCGTTGGCATTGACCGCGTGGAGCGCGAGGTGGTCCGGGAAGTCGTGGCACGCCGAACACAGCGTGTTGCGATCTGAGATCGCCTTGACCACATCAGCGTCGGTCGATTCGTGGCATGTGGCGCAGGTCGCGTGCACGGCGGACGGCGATCCCGGCTTCTTTTCGATCGTCCCCAGGTTCGTGCCGGGATGGCAAGTCGTGCAGGTGTCCTCCCGGTCCGAGACATCGTGCAGAGCGATGTGGTCCAGGAAGTCGTGGCAGGCCGAGCAGCGTGTGTCGCTGCCGGCGATCGCATCCTTCACGTCCTGGCGCGAATCGGGGCCGTGACACGTGACGCAGTTGGCGTGCCTGGCGGACGGCGCCCCTACCTTCTTGTCGATCGTCATCAGGTTCGTGCCGGGATGGCAGGTCCTGCAGGTATCCGCCCGGTCTGAGACATCGTGCAGGGCGGTGTGATCTGTGAAGTCGTGGCAGGAAGCGCAGGCCGTGTCGTCGCTCGCTATCGCTGCGATGACATCCGCATCAGTCGACGTGTGGCACGTCGCGCACGTGGGATGGAGCGTCATGAGGTTCGTCTTGAAAGAAACATGGCACAAGGGGCCGACGCAGGAGTCGTTGCGAACCACTTCGTGCTTGGCATCGTGGTTCGTGAAGTCGTGGCACGAGGCGCACGCCGTGTGGTTGCCCGCGATCGCCGCGACGACATCCGGGTCGGTCGAGCTGTGGCAGGTGTCGCACGTGGGATGCAGCGTGGTCAGGTTCGCGTTCGTCGCCACGTGGCATTTCGCGCCGACGCAGGTGTCGCTGCGATCCACGACATGAATCGCTGTGTGGTTGGTGACCTTGTGACACGCGGCGCAGTCCTTGTCGCCGGCCGCGATGGCGGCCACGACGTCAGCGTTTGTGCTCTCGTGGCACGTTTCGCAGGTGAAGGGCTTCCCGCCGACGGTACGACGATAGTGCTCGGCCGTCAGTGAGGTGGCGTGGCAGAAGTTCGCCGTGCAGGACGAGGCGCCCGCGATGTGTCCGTTCTTGAGAGTCTGGGCATCGACCACATGCGTCTTGGCCACAGTGGACATCGCGTTGTGGCAACGCGTGCAGTTGGCGTCGAGCGGGTGCTGCGGGGTCGGCCCCGTCCACTCATCACCGTGGCAACCGCCGAGCGTGCAAGCGAGCGTGTGAGCCGACTCGCTGTTTCCGGCGGTATACGCGGGAGGTCCGACCGGCGCGTTCGCGCCGTGACAGCCCTCGCAGTTGGTCATGGGGTGAGCGGCAGGATAGCCGAAGTGACAGTCGGCGCAGGTCGCGCCACCGGCCGGCATCTCCACGAACACCGGATCCGGCGCGATGACCGTGAAGGACCACGTCGTTGCGGTCGTGCGCTCCGCCGCGTCGTGAACGCGAACGACCACCGTGTGGACTCCCGGCGTGAGCGCGGTGACGACCTGGTAGGAGACCGCGAAGTTCTTGTAGGAGCCGTTGTACGCGATGGCGGCAGCGACGGGCTGGCCGTCGATCGTCATGGAGTAGGAACCGGCGCCCTTGACGTCCCAACGCTCCGCGACGTTCGCCGAAATCCTGGGGAGATTGACCTGCGAGCTCGACGACTGCGCGGGGGTCAGCGCGCTGAACGTGGCGGGGTCGGATGCGGCGTCGACCATGAACGTCCACGAATACTTGGAGGTCTTGTGCTTCTTGTCGTAGATCTTGACGGTGACGGTGTGCGTACCGGCAGACAGAGCGGAGGGGACCTGATAGGTGAGCTTGAAGCGACGGTAGTCGGGGTGACGCGGGTTCCACGAACCCTTGACGATGTAGCTGCAGGTGGGGGTGACCCGCTTGCCGTCGACCCACATGGTGATCGCCCCGGAGCCCTTGGCACCGTACTTGTCGTAGACGGTCACAGATATCTTGGGGGTCGCCACCATAGTGATCGAGCCGCGCTTCGGCGACACCGAACTGAACGAGGCGGTCGCCGCGAGTGCAACACTCGGGACGGCCACAGCAAGCATCACGCTCGCGATGAACATCCCCAGCAGCGCGCGCCGACTGACCGATCCAGATGCCTTGCCCATTGAAGCCCCCAGCCCCGTCGAAGCAACCTGAATGGGCAGCCAAAAGACACAGGCCGCCCTTACCCTGCGCAAAGTATACAGATACTCAGACGTTTGTCCCGCGTTCCGGAAGGGAAAACACGCGAGCGGTCGAACGCCGGCCGGCGAGAGTCTTCGTGCGTGTCCGCGAGGGCGTCTACCGCTCGCGCGTCAGCCCATACTCGATGGAGTCGACGAGCGCCTCCCACGAGGCCTCGATGATGTTCTCGCTCACGCCGACCGTCCCCCACGACTCCGTTCCGTCATCGGAGGCGATGAGGACGCGGGTGACCGCGCCCGTGCCCTTCTTCTCGTCGAGCACGCGCACCTTGAAGTCGGTGAGCGCGATGCTCTCGAGCGCCGGGTAGAAGCGGCCGATCGCGAGCCGGAGCGCGCGGTCGAGCGCGTTGACGGGGCCGTTGCCCTCCCCCGTCGCGACGAACCGCTCGCCCTCGACGAAGAGCTTGACCGTGGCCTCGGTCATCACACGACCGTCCTCGCGCTTCTCCATGATGCAGCGGAACGACTCGAGGATGAACAGCGGGTTGTAGCGGCCCGTCTTCTTGCGCAGCAGTATCTCCAGAGAGGCGTCGGCGGCCTCGAATGAGTAGCCGTGGTGCTCGAGGTCCTTCACGGTGTCGAGCACGTCGGCGATCGTCGCGGGGTCGGCCGTGAGGTCGATACCCAGCTCCTTGGCCTTCATCGTCAGCGACGCGCGGCCGGCGAGCTCGCTGACCACGACGCGCGCAAGGTTACCCACCGCGGCCGGATCGATGTGCTCGTAGGCGCCCGCAAGCTTGTCGTTGGCGCTCGCGTGCAGCCCGCCCTTGTGGGCGAACGCGCTCTGGCCCACGTACGGCTGCTGCGGGTTCGGCGAGATGTTCGCCGTCTCGGCGACGAAGTGGCTGACCTCGGTGAGCAGCCGGAGCTGGTCGCGGCTGACGCACTCGCGGCCCATCTTCAGCGCGAGCGCGGGGATGATCGCGGTGAGATCGGCGTTGCCCGTGCGCTCACCGTACCCGTTGATGGTGCCCTGCACGTGAGTGCAGCCCGCCTCGACCGCAAGCAGGGCGTTTGCGACCGCACAGCCGCAATCGTTGTGGGTGTGGATGCCGAGCGGGACGTCGACGGCCGCAGCGACCTCCGCAACGATGCGCGAGACGTCCTGCGGCAGCGTGCCGCCGTTCGTGTCGCACAGCACCACGGCGTCGGCGCCCGCACCCTCCGCGGCCCTGACGACCTCCAGCGCGTAGGCCGGATCGGCCGCGTAACCGTCGAAGAAGTGCTCGGCGTCGAGGAACACGGTGCGACCGGCTGCCTTCAGGTGAGCCACGCTGTCGGCGACCATGGCCAGGTTCTGCTCGAGTGTCGCGCCGAGGGCCTCGGTGACGTGCAGCCCCCATGCCTTGCCCACGATGCACACGGCGTCGCAGCCGCTGTCGAGCAGCGCCGCCAGGCCGGGGTCGTCGGCGGCGCTCAGGTCCTTGCGCCGGGTGGACCCGAATGCCGAGACCACGGCCGTTTTGAGATCGAGCGCGCGCACCCGTTCGAAGAACTCGATGTCCTTCGGGTTCGAACCCGGGAAACCGCCCTCGACGAAGTTGATGCCCAGATCGTCGAGACGCACGACGATGCGCAACTTGTCCTCGACGGAGAGCGACATTCCCTCGCGCTGGGTCCCGTCGCGCAGTGTGGTGTCGTAGAGGGTGATCATAAAGCTCCCCGAGTCAGACGGCGCAGCCACCGCACCTACATATATGTGGGGGCAATGATAGCGCTTGACTCACAGCGGGATGGTTGACAAATATATCGTCTGACGATATACCGATAGACGATATATCGATGAACGATACAAATCGCCTTCACGGCGAGAGGCGGCGCACATGATCCCGGAGACACAGGGCCCCCTGACCGAGACGGTCTTCTACGTCCTGCTGGCGCTTCACGCTCCCCTGCACGGCTACGGCGTCATGCAGTTCGTGGATGAGATCAGCGGCGGCAGGGTGAACCTCGGCGCAGGCACGCTCTACGGCGCCCTCAACACGCTCGTTGAGAAGGGCTGGATCGAACCCGTCGAGGGCGATACCGGGGACCGCAAGAAGGAATACGTCATCACGGATGCCGGGCGCCGTTCGGTGGGAGTCGAGCTGAACCGACTGGAAGAACTGCTCCGCAACGGGAATCGCATCGCAAGGAAGGGGCAGCAATGAGCACCCGGACGGTCCACAAGCTCTACTGGGACTTCGAGAAGGAAGAGCGCTGGCTCAACGAGATGGCCGCGCGAGGCCTGAACCTCGTCCGCTACCGATGGGGCACGTACACGTTGGAGCAGGGAACGCCCGGCGAGTGGACCTACCGGATCGAACTGCTGCCCGAGGTCGCGCGACATCCTGACAGCGTGAAGTACTTGGACTTCATGGCCGATGCGGGCGTTGAGACCATCGCAACCTACCTGCGCTGGGTGTACTTCCGCAAGCGCGCCGCCGAAGGGCCCTTCGAACTCTACTCGGACACAGACTCCCGGATCGCCCACTACACACGCGTGATGACCATGTACGGCGCCCTGACCGCGGCGCTCACCGCCAGCACCGCGTCCGGTCTCCACAGCGTGACCTCGAACGGCCTCAACTTCTTCTCGGCCCCGCTCTTCGCCGTCCAGATCGCGATCCTCGTCGCCTTCGCGACGTACACCTTGCGGGTCGCGCTGCGTGTGCGCTCACTCAAGACGCAGAAGCAACTCTTCGAATAGCGAGCGGGCGACCTCGAACGACGGATATCCATGAAGGGACGGCGACATGAAGGTCTGGAAGACGTTCTTCAACGACGTCGAAGCGGAAGAGGCCTGGATCAACGAGATGGCGGCCAAGGGTCTCAATCTCGTAGGCACCAACAAGGTAGGTCCGCCGCCGTACCATTTCGTCGAAGGTGAACCGGGTGAATGGACCTACCGGGTGGAGTTCCTCCCCGCCGAGGCCCAGCGGCCGGCCGGGCGGCGCTATCTCGAGTTCATGACCGAAGCGGGCGTCGAGACGGTATGGGCGCGCGGCCCCAAGGCGTTGTTCCGCAAACGAGCCGCGGACGGCCCATTCGAGCTCCACTCCGACCTTGATTCGCGCATCGCACACTTCCGCCGCGTACGCAGGTGGATGCTGTGGATGGCGGTACCGACGATGCTTTCGCTCGCCGCCATGGCCACGATGCTCATCGGGCCGCAGGTGGATCCCGTCCTCACCCGAGCGACGATCGCGGTCCTGGTCATCGGGATCCCCGGCACCGCCCTGGGAGCCATCGAAGTGGTGCGAGAATCGCGCCGGATCTCGTCGCTCAAGGCCCAGAGGGTTCTGCACGAGTAGCGCTGTGGCCGACTCCCGAACGCACGAAGGGCGCCCCGCGAGGGGCGCCCTCCAACATGTCGCCGTGAGGGTCGAGCGCTACACGCGCTCAAGCCAGAACTCGTACGCGCTGTCGAGGCCGCGCACGACGTTGAAGTACGCCTCCTGGATGGCGAGCGTCATGGGCCCGGGCGTCCCGATGGCGCGGTGGTCGATGGAACGCACCGGCACGATCTCGGCCGCGGAGCCGGTGAAGAACACCTCGTCAGCGATGTAGAGATCGGCGCGCGTCATCGAGGCCTCGATGATGTCGAAGTCGAGGTCCTGGGCGAGTGCGATGACCGTGTCGCGCGTGATCCCCTCGAGGATGCCGTCGGACACCGGCGGCGTGACGATGATCTCGTCGCGCACCACGAAGATGTTCTCGCCGGTACCCTCGCACACCATCCCGGCCTCGTTGAGCATGATCGCTTCGGCATAGCCGTGGTCATTGGCCTCCATGCGCGCGAAGGACGAGTTGATGTAGCTGCCCGTGCCCTTGATCTGCGGAGGCAGGGCGTTGCTGCTGCGCTGGCGCCATGAGGAGACGCCGGCATCGACGCCGTTCTTGAGAGCGTCCTCGCCCAAGTACGTGTCCCAAGGCCAGACGGCGATCATCGCGTCGACCGGACACGGCAGCGGATCGAGGCCCATGACGCCGTAGCCGCGATACACGAGCGGGCGGATGTAGCAGGACTTCAGACCGTTGGCCGCGATGAGGGCCAGGGTCGCATCGACGAGCTGCTCCACGGAGTACGGCAGCTCCATGCGCATCATCTTCGCGGAGCGCGCAAGGCGCTCCATGTGCTCGGTGAGCCGGAAGACGGCGGGACCGGTGGGGGTCTCGTAGCAGCGGATCCCCTCGAAGACGCCCGAGCCGTAGTGAAGCGCGTGAGTCAGCACGTGGACCTGGGCGGAATCCCAGTCCACGAGCTCGCCGTTCATCCAGATCTTGTCCACCTTCGGCAGTGCAGCCATCGTGAGCGTCCCTTCCCTCGTGCCGTGTGCGCGAGCGCACCCGCGTGTGTCCGTGCCTAGATCCGTGAGACGACCAGGTCCCCCATCGCCGCCGTGCCGACCACGAACGCGGGGTCCGTTGCGGCGTCGGCGATGTCGCGGGTGCGATAGCCGTCGTCGAGCGTGCGCGCGATCGCGGCCGCCAGATCATCTGCCGCCCCTTCCATCGCGAGCGAGTGGCGCAGCATCAGCTCCACAGACAGCAACATCGCGAGCGGGTTGGCGACGCCGAGACCGGCGATGTCGGGCGCCGACCCGTGGCTCGGCTCGTAGAGGGCCGTGCCGTCGCCGAGCGAGGCGCTCGCGAGCATACCGAGGGAGCCGGTGAGCATCGACGCCTGATCCGAGAGGATGTCGCCGAACATGTTCTCGGTCACGATCACGTCGAACTGCGCCGGGCGACGGACGAGCTGCATCGCGGTGTTGTCCACGAGCTGGTCGATGAGTTCGACGTCCGGGTAATCACGCGCCACCTCGTGAACGACCTCGCGCCACAGGCGAGACGACTCGAGGACGTTCGCTTTGTCGACGGAGTGCACGACCTTGCGCCTACCGCGAGCGGACTCGAACGCCGTGCGCGCGATGCGCTCGATCTCGTATTCGGAGTACTCGAGCGTGTCGTGGGCGCGCCGGCCGGGACCGCCGCCCGTGGCGGCGCCGGGAACGTCGTTCTCACGAGCGCGGTCACCGAAGTACAGTCCGCCGGTGAGCTCGCGCACGATGAGCATGTCGACGCCCTCGAGCGCCTCGGGCTTCAGCGACGATGCGCCTGAAAGCGGCGCGAAGATGCGGACCGGGCGCAGGTTGGCGAAGAGGCCGAGCTCCTTTCGGATGCCGAGCAGGCCCTGCTCCGGCCGGGGCTTGGCCGGGTCGGTGGTGTCCCACTTGGGACCGCCTATGGCCGCGAGCAGCACCGCGTCGGCCGCGTGGGCCTCCGCCATCGTCGCTTCGGGTAGGGCCGTCCCGGTGGCGTCGATCGCCACGCCGCCCAGAAGCGCCTCGTGGAGGTCGAACTCGACGCCCTCGCGCTCGCCGATCGCGCGAAGGACCTTCACGGCCTCCGCGGTGATCTCAGGGCCGATGCCGTCGCCGGGGAGCAGACAGATGCGAATGGTTCTCATCTGGCTTTGCCCACCCGCTCCTTGACCGACTCGATGAGCCCGCCCTTGTCGATGATCGCCTTCATGAACGGCGGGAACGGCTGCGCGGTGTAGACCAGCCCTGTGGTGATATCGGTGATCGTCCCGGTGTCGGCATCGACCGACACGCGATCGCCGTCGCGGATCCCGGCCGCCGCTTCGGGCGACTCCATGATCGGCAGACCGGTGTTGATCGCGTTGCGGTAGAAGATGCGAGCGAAGGACGTGGCGATGACCACGTCGACCCCGGCCGCCTTGATGGCGATCGGCGCGTGCTCGCGACTCGAGCCGCATCCGAAGTTCTCATCGGCGACGATGATGTCGCCGGGCTTCACCTTGGCGACGAAGCCGGCGTCGAGGTCCTCGAGGCAGTGCTTCGCCAGTTCGGCGGGGTCGGACGTGTTGAGATAGCGCGCGGGGATTATGACGTCGGTGTCGACGTCACGCCCGTAGCGGTGTGCGGTGCCTTCGAAGCGCATGGTTGTTCGCTCCCCTACTTGTCGAGGTCGTCGGGAAGGGCGATGTGGCCCGCGACGGCGGTCGCGGCGGCGACGGCCGGCGAGGCCAGGTAGACCTCGGAGGTCGGGTCGCCCATCCTTCCGACGAAGTTGCGGTTGGTGGTGGAGAGGCAGCGCTCGCCGGCGGCAAGGATTCCCATGTGGCCCCCGAGGCACGGCCCGCAGGTCGGCGTCGACACCGCGCCGCCGGCTTCCACGAACACATCGAACAGGCCTTCGTGCATCGCCTGCGTCCAGATCGCCTGGGTGGCCGGTATCACGATGAGGCGAACACGCGGGTCGACGCGGCGACCCTTCAGGATGCCGGCGGCGATGCGCAGGTCCTCGATACGGCCGTTCGTGCACGACCCGATGACGACCTGGTCGACGTCGACGTGACGCGCGTGACTCACCGGCCGGGTGTTGGACGGCAGCGACGGGAAGGCGACCGTCGGCTCGATCTCGGACGCGTCGATGCGGATGATGTGCGAGTAGTGGGCGTCGGGGTCGGAAGCGTAGACGGTCCACGGGCGCTCGGCGCGGCCCTCGACGTAGGCGCGCGTCGTGTCGTCGAAGGCGATGATGCCGCTCTTGGCGCCCGCTTCGATCGCCATGTTGCAGATGGTGAAGCGGTCATCCACGCCGAGGCGCTCGATCGTCTCGCCCGTGAACTCCATGGCCTGGTAGAGGGCGCCGTCGACGCCGATCATCCCGATGATGTGCAGGATGAGGTCCTTGCCGCTCACCCAGGGCCCGAGCTTGCCGGTGACCTCGAACTTGATGGTTGAGGGCACCTTGAACCACGCGGTGCCCGTGGCCATGCCCGCTGCGGCGTCGGTGGACCCGACCCCGGTCGCGAAGGCGCCCAGGGCGCCATACGTGCAGGTGTGCGAATCGGCTCCGATGATGACGTCGCCGGGTCCCACGACGCCCTGCTCCGGCAGCAGCGCGTGCTCGACGCCCATGCAGCCGATCTCGTAGTAGTGCGTGATCTCCTGCTCGCGGGCGAACTCGCGCATCATCTTGGTCTGCTCGGCCGACTTGATGTCCTTGTTGGGCGCGTAGTGATCGGGGACCAGCGCGATGCGCCTCGGGTCCCACACCTTGTCAACGCCGATCCGGCGGAACTCCTTGATCGCGATCGGCGCGGTGACGTCATTGGCCAGGACCAGATCGAGGTCGCACTCGATCAACTGGCCCGGCGTGACCTCATCGAGGCCGGCATGCGCCGCGAGTATCTTCTCGGTCATCGTCATGGGACGCGGCATACGGATTCACAACTCCTCTTCGACGGAAGGTTTCACGCTGACGAGCAATCGGTTGAGAGCATTGGTATAGGCCTTGGCCGAGGCCACGATGATATCGGAGTGGGTGCCGCGGCCGGTGAAGACCCGGCCGTCCTCGCTGCGGACACGGAACGCGACCTCGCCGAGCGCGTCGAGCCCCTTCGTGACCGACTGGACCGTGAACTCGATCATCTCCACCGGTACGCCCACGATACGGTTGATGGCGTTGCAGACCGCGTCAACGGGCCCGTCGCCGTGCGACGCGTCGATGAGGTGCTGTCCATCGGCCGCGATGAGTTCGACGGTGGCGGTCGGGATACCGGGGTCGCCGCAGGTCACGTGCACCTGCTCGAGGTGATAGACCTCCTCCGCGGACCTCTCGGAGTCGGAGACGAGCGCCTCGAGGTCCTCGTCGAAGACCTCCTTCTTCTTGTCGGCCAGCGCGAGGAACTGCACGTAGACCTCTCCGAACTCCGCATCGCTCAACTCGATGTCGAGCTCGGAGAGACGATGCTTGAGCGCGTGCCGGCCGCTGCGCGCGGTGAGCACGATCGAACTGCCGCCCGCACCGACCTCGACCGGGTCGATGATCTCGTAGGTGCTGCGCTCCTTGAGCACGCCGTCCTGGTGGATGCCCGAGGAGTGCGCGAACGCGTTGGCGCCCACGATCGCCTTGTTGGGCTGCACCGGGATGCCGGTGATCTTGGAGACGAGCCGGGAGGCACGGGTGATGCCGTGCGCGTCGATGGCCGTGTCGACGCCGAAGTACACGGCGCGCTGCCGCAACGCCATCACGACCTCCTCGAGGGCGGTGTTGCCCGCGCGCTCGCCGATGCCGTTGATGGTGCACTCCACCTGGCGCGCGCCCGCCTTCACGCCCGCGAGCGCATTGGAGGTCGCCATGCCCAGGTCGTTGTGGCAGTGGACGGAGACCGTGACGTTCTCGATGCCCGCACAGTTGCCGAACAGTCCGGCGATGAGCGCGCCGAACTCCTCGGGGTAGGTATAGCCGGTGGTGTCGGGGATGTTGACCACCGTGGCGCCCGCCTTGATGGCCGCCTCGACCATCCGATAGAGGAACACGGGCTCGGCGCGTCCGGCGTCCTCGGCGTAGAACTCGACGTCCTCGACGAAGGTGCGGGCCAGGCGCACGGCGGCCACGGCGCGCTCGACGGCCGTCTCCTCGCTGATGCGCAGCTTGTCGCGCAGGTGCGAGGGGCTGACCCCGATGCCCGTGTGGATGCGGGGACGCTTGGCCATGGAGAGCGCGTCGGCGGCCACCTCGATGTCGCGCGGGACGGCGCGCGACAGCGCGCACACCGTCACGGCGTCGCCGACCTCCGCCCCGATGCGACGTACGGACTCGAAGTCGCCGGGGCTCGAGACCGGGAACCCCGCCTCGATCACGTCGACGCCGAGCCGTACCAGCTGGCGGGCGATCTCGAGCTTCTCGCCCGTGTTCATGCTCGCGCCCGGGGACTGTTCCCCGTCGCGGAGCGTGGTGTCGAATATGCGTACCGTGTCGATGCCCATCGTATGTGCCTCTCGTGGGGCCTGTCGCTAGAGTTCGACGCTCCAGGCGTGGTTCATCCCTGCGTCGGCCTTGATCTTCGCGAGCAGCACCGGGTCGAGCCGCGTGTCGACGGTGACGCCCATGAGCGCCTTGCCGCCCGCTTCCTTGCGTCCCACCTGCATCGATCCGATGTTGATGCCGGCGTCACCCAGGATCGTGCCGACCTTCCCGATCATGCCAGGGCGGTCGGGGTAGCTGAAGAACGCCATGTAGGTGTCGGGCATCATGTCGAGGTCGTAGCCGAACATCGAGACAAGGCGCGGCTCGTTCTTCTTGCCGATGAGCGAGGCGGCGATGTCGACCGTCTTGTCGCCGCTCGTGGCCTTGACGACGATCATCGAAACGTAGTCGTGCGTGGCGGTGCGCTTGGACTCCGTCACCGCGATGCCACGCTGCTGCGCGAAGAGGTCGGCGTTCACGAAGTTCACGGGCTCGTCGGTCGCCACAGAGAGCATCCCCTTGAGCACCGCGGTGCGCAGGATGCGCGTGTCGGTGTCGGCCAGCCCACCGATCATGACGATCTCGACGGAGTCGACGCCGCCGGGAGCGAGCTGCGCGACCATCGCTCCCTGCTGCTCGGCGAGCTTCAGGTACGGACCGACCTTGTCCATGACGTCCGGCGGTACCGGCGCCACGTTGACCGCGGTCGAGACCATCTCGCCGCGCAGCCCCGCCGCCACGAGGTCGGCGATCTGCTCCCCGGCGCGGTCCTGGGCCTCCTCGGTGGAGGCGCCCAGGTGCGGCGTGACGATGACATTGTCGAAGGCGAACAACGGGGACTCGGTGGTCGGCTCGATCTCCCAGACGTCGATGGCGGCGCTTGCGACCTTGCCGCTCTTGAGCGCGTCCACGAGCGCCTCGGTCTGGTAGATGCCGCCGCGCGCGGTGTTGACGAGGCGCACGCCGTCCTTCATCTTCGCGAACTGCTCGGCACCGAACATGCCGATGGTCTCCTTCGTCTTCGGCAGGTGCACCGTGAGGAAGTCGGCCTGCGGCAGCAACTCGTCGACGCTTCCGAAAAGCTCCACGCCGAGGGCCGCGGCGCGGTCCTCGGAGATGTAGGGGTCGTAACCGATGATGCGCATCTGGAAGCCGCGGGCGCGCTCGGCGATGAGGGTGCCGATGCGGCCGAGGCCGATGATCGCGAGCGTCTTCTCGTAGAACTCGGCGCCCGTGAACTTGCTGCGCTCCCACTTGCCGGCCTTGAGGCTCGCGTTGGCCTGCGGGATCATGCGCGCCTGCGCCATGAGCAGTGCCCACGTGTGCTCAGCGGCCGACACCACGTTGGACGTCGGAGCGTTGCACACGATGATGCCGCGCTCGGTGGCTGCCGTGACGTCGACGTTATCGATGCCCACGCCGGCACGGCCGATGATCTTGAGCCTGTCCGCCGCCTCGATGACAAGGCGCGTCGCGCGTGTCGCCGAGCGTACGATGAGCGCATCGTAATTCCCGATGACGCCGACGAGCTCGGCCTCGGACAACCCCGTCTTGATGTCGACCTCGAAGGTCTCGCGCAGCTTGTCGATGCCTGAATCGGCGATCTTATCTGCGATCAGCACTCTCTGCGTCATATCGTTCACTCCCCCATGAAGACGGCTTCGGCGGCCTTGATGCCGGCGCCGCGTTCGAACTCGTAGCCCAACTCGGCGAGCGTCATCTCGAGCCCGGCGAGCGTGGTGATGATGTCGAAATCACCGAAGTAGCCCAGGTGCCCGACGCGGAAGATGCGCCCGGTGTAGTCGTCCTGGCCGCCGGCGATCGTGATCCCGTACTTGTTCTTCAGGATGCTCACGATCTTCTTGCCGTCGACGCCCTCGGGAACCCACACCGGCGTGACCGCGCTGCCACGCCCTTCGGGCGGGGCGAAGAGCTTGAGACCCAGCGCCTCGCAGCCGCGGCGGGTGGCCTCGGCCAAGCGCGCGTGGCGGGCGATGACGCCCTCGATCGTCTCCTCGCGCATCATACGCAGCGACTCGACCAGCCCGATGACGAGCGAGACCGCAGGGGTGAACGGCGTCGTGCTCTTCTCGAGGTTCTTCGCATAGCGCTTCCAGTCGAAGTAGAACTTCGGAAGGGTCGAACGCTCGTACGCGCGCCACGCCTTCGGCGACACGGTGACGGCGGCCAGGCCCGGCGGGAGCATGAGCCCCTTCTGGGAGCCCGTCATGACCACGTCGAGGTGCCATTCGTCGGTCTTGCACGGGACCGCACCGATGCCCGTGATCGAGTCGACGACGAACACGCAGTCGGGGTACTCGTTGACGATCGCGCCGATGGCCTCGACGTCGTTGAGCACGCCCGAGGAGGTCTCGGACTGCACGACGACCACGCCGCGCGCATCAGGGTGCACCGCGAGCGCGGCGGCGATGTC
>Ga0209430_1001958_pt1 | contig 14081 bp, 25 predicted proteins | sample BarGraIncub1133A_FD_184504 | JGI IMG/M metagenome (GOLD analysis project Ga0209430, IMG submission 184504) | Arctic peat soil microbial communities from Barrow, Alaska - Barrow Graham LP Incubations 11-33A (SPAdes) (version 2) | ecosystem: Environmental > Terrestrial > Soil > Wetlands > Peat... | reverse complement strand
GATGCAATATATTAAACTAAATTTCGGTAATGTTTCAGAGGTAGATATATACGAATTTGTAAAACAGACAGTTGAAGAAATAAGCTTTCAAATTTGTGAAAAAGCAGAGGATGATATTATAAGAAAAGAAATTTTGGAAAAATTTAATTTGTCGGAAGATGATTTAAAAAGGATTGTTGAAGCAATTAAATAAAATAGCAATTTTAAATGAAAATAATTTAAATTATAAGGAGTGTATTAATATGAAATTATATCAAAAAGTTAAAGTTACAACAAAACAAGGTGAGTATATTGGAAACATTACACAAATTTTAACAAATAGGAAAACAAGAGAGAGTAAAGTATCTGTAAAAATTTTAGAAATAGTAAATGGAAATAAGGAAATTGGCGAGAGTATTCAAGTTAAAGAAGAGTTTGTTCGTTCAATATAATCAATTAAAAAGATAGATTTATATTAAAGAAAATAATAAAATTTGAGGAGCGTGTAAAAATGGAAAAATTAAAAGGAATAATTGAAACAAAAATTGCTGAGTTTGAAACAGAAAAAGAGAAGGCAGAAAAAAGCTTAAATTATAGTAAATATCATGATGTTGGTGATTTAGAAACTTTGGGTAATATAGTAATATGTGACGGTAAAATTGAATTACTATATGAGCTACTAGACGAAATAGAATAAAAGATAGTCTTTATAAGGCTACAAATATATGGTAAAATAATTATAAAAGGTGGTAATATAAAATGAATATAATTAGATTAGACAATAAATATTATGAAAGTAAAATTGACTTTGATAGGCTTATGTCCGAATCAAAAATACATTGTTTAGCTAAAGACTTAATATTGAAGAATCCAGGTATAATTAATAATGAAGTTTTAACTAAAGACGATATAATTATAGGCTGTGCAGATCCTGAGTTTCCGGTTATGTTAACTATAAAAAATAAATATAGATTTGAACTTGAAATTTTAGGGTGGGATAGATTAGATTTTGGATTTGAATGTATTTGGGAAGAGGGAGAACTTGAAGAATTAAGAGAAATAAACAATCAAATCTTAAACGGTGATATTAAAATAGAAAAATAATTAAAAGGGTTCAGCAGTTTGTGCCGAACAAGCTGCAATCCATTAATAATTAAATAATACTATTATAATCAATTTAAAGACCTATATAAGACACTTAATCTTATCCCATATAATTACTCTATAAACTACTTAACTTAGGTGTATGGCTTCCATATGGCTTGTTAAACTATGCCTAAAATAACAACAGACTATTAAACAATAATATTAGGAGGTGCAACAATGATAAAAGCTAAAAATCTAACAAAGAAAGTTGATCTCATGCTGTTAATATTCGGCAAAGAAGCTAAAGTAAAAGAAGTTATCCAAACCATTCAAAACAGGGACTTAAGGAGTTATAAAAATGAACGATAAAAGAATACAAATATATTTAATCATAGAAGCAATTTTTATATGGACTGTATTGATATTTATATCGACAATTAAATAATCATAAATTTAGGAGGGATTATTTATGACGAAAGACGAGAAAATTAAATTTATAGTTAATCTGTGTGACAATTTAAAAATATCATTAATAAATAATGTTGACATTATGCCTGAAGACTGGGATGAGATGGAATTACGTCAATATTTAGAATATAAAGCAAAAAAGCTTAATCCTTTCAAAATGACTAGAACTCGCATGTGGAATTATAAGGATTATGTAGAAAAATATAAAATGTAATAACAAATTAAATAATAATATTATAGTTGACATGAAACTGTAAAGTAGTTTTTATAATCTTTCTCTACTACTACTAAAAGAAAGATGTTTAATATATTCCCACCTTGAGTTAAATACATTCATCTGTGTGTTTAACTGAGGGTATAAACCTCAAAATAAATTTAGGGGGAATAATAAAATATGAAGAGAGTTGAAACACCAACGATTAAAGATTGGGGATTAAGCAACATAATTAACAACCTTATGCGTTACAAAGAAAAATTAAAAAAGGAACAGGATGCAGAAAAGAAAGAATTTTACAAAAAAAGATTTAATGAATTAAAATTAGAATTGCAGAATTATAAAGCAGCATAAAAAAATAATATATATAATTGACAATGTGTGTCAGTTAAAAAATAAAGAAAGAAGGGTGGTGAAACAGGATGAACCTAAATAAATCAAATGTAAGACGTTCAGACATCTATATGACAGAATTAAAAGGAAGTTGTGAGATGTTACAAGGTTTACATCCAGTGTTAGTTTTAAATTGTAAGAAATCTATGGATAATAGTAACTTAATAAGTATTGCACCTATAACTAGTAAGATTAAGAACAATGTTTGTAATGTTCCAATAGGAGTTGGAAGCGGGTTATTGCAGGACTCTATCGTATTATGTAATCAAGTTAGAACTATTCCTAAGAGTGATTTACAAGGTAAGGTAGGATTTGCCAGTCCTCAATTAATGGATTCAGTCACAAGAACAATAGCTAAGAATTTTGAAGGTAAGAATGGTGATTTAAATTTACTACAAAGAGAAAAGCTTGACTTCATGTTTAAAAGTATTAAGAAGATGATATCCTTCAAAGTTAAATACAATATCATAGATGTAGAAATAGATCAACAGATACAAGGAAGTTTAGACGAAATTAAATCTTATTGTAAAGTTCTCAATGTCGAATATAAAAACTGGGGGAGTTTAGATATGTTCAAACAATATCAGGAGAAACGAAGAGGAATTAGAATAGCAAGAGGGAAGAAGAATGTTAAACTAGCGGCTAAATTATCAGAGGAATATCTTAAGAGTTTATATGAAATAGATAATAATTCATATAATACAGAAATTTGTTCAGAGTTAGAATGGGCTAAATATAACCACTCATTAGCTGTTAAGAAATTAGGATATATTAATAAAAGCTATGAGTTGGCAAAGCAAGCATTAACATTTAGCAACGAAGAAGACAATAATAGGATTTTAACATACTGGCTCATAGGAGAATGTTGTAGTTTAAAAGGAGATAACTTTAAAGAAGAAGGATTAGAGGCTTTTGATAAATGTATCAAATTTTATAAAAGAATTGGTGAGAAAAAATACGAAATATTATGTCAGTTTAATAAATCAAAACTATTAAAAGACATGTTTGGTATGGAGAAATGTATTCAAGAATATGAGGAAACACAATTTAAAAATGTTCTTCATAGTTTTGGAGATATGGAAAATGAAGAAGTGCTATTAGAATTACAGAATGAATTAAATAATATTAAGATATCAGTAGCTTAATAAGTAGCATGCTAGCGTTAAACTCTAGCATAGATTATTTATTAGGAGGTCTTCATATGAAGATTACAAAACAGGCCAAAGGTATTATTTTAGCAGGGGTAGTTGCACTAGTTTTAGGTGTAGTGGTGATTACGACAAGGGTTACAGGAGGTTATGCCATAGGAAGTTCATCACATCAAACACTAGTATGTATTGATCCACCTGGCAATTAACTAGAAGGAACCAACACTCTACAAACTAATTATGTCAGAACAAAATAAATTTGACAATTAAATACCTCAAGTAGTATAATAGCAATACGAACAAACGTTCTAATTATATGAAAGAGGTGTTAAATTTATGGGAAAAGTTTATATGTTCAGCTACGAAACAATGTGCTTATATTTATTAAAGAATAATGTTAAAGAAGAAGATATTGAAGAGTTAGCAGAAGAGATTCTAGGAGAATTAAGATCGAAGAATATGATTGAGATTGATGATAACTATATAGTAGGAAATCTCACAGCATTCTTTATTTATGAAAAATTTGGGATTGAATGTGCTGCAATGGAACTAATTTAAAGAGGAGTGATTAATAATGGTAACAACAATCGAAGAAATGAATAGAATAGAACTAGAGAGTTTATGTTTAAGATATGGATTCCAGTTTGATAAGATAGGTAAGTATATTAGAATAGAAAGTAAAAGAGACACATGGTACGTCTTAGATATGGAACATTATGGTAGATCAATACTGTTAGAACATCAGAATAGATATGGAGATTCGAGTTTTCATTCTCATGGTAAACATAAGAATATGAGAAATATATTTAAAAGCATTGATAGCCATGAAAATATATACCTGTTAGGCCATAGAAATAATAAACTAACTAGAATTACTAATACATTTAAATTACTCGGTTTGTACAATTAAAGGATAATATGTCGAACGATAATTCAATAATAATGTATAGAAAATTGTAATTAGCATATAATATTAAAGACATTAGGAGGAATTAACAGTGGTAAATCATCCAATTATGTTTGTATTTTTAGCTATAATGTACTTATTCTATTTTGCATTTTATGTAATTAAGATAATAATATTTATAGTATTAGTGATTTATAAATGGATAGCAAAGAAATTTAAAGAAAGGATCGTGAATAGTAATGTTAATAGATGAATATAGAAATTACCTATTAGATGTAGAGGGTAAAAGTTTAGGTACAATTAAACAGTACTACACATCCATTAAGATGTTTATCCAATACATGCAAGAGAATGAATTTCATATAACTAGAAAAAATATGGCTAAAGTCAAACTATCTAATATATATGGATTCATGAACAGTTTAGCTAAGAACGAATCAAACGGAACTAAGAGAAATAAAATATCAGCATTGAAATCATATTTTGAATACTGTAAAACTATAGATGTACTAAAACATAACATTATAATTGATATAAAGAAACAGCCTAAAAAAACTAAACGAATTGCAAAGTGTTTTACACTAGAGGAATGTAAAAGACTAGTTGACAATATTGATGGAAGAAATAAAGAAAGAGATAAAATGATAATAATTCTGTTTTTAAATACTGGAATGAGATTGACTGAATTAGTTAATTTGAATATATTTTGTATAGATAATGAGAATTTGAATATCATTGGAAAAGGAGATAAAGAACGTGTTGTTCATTTAGATTCATCCGTTATCACTTTATTAAAAGAGTATATCGAAAAGGTTCGTCCTGAATTAAACAAAGAATCGGAAGCATTATTTTTATCAGAAAGATTGACTAGAATATCAGTTAGAACCGTACAAATAGCCGTTAATAATGCAATTAGTAATGCAGGATTAAATATTGAAGGAAAGAACGATATGTCAGTACACGCATTAAGACATACCTTCGCTACTCTTCAATTTCAGAACGGTGTATCAATAAGAACTCTACAAAAAATACTTGGACATGAAGATATTTCGACTACTCAAATTTATGTTCAAGTTGCAGATAATCAAATGAAAGAAGCTGCCAAAACTAATCCATTATTATCCATATTTTAATTGATAATTGTACAATTAACGTTGACAATAAGATAATAATAATATAAAATAAACTTAAATGAGAGGTGTAAATAATGAATAACAAAATAGAATTATTAAAGAATCTGATTGAACAGGCTGATATGGTTAGACAAGAAAAATTGAATGTTATTACAGGAACATTACAAAAAACTGATAACATGAAAGATGCTACAATGTTCAGTATACAGATGTTGGATGAAGAGTTTGATTTTGATTTTCATAATTTGAAAGAACGTGCGATTGATAATCTTATTGATGCTTTTTCAAAATTAAATTCAAAAAAAATAGATAATAATTCAATAATAATAGTGGATAAAGATGAGGATGAGGGGAAAGATAATAAGACACTAAATTTAGAAAATGAATTAAGAATATTGAAATTGCAAATAGAAAGTATAGAGCATAATTCTAAAAAACGATTGGATGAATTAGAAAAAAAGAATAAAGAATTGGAAAAGAAAAACGGTATATTGGTATCCAAATTAATATTAACAAACAATTTAGAGCTGATAGAAATTTCAGATGAAAGTATTAATCAATTATATATAAACAATTTAGAAAATGGAGAAACTAAGTTTAACGAAGCATTTATTTTGAATAATATAATACCAAAAACTTATTATAAAATTAAATAATAATATTAGGAGGCCACGAAAATGTTAACTAAAATATATTCAGAAAAATTTTTAGAAATCTATGACGAGGAAAACAATAAGGGGAAAATTATAAAAAATATAATAGAAACAGAAGAAGAATCAAAGGTGGAATTACTAAAATGGGAAGATACAGAAGTTGCTACATTCTTAAAGAAAGCAGGATCCCCATCGCCTCAAACTCTAAATAAACACATGGTTGTATTGCGAAAGTTTGCTGATTTTATTTGCAAAAAGACAAAAAGGCCTAAGAGAAAATATGTAATGGAAGATGGAGTATTCATGCAATTAATAAATAAAAAACAATTGATGTCAGTGACAATTAATTACGATCAATATATGATTATTAAAAATCAACTAGCTATAACTAGTTTAGATAATTCAGAGATTAATCTTAGAGATAAAGTTATCTTTGAATTAGCGTGGGAAGGATTAACATCTGAGGAAATTAAATTAATAAAGGAAGACGACATAGAATTTATTCAATCAGATGATGGAGATGAAATTGTAATAATAGATACAGATGGAGGTAAGATTGTTAGAATAGAAGATCCTGAAGTAAGTAATGATATCAAATTATGCTTAAAGGAAAAATTTAATACAATAACAGACATTAACAGTATATCAAAGACAATGCCTTATAAAGATTCAGAATATCTAATTAAACCGATTAAAGTAGGAAGACCATCAAGTAAAACTTATTTAGATAATCCTCATTTAGCATTACATCATGTGTTAAAAAGTGGTGGATTTGCATGTCCTGGAATTGATGTAGATAAATTAACTTTATCAGATATTAGAAGAAGTAGATTAATATATTTATTAGCACCAGAGAATGAAGAGTTTTTTAATTTTGAAACTGTAGCATCTTTATACAACTTAAAAAGATCAGAATCATTAAGATGGTTTAAAGAAATTGCGAAAGAAAAATATGTATCTGAGAAATAACGGAACGAGGAGATAAGCCAAGTAAAAAGGTTGCTTGGCTTGATAGTTTTAAACAATTCAAGGATAAATTGAGGGGGAAATAAATGTACAAATTATCTAAAGAGGATTTTAAAAAGGTGGAAAAGTTTGTTGTAACAAAAGGCATTAATATAAATAAAAATAGATGTATTGCTGTATCAATTAAGTTGGATGAGAGAGAAAATAGTATAACCTGCTGCATGGATGAAATAGATAGGGAACTTAGAATATGTCGGGTTAATAACAACGCTCCTGATATTTTGGAATTAACATTGTGGGAACTTGAATTGGTTAAGATGTCCGAGGATAAGGTTTATAGTAGCGTAGAGGAAGATAAATATAAGGACTATATAGAAGTCATAAAGATGGAAACAGAGTGTTGTGACAAGGATTGACGTTGCTTAAAATATATCTTAGACAAATCAATAATAATATTATGATTGACAATTAAAAGATAATAGTATAAACTTATGTTGTGATAAAAACATAAGGAAGGTGATAATTATAGTATAATAAAAAGAGAGGTGAATAATAATGGTGAAGAATAAGCTGAAAGAAATACTTAAAAGTAAAGGAACCAAACAAACATGGTTATGCGAACAAACTGAAATTACTGCTAGTACAATGTCTAACATTATCAATAATAGATATAGCACTTCTATGGAAGTAGGCTTTAAGATAGCTAAAGTTTTGAATATGACTATAACTGATATTTTTTACTATGAAGAAGATTAATTATATTAATTTGCATAAAACTATTGACAGACTAAAATAATAGCATTATTATAGTATCAAGAGGTTGGACAATGACAAACCTTTCCAGCCTACTTATATTATAAGGGTGGTGATATTTTGGAAAAGTCAATCATTACATCTAAAGTTAATATAGCTGATTATACAGATGAAGAATACATTCAAACAATCAATACTATGTTAGGAGATTTTGAGAAAGAAGGAGGTTTTAAAGAATTATATAATAGCTTATATAAAAAGAAAGCCCATCAGACGGCAATCTGAGGACTTCATTAAAAGCATAAGAAAAATTTAATTGGTTTAATTTTAACACATTTATAAGAGGTTTGTCAAATTACAAATTATAGGAGGAAATATTAATGGTAGATTTAATAAACATAACAGAAAAGGATAACGGGCAAAAGGCAGTATCAGCAAAAGAATTGTATTTAGGATTAGGATTAAGTAAAGACAAATTTGCAAGATGGTATCCTAAAAATATTCAAGAAAATGAATTCTTTCAAGAAAATAAGGATTGGGAGGGGTTAGACCTTATGTCTAACGGTAACAAATGCATGGATTTTGCTATATCTATTGAGTTCGCAAAACATATTGCAATGATGTCAAAAACTGAAAAGTCACATGAGTATAGAAACTATTTCTTGAAATGTGAGCAACAGTTAAATAATCCACTACAAGGTTATTTACAATTAGGAGAAGAAGATAGAGCTATATTATATTTTCAACAATTAAAAGAAACAAAGTTACTAGAATCAGAGAACAGAATCAACGCACCAAAAGTTGATTATTATAATTTAGTTATGGATTCTAATGGCCTTGCAAAAGCTAATGATTTAGGTGCAAAATTCGGTATGTCATCCAAGAAACTTAATGTTACACTTAAAGATTTAGGGATACAGTATAAACAAGGTGGAACATGGTATTTGTATAGTAAGTATAAAGAACAAGGATTCACTGAATATCCTGAAACTGAATATACTCCTCTGATGAAATGGACTAAGAAGGGTGTTAAATTTGTAATAGATATTTTAGTGGAAAATGGATATACGTTAAAAAAAGAAGTGGCATAAATTTAGGAGATTACTTGTCGTTGGATATTAAGTCCTGCGGCAAGAAGTTTCTAATGAATAGTGAATTTTAAGGGAGGATTAATAATGAATAACAATGAGATAATAGAGAAATTAAAAACTACTGAGTATGACTTTTTAAGGTCAGACAAGCATTTAGGTAAGAATATAATATTATTAACAACTGGAGGAAGTCATGCTTATGGTACAAATATAGAGAGTAGCGATTTAGATATTCGTGGAATAGCAATAGAAAATAAAGAAGATATATTAGGGTTGAGTAACTTTGAGCAGTTCACCAATACAGATACTGATACAACTATATATGGATTGAAAAAGTTATTCACTTTGATTCTTAATACTAATCCAAATACAATAGAGCTGCTTGGAACTAAAGAAGAACAAGTTTATGTTTGTACTAAGTACGGAAAAATGATTAAAGATAATCTTGACTTATTTATATCTCAAAGGGCGAGATCAAGTTTTGGTGGATATGCTACAGCTCAGTTAAGAAGATTACAAAATGCATTGGCTAGGGACAATTATCCACAACCTGAAAAAGAAGTTCATATTCTAAAAAGTATAGAAAAGCAAATGGCAACTTTTGAAGACAGATATATTTTAATAACTGATAAATCGTTAAATCTATATGTTGATAAATCATCCAAAGAGGATTATGATTCTGAAATATTTATTAATGTAAATTTAAAAAATTATCCCTTAAGAGATTTAAAGAATATGTGGTCAGAAATGAATGGTGTTATAGATTCATATGATAAATTAAATCATAGAAACAGTAAAAAAGACCAAATACATCTGAATAAACATTCTATGCACCTTATAAGATTATTCTTGATGGGTACTGAGATAATGGAAGGGAAAGGTATTCATACTTTTAGAGAGAAAGATCATGACTTATTAATGGCTATTAGAAACGGAGATTATTTAACTACTAATAAAGACGGTACTTTAAATTATTCTTATATATTTGAGCTAGTTGATGAGATGGAAAAGAAGTTTAAATACGCATGTGATAATTCCCCGCTACCCAAGAACCCTAATTATAAAAAAGTAGAAGAATTATTAATGAGTATATATGGAGGTTGGTTAAGTGAATAAGAATATAGTAATTAAATTACCTGTAAAAGTTGGGGTTATCCTTGAAGCACTTGAGGCATTTAGTTTTGAAGCATATGTGGTAGGTGGTTGCGTAAGAGACAGTTTACTAGAGAGAATACCACATGATTGGGATATAACTACAAATGCTAAGCCTGAAAAGGTTATTAGTATATTTAAAGAGATGGGATTCAAAGTTATAGAAACAGGACTTAAGCATGGGACAGTCACAGTGATGATTGATAGTGAACCATTTGAAATTACAACATTTAGAATTGATGGAGGGTATTCGGATAATAGACATCCTGATGATGTAGTATTTACTACCTCCTTAAAAGAAGATCTTGCAAGGAGAGATTTCACAATCAATGCTCTAGCATACAATAATAAGGTTGGTTTAGTGGATTATTTTAATGGTGTATTAGACTTAGATTGTGAGCTTATTAAATGTGTTGGGAATCCCTTAAATAGATTCAAAGAGGATGCTTTGAGAATATTGAGGACTTATAGATTTGCTTCACAATTAGGGTTTGATATTGAAGAAGAAACCTTATCGGCAACAATTATATTAAGTGACAGTATCAAGAATATATCCATGGAAAGAATAAGAGATGAAATTAATAAGATACTTATAGCTGATAGTAATATATTTTGGGGATTGGTTCATAATGGATTATTAAAAATTATTATACCAGAGTTAGTGAATTGTTTTAATTTTGAACAACACAATAAGCACCATGACAAAGATGTATTTCAGCACATATTATCGGTAGTAGAAAATACTCCTCCTAAACTAGAATTAAGGTTAGCTGCATTGTTACATGATATAGGTAAGCCTAAATGTTTTTCTATGGGAGCAGATAGAATTGGTCATTTTTATGAACATCAGAAAGTTTCCGCTGACATGAGTAGAGAAATATTAACAAGATTAAAATTTGATAATAAAACAATAGACAAAGTATGTTTGTTAGTTTATGAACACATGAGTCGGTATGATAAATTAAGGACTCCTAATACTAAAAAGTTTATAAATAGAGTGGGTATTGAAAACTTAGAGGACTTATTCACATTACAAATAGCAGATATAAAAGGCTGTGCTAAAGAATATCAGAATTTTGATAATGTATTAAAATTGAAAGAAGAATGTACAAAAATAATTGAGGAGAAACAACCTCTATCCGTCAGAGATTTAAAAATTAATGGGAAAGATTTAATGTTACTAGGAATTAAGCAAGGAAAAGAGATCGGAAATATCCTAAATCAACTACTAGAAATGATATTAGAGAATCAAAAGTTGAATGAAAAAGAAAGACTGTTAGAAATTGTTAAAGGTATAATATAAAACCAAAAGTTTATCAGATGCATATGGTATAATATAGAAAAATAATTTATATGAAAGAGGGAATTAATAATGGATTATACAATATTAGCAACGTATTTTGATGGAGATAATTATAGGTTCGATTGGTTGGAAAATAATGAAGATGCAGCAGAATGGTTAGAAGAAAACAAAGGAAAGTATACACAAATAGAAGTTATTTCAATTAATGTTATGGATGTAATATATCAATCTGAAGATATGAAATAATCACATAGAAGAGGAGGTGTTATTGTGAAGTATAAAATATGGGATAAGATAAACGAGGAGTATTTAGATCTGACTAGATATTGTGTTAATGGTTTTGGGGATGTTATGACTACTAAAGGAAGTGTACTCATGGATCAAAATAATTTCAAAATAGAATTAGAAGACATTATAAAAGACAGCGTTTATATAAAGAATTATATACTAATGTAATGATTTTAAGTATAATAGGTATGGGTACATAAGATAAACTATCTGAGATGTACTAAAGGGTAACTAATAGAGATAAACAGGAGGCTAAAAATGACTAATATAATTAATATTGAAGATGTTAGAACGAATAAAAAAGAAAAAGAGCTAATGGTAGAAGCGGAAACTCAAGTTAAAATGTTCATTACAAATGTAGCAAAGTCAGGACTAACAAATGAAGAGATTGCAGAGTATTATGATAAATTTGAAGAATGGGTAAAACTTAGTGGAATAGAACGACAAAAGATATTTGATATATTTGCGAAGATACCAGGTATTATTACTACTACTACTATTAAGGAATAACTAACATTTTGGTTATATTGTGAGTAGACAAGTTTATAAAATGAGTATTTGATTAGTACAAAATAAAAAACATAGCAATAAATACTATGTCATCTATCAAAACTGGAGTTTACCAAAGTTCGTTGAAGGGAATATCCAAGGCTACACAAATTTCTAATACTATACGGTAACTTGGATTATCTCGTTCGCCTTTTTCAAGTCTGCTGAGATAAGAGTAGGAAACCTCGATTCTACGTGCTAAAAAGGCTTGACTCCAACCGTATTCCTCTCTTCTTGTTTTGATAAGTTGTCCTAAATTTTTATTCATAAATATCAACTTCCTTTCTAATTTTTAAGTCATTACGAAAAAATCGTAATAAACAATTAGATGTTAAAGTTATACTTTTTTATTGAAAACGGTTAAATTTAAATGTCCGACTTAAATTAGCGGATGCTTGTCGATATATGAATTAGATTTATTTTATAATAAATTATGGTAAATGTAAAGAAAAATATTATTAAAGAATAAAGCTATTGACAATTCAATAATAATATTATAATATAAGTGTAATAAATAATAAAAAGAGGAGTGGTTGTAATGAAAAATCAAACAGCACAATTAGACCTAAAGAAATATAAAAGTTGGAAGGAAGGTAAAGTAATTGAAGTTATTGATCAGAAGAATATTTTATTAACTGAACCAATTCATACTCATTCAAACTATATTGATATTGAAAAATTAGTAGATGTATTTAAAGATAAGGATATCATTGATAAGACTATTGTAGTAAGAGTTTTAAAGGAAAGAGGATATATGAATAAGTACAGCTTAATAGCTGGTTTAAAGTGGTTAAAGATAGCTAGAGCACTAGATAAACCTATAAACTGTATCGTTCAAGGAGTACGGTGTAATCGTCCTAAATTTGTAAAGATGGTTAATAAATTTGAAGTTGAAGTAAGAAAAGATAATAAGATTCCAGAGGGAACAGATTTCTTATATCCTGTTGGAAGAGTTAAAATTGCTGCATTTCTAAGGAAACATTGTCCTAATGGAGCAAAGTATCAGAAGCAAGAAGCATTTTATTTAGAGAATCAAGTTGTAGATAGACCTATCACAGTAATTAGAAGCAGCCAGGATAAGAATGGTGTAGTAGTTGTGGATGAATATACAAGGTATTTAGTGTTAGTTAAACATGGGATTAAGAATATACCTGTTAGATTTTTAGCTAATTAAAGGATAATATATAGGAGGAACATTTATGAATGAAATCAATATGATTGGAAGAAATGTCGAGATGTTTGGTAAGGTTATATATTCTAAGATGAATGAGGATGGTAGTTACAATTTAAAAACTAGAGCAGATATATACCAAGATGAAGAGACTGACATTATAGTTGGTACTCTGATGATAATTATCAATAATGCATTAGTGTCTGAAGATGGTAATATTACTGCTACTGAACAAGTAAAAATAATGTATAATCCAAAAGAAAATGACTAATTAAAGGATAATATTAAAGGAGATTGACTTATGAAATTTGATAAAGAATATCGGACTCAATATTTACCAGAAGTTGATTTTTTAAAGTCAATAAAAATATTCCCTGTATTCATAAAAACTGAAAAGGGTATAGAGAATTATAAGTATACAAAAACTCAAGAATTATTTAACGCATTATCAAAATACTACAAATAATAAATATGATAAAGGAAAGTGATAACTTATGGCAATATTAAAAGATTATTTTATGACGGAGGATGTTCCAATGAGTACACAGTATATGGACTTTTTCTATGTAGGAGACGAAATAGCTGAACAAAGAAAGGAACTTGATGATATGGGTAAAAGTAGAGGATATATTCCTAACAATAGAAATTTTGCTTTAGTCTTAGGAAATAATACAAGCACATTACTAGCAGAATTATGTGATAAGCAAGACTTTTATAAATCTAGTAGACAATTGAATAGTCAAGGGGAATTCTTCTATACTGTGGTAGATTGTGAAATTAATACTGGATTATCAAGAAGAGAACAAAATACTTGTATAGATAAATTA
>Ga0209430_1001953_pt1 | contig 14108 bp, 7 predicted proteins | sample BarGraIncub1133A_FD_184504 | JGI IMG/M metagenome (GOLD analysis project Ga0209430, IMG submission 184504) | Arctic peat soil microbial communities from Barrow, Alaska - Barrow Graham LP Incubations 11-33A (SPAdes) (version 2) | ecosystem: Environmental > Terrestrial > Soil > Wetlands > Peat... | reverse complement strand
GGAAGCGAAATTCGATCACTGACGTCTTCCCAGATTTTGAAATCAATCGTTCGTTTAGCTTCGTATTTTTTATCCTTATAGGCATCCATGTAAACTACATAACTTTTGTCTGGCAATTGACAAACGGCTGGGCCTTCCACCCAATTTTTTGTAAAAGTGGGGGCATCTATAGGTGTAAATGGACCAGAGGCACGACTAGAAACAGCCACCAATAAATTCTTGTGAGGTGTAGGCAATTCACGTTCATCCTTATACACCATCACATAGTTTTCACCCTGCTTTTGTATCGTTGCGTCAATGACGTTGTGACCAGGATCAAAGAATATCTTAGCTGGTGAAAACGTCTTGAAATCCTTGGTTACCGTATAATACAAACGGTTATCATAATTGAATCCCGGTTCTACTTTCCATTCCCCATCAACCTTGATGGTACTCGACCAAAAGATGACGTACTGTTGTTCTGTAGCATCATAAATCATTTCGGGTGCCCAGCAATTCTTAGCTTCGAAACCTTCCATTACCGGAATATACGATTGTCGATTCCAATGAATGAGATCTTTGGACGAAGCGTGGCCAATTAAGTTTGAATTCCAATTGATGGTCCAAAGGCAATGCCAAAGACCATCGGGACCTTTCATGAGAAAAGGGTCCCGCATTCTCTTTTCGTCTCCACCCTGCCCATAGTCCGATTTCAAGAAACTGTGTTCAGGACCAATTCCCGTCCATTGATAGCCATTTTTACTCCAGGCAAAGTGAAGTCCGTTGTGGTTGTTTGCCTTATCGGTGAAATAGGCGAACAAATATCCTTTTTGAGGTTGATAGGTAAAATTGTCGAACGAAACAACGCCGGATCCTGCCGACATCAAACCAATACGAAGGGCAAAGAATCCTCTATAAGCGTTGTGGTTAAATCCCGAAACATCCAAACTGGCACAGACCGTATCCCAACGGATTTGGTCTTTACTAACTAAAAAGTCACAGATATTGCGAGTATTCACAATTTTCAGAAAAAAACGTTTGCCATAAACGCTTGGCGTTTGCGTCTGTTTATCAGCATTTTCGAAAACAGTCAACGTTTTTCCGTTGGAACTCATTCCAGCAAAAGCTTTCTCGTTGTAGAATAAGAACAAACCACCACTGCCTCCTTTTTCAATCGAAACTGTGACATTCACTTCGTAACTCTTGTCTGTGGCAGTAGTCAATAACATGCGTGCATCTTTCGGATCGAGTCCTTTGCCCGTCATATACAGACTTCTATTCCTTAGAAAAATCGCTTCGGAATCAAAATGTTTCCACATAGTCCACTGCAATCCAAGTTGCTTTCCATCAAAGTCATCGGAAAGTTCCATTCCATGTAAAATGGGATCCTTCTTCGGTTGAAGTGCCTCAGCTCGGTTGGCGAGATGGAACCATCCGTCTTCTGTCCATTGAATGGGTTCCAACAGGGTTTGACGACCGAGTGTATGAAAACCGTTTTCATAAGCGTGATACACGATCCACCAGTTGCCATTAACGTCGTCCACCAAGGTTGCATGACCTTTAGACCACCATTTCTCGTCGGCACTATATGTATGCACTATAGGATTGTAGGGCGAATTTTCCCAGGGTCCAAGAATACTTTTAGAACGGGCGGACACCACCATGTGACTGGTCGCTGGACCAGCGGTGCCACCTTCTGCAGTAGTCATATAGAAATAATCTCCATGCTTGGTTATTTTTGGAGATTCGAGACATTTGCATTCGGTCACCCAATTGCCCGGTATGTCCCAACCGGTATAAATTACTTTAGGAGTGCCCACTACTGAAAGGCCATCATCAGCCAATTGCACCACATGTCCTTCGCTTGTATGTAAGTACCGCTTTCCATCTTCCCCCACCGAATGACTTGGATCAATGAAGGGGGTCTTCAGATCGATCGGTTTGTTCCAAGGTCCTTGAATACGATCAGACCATATAACCCAGTTAGTACCTGCCGCAGGATAATAGATGTAGTATTTGTCATTGCATTTAACCAAATCTGGTGCCATGGCTGAACCAGTATGTTCTGTCAATGCTCGGCATATTGGTTCCCAATTTACAAGATCATTGGAATGCCAAATCAAAAATCCCGGCGTATAAATAAATGGCGAATGGGTCATGTAATAATCATTGCCGTCCCTAAGAATCGTAGGATCAGGATAATCACCGCGAAGAATCACTTTGGGATATTCCTGGGAAAACAGAGGTTGAAACCATAGTAGGGCTGTGAAAAACAACGATGCAAATAATCTTTTCTTCATTATGGATGAATAGTTTTATTGGGCTGTTCGACTTTATTAATGAAAGGTGTTGGCAAAGAAATTGTATTCATGCGAATCAAGGGTTAAAACTGACCAATTATACAATAAAAAGTTGCTGAATTAACCAGAATCAGAGTAAAGTAAATAACAAAATAAAGCAAATATAGTATGCCATCGACTTCCACGAAGCTACCGTGACTAGGATTACTTCCAAGAAAAGGAAGCGACAAACAATCTGACTATGTTGACCCCACATAAGGATGTAAAAGGGGAAAGCGATGTAATCAGAATGAGAGAGCAAGCGTCAAATGACCTGTACTCAAAGGCCGTTTCCACTGTACGTCAACCAATTGAATCATTCTTCAACTGGATAAACGAGAAAACTAAAATCCAAAATGCGCAAAAGGTGCGTTCAACGAAGGGATTGCTTCTGCATATCTTTGGAAGAATCGCCGCTGCGTTCATCTATCTGATATTTTAACCCTTGATTCGTATTAATAACTATTGCCTATGTTTTTACTAAGTTCTATTTTTAAAAACTGGTGTTAATTGCATTTGACAAACTTTTTGACCACCACTTTCTGACCATTCATTTCTTTCAAAAAATAAACACCAGCATTCAAGACCCGAACATCAAGCACCGTCTCTTTTTCTAGAATCACTTTTGAAATCAAGAGCTTACCTTTCGAGTCAAATACATGTATTACGGTTCCCTTTATAAACGGCTCACCCAATCGGATATGCAGAAAGTCTGAAACAGGATTGGGATATACCGAATTTTGATCAGGAATCGCAGTTTTCACCCCTGTAGCTGTTACAACGGTCAAGGGCCGTACAACCAGAGCCGACGCATAATTAAGATCACCAGCTTGCAATGCAGTGATAGTAGCGGTACCGGCACCTGCAACATGGATATTTCCATTGAGAATCGCAGCCACATCACTATTTGAACTCGTATAAGTAAGAGCCAAACCAGACGAAGCGGTAGCTTGAAGTGCAAAATCAGCGTCACCTACCTTTTTTTGCGGAATGGAATCAAATGTTATTGTTTGATTGAGCGCATTCTTTAACATGCCTATTTGCGTTGGTGTCAGAGCCTGATTATAAATTCGGAATTCATCCAGTGCACCTTTCAAGTAGGGACCGGGAGATTGCGACCTGCCGAGATAGTTCTTAATGGTACTCCCTAAGCTGGAAGGACTTAACGTCATCAAACTATTGCGCCCCACCTCTATGCCATTCACATACAGGATACCAATAGTATCCGACAATGTCACTGCAATATGAGTCCATTCACCAGCTGTCATGACAATGGTGCTGTTTATCTGCTGCTCAGCGGCGCTACCACCTGTTGTGATGACATAGCGCAAGCATCCGGTGGAAACGTCCTTTGCAATTAAAGCCATATAGATACTGCTAGTCGAGCCAAAGTTAAAAACACGTGCCCCGTTTTCAACAGCATCCAATTTTATCCATGCAGCAATGGTAAAATCTTTTAGTGTTTTTACTGCATCGGTAGAAAACGAAACATAACCATTGGTGCTGCCGTCCAAATGAAGACCGTTGTTATAGACTCCGGCCTCCCAAGTCGATCCCGTAGTCAACAATGTACCTTTATAGCCCATCCAAACATCTGTTGCATTGGTGCCTGAGGTTTCGTCAAAGGGCCAACAGTTGTATTGGCCTAAAAATGGTTTTACATTTACCTGATCTGAATTAGGGCCTTCGCCAAGCCTATTGACAGCGGAAACTCTATAAAAATAGGTTGAATCATTTAGTGTCGTAAGGTCGGTATAACTGGCCATCGTTGAAGTGCCAATGGTAGCATAGGGTCCGCCATTCACTAAAGAACGCTTAACTTGGTAACTGCTCGTCAATTCGTCTGTTGCGTTTGTGTTCCAACTCAATGCAACACGCGAATTACCCGCCGTCGCAACAATACCCGTTGGTGCAGAAGGAAGTGTGAATGGTAAAGTTTGAGTATTGGTTTGTGCAGAATCGGAACTCTCACCTTTGCTATTGACGGCTTTTATTACATAAAAATAATTGGTGTTTTCCACTAAACCACGATCATCATAACTCGTTCCTGTCAGGCCTTCAGCAATTGTTGCAAAGGATCCGCCAACTGTTGTTGAGCGTTTCAAGTTGTAACCTGCTGCATCGGCTGAAGCTGTCCAGGTTAGCCGAATTGAAGAACTATTTATGGCTACGCCTGTAAAATTCTTTGGAGCCAACGGAATTATTTCTCCTCCATCCACTTTCACGCTGTCAAAGGTCATGCTAATAACACTTGAACTGGCCGATCCAATCGCCAGACCCGCGTAAACCAAACTATTCATCGTTACGGTGTTTGACCCCACGGCATACCAGTCAGTTCCGTTGTCAGACTGATACGCGGTGAAAGTATTTCCCACTCGTTTCAAGCGGAACCACGTAGGTGCCTGAGAAAGACCGGTGTATTCGTTACCCTTAACAAACGACATGGAACCTCCCGTCGTATTTCTAAATCCCCATCTTGCCCATCGGAAACCGGTATCACCCAAAACCATGGCTTGAGTCTTCGCGTTTGAGGAGAGCGACTCACGAATCATGACGCCAATTCTTCCAGCACCGCCGACACCAGAAGCATCCCCGTCAATCAATCGTGCGGTTATCGTCATGTCACCAATGACACGCTTATAAGTATAGGCCATTCCGTCCGCCGTGCCACCAATACCAGCACCTGAACCTCCAACGATAAAAGTGCCGTTGCCAACGCTGGAGTAACTGGCGTTGCCAGCTGCGGCAACGGTTCCAATATCCAGCCTCGACCAACCCGTTGGCAATGTCGTACTTGCTGCAATGGGTTTGGCACTCACTTCTGCGGAGTTTCCGCTGGGGCCAGCCTGGTTGGTAGCAGCCACAACATAGTAGTAGGTTGTACCATTGGTCAGTCCTGTGTTATAATACTCGGGGATAACATCCCGGTAGGAATCAATGACCGTATATGGGCCGCCGCTCGAGGTGGCACGCCTAACAACAAAACCGTTGGCGGTACTCGGGGCATCCCATTTCAGGTAGATCCTTCCAACTCCTGCAACCGCCGTCAGTCCGGTCGGGGTGGAAGGAACCGGAAACGGAGGATAAGGTGAAGGATTTAAGGTGAAAGTTAGTGTCCCGTAACCAAAATGATCATCATGGGTATAGGCTTCTGGTCTGTTCAACGCTGCAATGGCAGTGAGGTTCGGGGCATATAGGCCCTTAAGGACGACATAATGATTGTAGAGCATTTCCCAAATCGGGCGCTGTAACCGACCGCGTTGCGAACGCGAAACCCAGTAGTTGTTCACAATATCACAATTGTTGTAGGTGGAATAGGGAACCTCCTTCCACAGGTTAAACATCGCCGTGTATTCCGCGCCTGCCAAAAGGCGATTGTTCGAGAAGCCATACATGTCCAGTCCCTGATTCTTGGTAATCTCACAAAATTCAGCCAAAATGCCCACCCCCATGGTGGCGTGTTCTTCGTCGCGTCCGGTTTCTTGCCATTGCCCTAGGTTCCCTGGATGCACCGTGGTGACGGCATTCATAATGCAGCCGTTGCCAGCACCGCTTTGGTAGTAAGTGACCCCCTGATTATACATTGTCCGGTTGTCACAAAGCACTCCGATAGCGGTTACAGCAGCAATATTGCAGATATCCCAATTGGCCCAATAGTGAGTGATACAGGCATTGTTATGTCGAGTGAGGAAATCATTGCACACCGGATAAAGATAGGTGGTCATCATGGTCTTAAACCGATTGAAATCGGCAGTAGCCCACCGGTTTCCAGCGTAGATCCGCAAAATTTCTCCCACGACTGCAAACTGATAGCAGTATATGCCGCTCAAGCCAGGTTGGTCAGTACCGGATGGGATCTGATTCACGGCCTCGGACCACAAATTGCATATCCGGATTGCATTGTCGGTATACGCAGTGTTGTTGCTGATATACCCACGAATAGCGTTTAGATAAGCAGCGACGGCATCAGCTGATGCCCGTTGGCGGCTGGCACCCATATTGGCTTGCGGGGCCGGATTATACGTGGTTTGCGCCTTGGAATCCTGAATTAATGCATTCCAACTATCAATCCACGGGTGTGCACCTGCAGCCACTTGTGTTTTCATGCGGTCGAGATCTTCCAGAGAATGCAAACCGCCTGGATGAACAAATTCCTGAGCTTTTATCGAAAGGGTTAAAAATAAGAGAACTAGTAATGGAAACCATTTCATTACTGTAAAATTTTTTCTCATAATCTTGATTTAGACAGGTCGTTTAGTTTGGATTATCGGCGACAGAACCCATGAATCGCCGGATCCGTGATTAACATATTTCTTATTGTTACTAAATTATCTGAAAAGAGGATGCCTCGAAATTACGGGACATCCTCTTCCATAGTTACTAAAACTTCGTAGCTTAGAAGTTAATCATCACTTTCTTCTTTCCTACGATGTAGAAGCCTTTCTGAAGACCCAGGGTAGCCTCAGAAGCTTTTACGCCTCTGCGCAGGCAACGGCCCATTACATCATATACATCTATGAATGCTGGTTCAACTGATGTACGATCGATTGCATTTACAAAGTCCTTTCCGACGTAGTACAGACGGAAGTTGTCGGCATACCAGTAATGTCCAGTCCCACCTTGAAAAGTGACGCTATCAACTCCCTTAACACCAATGGTCAACATGCCATTTTCCACATTAATGAGTCGAACACTGGTCGTCGTATCAATCTTGGATTGTGCTATATTCCAAGTATTGATAATACCATTGAAGGTCGCTGTGTTATAAGTAGCATTTGCAGCCATGGCATAAAGTCTCATAGAACTGAACGCGTCAGAATACGTTGCTGCTGAAAGCATGTAAACACCATTTGGCAAAGCTATCTTGCCCTCTCCATTACCACCAACGACCTGATTGTAATTCGTTTGCGTTGAAATATTGTGGGATACATTGGCACTCCAGCTGGAGTTGTATAAATAGGTATCGCCTGAGGTTGCAAGCGTACGATTTAAATAATCACCATTGCTCGTGCAATTCCAACCAGTTATTTTCGTATTAACTGCAACACCCGTCAAAGAGTCAGTACTGTTCTGATAGATATTCGGATTGACAATGAAACTAGTCATTTCGAACGGATTTACTTCTGAAGCTTGCTGTTTAACAGCATCCGTCATGGCGGCTGCGCAAACTGCATTCAACTCCAAAACATCCATGTCGGCATCCATAGGATCCAAGGTGTTGTTGGCCAAATCGGCTACAACTTTGGTGTAGGCAGCGTTGGATCCAAGTCCTCCGATTTTCTGAGCAAGTAATTTTGCTTTTGCAAGCGGATAGCAAAGGGCAATGGATTGTTTCATATTGTTTATAGCAAGACTTAAATCGGTTGCCAAAGGAGCAAATTTGTTCAGCACATTATCCCAAGTCAATGTAGACATACCTCTGTCTTCAGCAGCAACAAGAGCTGTTTCAAATAGTGTTCTCAGATTAGGCTGGGAAACAATAAATCCAGCTTCCAGCTGTGTATTCAATGCTTCACCAGTTGTTACTAATGGTGCAAGTGCCTCGTAGTTAGCAACGATGGTTGTGGCATAGGCTATCATTTCATCCAGATCGGCAATGGCGGTTTTGAGTACTACGATGTCATTACTGGTCACTAAAGAGGAATCTTGTCCAAGATACCAACCAAGATCATCCTGATCATCGATAGTGTAACCAATTAATTTAGTTTGCAATCCCTTGGAAGTCACAACACGTTCCTTTAGTCGATCCTGATAAACAGAGACAACGGAACTTCCTACATAAAGCAAACGGAAGTTGTCTGCATTCCAGAACTTGTCGCCACCACCAACATAACCACCAAGGTCAATATTGGTTCCTTTTATTCCAATGTAGAGTTTACCACCTTTTACTTCAATGTTGATCAATTGAGTGGTGGTGCCGACAGTTGATTCAGCAGTATTGAAAACATTCAAGTCCCCATTTACATTGACCTTACTGAAGTTTACACTGTCAGATGATGCATATAGTTGAATATTGCCCGACGCCGATGAATAGGTGGCGGCTTTCAATTGATAAAGACCGTCGGGAAGCACTGCAACATCAGCAGAACCACCTAGAATCTGATAGTAATGTGAATAACCAATGTTGTTGTTTGCGTTGCCACTATGACTGCCATTATATAGATAACTATCAGAATAAGCACTTGTTGTCAAATTTTTATAGTCAGACTTTCCACGGTTACAATTCCATCCAACGGGTATACTAATTATTTCTCCACTCTGATAGATGTTCGGATTGATTATGAAGCTGGTAAAATCAAGCGGAGTTTGGTCAGAGGCTGTATTCAGGAATGTTGCAGACATTGCATTTTTCGAAACAACATTTAGTGCTTTTACATGCTGAACAGTAACATCGAAAGAAACGGTATCGTTCTTTAAGTCCGCATCAACTGCCTTGTATTCATTCGTAGCTACAAGTCCACCAACCTGATCTGCCAAGGTTTTGGCTTTTAACAATGGGAAACAGAAGCTGATGGATTGGTTCACAGCCACGATGCCAGCTTCTACTTTGGTTATGGTTGATGTAATATCAGTTGCCATTTGTGACATGCTGGTATAAGCTAGTACTGTTTTAGCGACATTAATTAAGCTATCCATCTTCTGCAAAGATTTGGCAGTGGCAAAGTAGGTGCCGGCATTGACACTTGCAACCAACGCTTCTGCCTTCTTGATGTCGTTCTTCAGGACCGGGACATTAGTAATAAGCGTACTTCCGGTTGTGTTAAACCCATTCAATACACCAATGGCAGCAAGGTCTTCAGCATCGGTATTTGAAGCGGTATATCCATTGTACAAATTAACAGCGTCCACCATTGGAGAGACATCAACACCCCATGCATTCAAGGTGTCTTTGATGTTTTGTGCTTTCAACAACGTCATCGAAAGTTTGACTAGACTTCCTTTTAAGCCTGTCGTGTCTACATAAAGTTTGAAGTTACTCCAGCAAGTCCATGAACTACCTGAGGCAGTACGAGAATTTACACCAATAAACAAACCCTGATTAACTGCGACTGTAGTTTCTAAGGTGCTACGATAGACAGAATCTCCCAACAGAAAATAAGCCTGAGTAGCTTGCCTGTTGTTTGGGTAACCATTTGCATAAGCACCTACCGTTGACTTTCCAGTTGCTTCACTATAGAGTGACTTGATTTTTGTCGAATCACCATTGGCAAACAGAAAAGAAGAAATCACTTCCGTACCTGCCGCATACTTTGCTATTTCAGTAGTATTATTGGCAGCCGCACGAAAAAAGCCCTGTACTGAAAGCTTGTACTTACCTGCAGGAACAGGATAAATTTTTTGTGCTATTTTCCCGGCTTTTTGGTACATTTCAGCATTTTTGTAAACCAGATCGACGGAGCTTGGTGTCGTTGTACCATCATTCCAGTTGCAAGCAGCTGGAGTTCCAGTGGTGAAACTTGGATTCTTGACCATCAGATCGGTCACATCCATCCAATTTTGGGCATAGCTGCAGCCAATGCTCATCCCAAAAAGGAAGATACCGACCATAGCCTTTCTGCACCCAAGCAGATGTTTGGTAATCATTTTCTTCATAATTTTGATTTAGACAGGCTCATGTATTAAGGATTACCGACAAGTGAACCCATGAATTGCCGGCTCCGGTATTAATTGATTTAGTTAAATAATTCACAGTAACAATTTGAATGTCTTTAGTTTGCCGGATATTGTCACATAGTGACAAATCACCAAACCACGGCTATCGGTACAATTCAAAGTGTGTAAGCCCTCGTTTAAGGTCTCCCGACGCAACAATAGTCCATCAAGGTTGTACATCCAAAGCGTTCCTTCCTCCAATACATTTACCACCAAAAGTTTATCATGTTGGGCCCAAGTCAAAAGGATGGACTCATTCTGAACTTTCGGGCTTGTGAGAACAGTCAGTGTATCTCCTTTTATGCTGTCAACGGAAACAATTTTAAACGGAAAACCGCTGAGCGTCAAATCGACCGTGGAAACGCCCATTTCAAAAAGACTTTGGTCTATGGTCAGAGCCTTGCCAGTACTGCTTGCCGATTGTTGAATGCCATACAGCTGCTCATCTGAACATTTGTGCAACAAGTTGAACGAATATTTGGAGTAATCCGTTGTGGTGGTCAGTTTACCGACATCACTCAAATGCTTGCTCGAATTCGTTATACTTGAAATATAATAACGACTTCCGTACGTGGAGGCCAGTTTCCGGAACTTCCACTGAAAGGCAATGTCATTTGCACCGTCATAATCAGTGAAAGTGGCATCGGTATTGTTCAGATATCTGCCTGAAATGGGATCAATTACGTAGAAATATTCTTCACTGCCAGGTATTAGGTCGTTCGTATTGTACACCGGCACCTTAAAATGATAGGTTGTATTGGCAACAATACCCGAAGAGGATACACGCAGAAAAACCATTGTGCATTCCAGGCAGGAATCCAATGATGCAATCGAAAGAGTATCGCTCAGGTCGGCCACTTTCGTACCATAGCTGTCTAAGTGGTAGGTCAACGTATCGATTTTTACCGTATCACCGCCAACAACCCATTTGTAAATGCGAGTGGCATCCACGCTTTTGCCCAACAGTGAATTCGGACTGGCATAAATCTTTACTTTTGAACCTTTGGGTGTTGACAAACTGGTCGTACTCACGGCAGGTGCAGCATTCAATGCAATATAGGGATCCACTTCAGCCACGTCCACCTTGAATTCCTGAGCAATGACACTTCCTGCATGGTTGGTCATTGTGACACGGTAATAGGCGCCGGTCGAAATATTGGTCAGGTCAAGTGTTGGAACCGTGCTACTCAATGCATTCCAAGTGGTACCTGTCAGGGTTTTCTTCTCCCACTTCCAACCGCGGACAGAAGACATTTGCCTGTACGACAAGCCCAGTGTGACACTGGCATATTTTTTCACATAGATGGCTGAATCGAAATAAGTTGTGTAGTCGCTCACATAATAGGGTTTTGCAACACCCGTCCAACCCTCACCTTCCACATGCAGGGAAAACATCTGTGTACTGACAGCACCGGTGGCATTCTTATAACGTGCGCGAATTATACGGGATTTTAAGAGCTTGACATCACGTTCGCGGGTTGTGCAAGTGTTATCGTCATCCCAAGTCCACTGGCCTGAGTCGGTGGATCCGTCCATGATTGTCGGACTTAATCGTATCACTGACTCGGCAACGATATTGCTCAATTCATTAGTGAAAAGAGTATCACCACTGACAAGTGCTCTTGTCCACTCTTCAGAATATTTGTATTGGCCCATTTTATTAGAAATAGAAAAGCCAGATACCATTTTAATTTTCCCCCTCAAAACGGTCGGATGTACCGTGGCACTGTCCTGATTGAACATCAAATCACCGAACCCGCATAAGTCACTGAAACTAAAACGGGTGTTTACACCGGCGCCCCATTCTACACCCCATGAAAAGGAATCACAAATCTTTTGATGTGCTTTTTTCGCATAAGGCATTTTCAAGCCCATGCGGTTGGCATAATGATTGACAGCCATTTGATAAAGGGGATCCTTTCCGCCACGACCTGAATACGAAATGGAAGGCTGGTAAGCATCACAACCGCTCCAGGCAACATTTGGATAATTCCTCATAAAAGTGGAATCATTGTCATCGGCACCATTGAAACCGGCTGTATATTCCACACCGCCAGCCATGGCCTGGTTGTTCCATCCATAGACATTATCACCTTGGTTCCAGGCCTGTTCCAACGATTGTAGCTGGCATCCCAAAGCGCCCTGACAATGAGGTTGGTCACGGGTGCTTTCCTGATTCTGATAAAGGAAACCAAGAGGAGATTCATAACGCGTATTGATACCGTTTGCAGCCAATTGGGCATTGATTTTTTCTGTATCCCATTTATTAACTAAATAGCCAAATCCTGTACCGAGCATATCATCAGCAATGGAACAATTTTGGTCACTTTGCTTCAGATAATACATGGCCTCATTATAAATGGCAGGATCATCCAGGTATATGCCGATGGCTTGTAACGAACAGGTGTTTCCTGTATTCCAATTGCTTTGATAATGCGAGGGACATGTGCCGTTCTGTCTAAAAAGGAAGTCTTGAATAGCTGTGTACCACACGTCGTATATCCATTTCTTATAGCGCGTCTGTTCTTCTGCAGGCCATCCGGCATAGTCCCGCAAAAGTTCTCCTGCATTGGCAACCTGCCATCCCTGAAAACAACCCACAAGTGCGAAGTTGGAATCTCCACCAATTGTCTTGATTTTCTTGGTGTATTTATTGAGCAACGTCACAGCCTGATTGGCAAGTGTTTCAGCTTTTAAGCGTTCAGCGGCGTTGCTGCTGTTATGCTTCATGGCCCAATAGAGGGCCTTAATGTAACACATACCAAAATCCCGCTCGCTATGGGCAAAATTACCACCGCTGTCGCGAATGATGGCATCACCGCTGATGGCATCAATCCAGCTTCCCGAATTTGTCAGCAACCAATTATCGTTGAAGCTGTTCCATGCGAGTGCTATTCTTGGATGGTCACTTGCAGCCAACTGAGTATTGATTCGGTCGAAATCCACCTGCGTGTGCAAGCAACCGGGATGGATAAATTGAGCTGCAACAGGAAAACTAATTGCAACAGCAAACAAAACAATATATAATCTATTTTTCATGAATCAATCATTTGTTTCTGTCAGGCACACACATAATCACACAACTGAAGTTGCATTTTTGTCGATGCCTTTTTTAATTCGTATTCCACGGAGCGTGTAGAGATATTCAACAATTCTGCCACTTCCTGATAGCTTTTCCCTTCCAGGCGGACCATCTCAAAGCAACTGCGTGTAGTTGTCTGCATCTTATCCATGATCTTATTCACCATTTGCGTAAGTTCCAGAGAAAAGTAATCCGTTAGGACGGTCGATTCCAGAACGAATTCATGCAAATGATTCGCTTCAGCCGTTGAGAATGTTTGTTGAAAGGCTTTGTATTTTACAGTTTCATGTCGAAGGTAATCCATGCATTTGTTCCGAACTGTTACAAATAACAGTGAACAAAGATTCTTTTCAGGGTCAATTTCACTTCTATTTTCCCAAATGCGGAGCATGGCATCGGAAGCAATATCCCTGGCTGCTTCCTTGTCAAACACCAAAGAGTTTGCATACCGGAATGCCTTGCTGAAATTTTCAGTGTAGAAATCCTTAAAAAAGGAGTCAATGGTTGCCATGGTAGTATTTTGCAAAAAATCAGGTTAACAAAAATACCCTTCATACACTAAAAGGGTGGGATGGCAGGTTGCAGATGAGTGTACATCTCGTTACAATTCACTCGTCCACCAATAATGACTGTTACATTGGCAATGTGGTTATAGGCATGTCCATAGATGTAACTTCAGGCCCCAATCCAGAATTCATTAATGGATCACTCCAAGGAACCTGAGCGGACTCCAATGCCAGTGAAATGCCATTGTCCAATTGCACACGCTCTAAGTTGGGTGTCAGATAGGGAATTTTATGATTCTTCATTTTTATCGTTCGATTAATTAATTTAAAGGACTGGCCAACAACTCATTACTGGATTCATTCAAGTTTGCCGTCATGGACGGATCACTCCAAGGATTGAGTCCACTTGAGTCCAGAACCAATGATATTTCATTGTCCAACAGGATCCTTTCCAGTTTAGGACTCCCGTATAACCGCTTATTCGTGCACGTTTTCATTTGCATTGGATTTAGCGGATAATTGTTTTACGGCTTGCCTGGAATCCAGGAG
>Ga0209430_1001952_pt1 | contig 14109 bp, 9 predicted proteins | sample BarGraIncub1133A_FD_184504 | JGI IMG/M metagenome (GOLD analysis project Ga0209430, IMG submission 184504) | Arctic peat soil microbial communities from Barrow, Alaska - Barrow Graham LP Incubations 11-33A (SPAdes) (version 2) | ecosystem: Environmental > Terrestrial > Soil > Wetlands > Peat... | reverse complement strand
TTGTAATAAGTTGGATAGCTCTCGTGCCCAGGTTGGAAATAGAATACCTTGCCATTTCCTCTGTTATAGCAACAGCCACTCCTAAAAAGCTCTCCCCCCTGAAACCAGCTTGCAAACACCAGCGCATCTGGAGCAGGGATGTCGAACCTTTCACCATACATTTCTTCATGTTCAAGTTCAAAATATTCTTCCAAGCCTTCTGCAATGGGATGTCCTGGTTCTATTACCCAAACCCTTTCTCTTTCACCTATTTCACGCCATTTTAATGTACAACTGGTGCCCATCAGACGGACAAAGGGTTTCGACATATGCGCCGAATGAAGCGCTATGAAACCCATTCCGCAGAGTACACGCCTGTAAATCTTTTCTACAATTTCATCCTTTACTTCTCCATGAGCCATATGTCCCCACCAAATCAGCACATCTGTATTGTCAAGAACTTCGTCCGTAAGCCCATGCTCAGGCTCATCAAGTGTGGCAGTCCTTACCTCCAGCTCGCTATCCTTCCGAAGATGCGTGGCTATGGCGTTATGTATCCCATCAGGATATACCTTGGCAATATCCTGGCTTTCCTTTTCATGTCTGCCTTCGTTCCATACTGTTACATGTATCTTCATATTATACATCTACTCCTTTTATAAATATTAAAGTCGAAACCTAACTGATTTCAATTAACTGGCATCTGGTCTGAGCAGCAGCTGTTCGAATTGATAAAATCATACTTCTTACCTTTTTTTGTTACGATTAGCAAAAGTTTGCTGCTCTGTCAGCATCAATACCAAATTTTGCAGCTGACATCCATGAGAAATACATGCCCATATTCCTGACCTTATAAATGCACCGCAGCTGTCCTTGTATGGGTTATTTACATTTCCGCTAATAGGCGGTATAAGTCCACATTTCATATTGCTTTTACAATTACCATATTCACCCCAGTGGGGTAATATATAAGTAAGCCAATATTCTCTAAACATCTGTGCGTTGATATTAACTCCTTTTTCTTCCAGTAATATAAGCCATAATAATTAAAGATCAAGGTCATCATTGGCAATTGGTTTTCCCATCAACTCCTGAGTATGAAAGAAATCAAAACATATTATTTCAGTATTTTGTAAAACTTATATCCGAAAGGATACATTTTGATTCTTAAGGAGGTGTTAACCACGTCAATCCTTTCTCCATTCAAGTAATTTCTGATGCTTTTTATAGTAGAATCATCAAATTGCACGACAACCTCGTTAGGCTTATCCGAGAAGTTAAATATTACAAGCGCTCTTTCTTCACCGTCCTCTGATACCCTTATTGCTGCAAATACGTCTTCCGGACTATTAGTCCTCAGTTCCTCAATTTCGCCGATAGCCAGTTCTTTATTTTGGGATCTGAGAGAAAACATTCTTCTTACATGGGAATATGGAGAATCAGGATTTTTCTCCTGTTCATACACAGCTTCCCAATCTATCGCACCCCAGCCCCTATTATGTGGAAGCATCTCCTTATCTATACTGAATCTATTGGTATAGGTCAGGACATTGGCCAGTATCCATACCTGATCGGGCAGGACGGCATTGAAGGCTACCTGAAGCTTAAACATCTCTACTCTTTGACTTGCCCAACTATTCATTATGGTGCTGTATGTCTGATCTCCAAATTGCTGATAGGGGAACATACCGTAGCTTATAAGCTCCTTCCTGACTTTTAAAGCATCCCGGATGAAATCCGCTTTATGCTGCATGATTGCCTGAATTTCGTTGTAGAATTCGTGTCTTAAGTAACCAGTACCGGCGTTGTAGCCACTATATTTTGTAAGGTCACGATTAAGCACCATGTTCTCAGCAGTAACAAGTCCACCTCTTTTAATTATGAATTCATTAAAACGTCTTAATATCTCCGAATTCAGGTTATGCCACGTACCCACTGCATCGGCATCCCAGCCTACCACTCCTTTATCCATCCAGAAGGCTATATGCCTTAAAAATGCATCCATGTACTCCGGATTTGATACATCAGGGCCTGGCCTATCCCAGCACGTATATACGGTACCGTCGTCGTTCCATAAAAACCACTTAACTCTCGGGTCATCCAGTCCAATTTTCTTGGCCTCTCTTGCAGCAAGATAATCTGGATGGTGCCAGCCTAAATATTCCGGAACGGCCATCATCATTATCTTTACATCTTTTTCATTGCAGTCCTTCATCAATCTGTCGAAATCCTCCATTGTGCCGTAATGAGGGTCGACATTATACCAGTCCTGCTGCACAAGACCCTGCCAATTGTAATCATCGCCATAAGCACCTACATGCTGAAACCTGTAGCCTGATATTCCCATGTCGAGGAAGTAATCGAGTTTCTGCCTGATGCCCTCAAAATCCCCCAGTCCATCCTCATTGCTGTCAAATAGTCCATGGACACTCCCCGTTAAAAGAGTTGGGTGTGTTGTCCACCATCCCGAAGGTTTCGTTGTGTTTTTCTCCATAGCTATATACCTCCATTTTATTTTGTCTCCTTATTTTGCACCTTTCTACCTCCTTAATTCCTGCGAACTTTCAGGAAATTCCTGTCTATTTCAGTTTTCCTCTTATAAATTCAAGGGTTCCTTTTACATCTCTATCCATCTGCATTTCATCCGCATCACCGCTTAGATCACGACCTACCTGATCACCCATTTTGGTAAAAGGCTCAAAAAACTATTCTTCCTTCATATTTTGCATCACAAGTCGCTTGTGCAATTTCGTTCCATGGCATATGGCCTTTCCAGGAACTTTTCTGTTACATTCTTCTATATAATGAAAATGCCCGGTTGACAACCTCCAGTCAATAAGTGATCCCATAATCCTCGGCAGTTTTCCCTACTTCCTTCATACATGCAACACTTCTCTCTACATAAGGACTTTTGTCAACAATACCTTCACCTGTGTCTTCCGGCCATGAAGAATAGTTTATTTCACCAAATACACCTCCGCCCATAAAATGGATAACATCAAGAGTTCTCTTTTCATACTCAACGCCACTTCTTCTCACTGATGGGTCTTCTGAAGCCATATCCTTGTCCCTTGGGAAACCTATACAATATGTCAGTTCGATATTTTTCTCTTCTCCAGCTTTCCAATCTTTTGTTCAATAAGCGAAGTACACTCCAATTTTATTCATTGAATCACCGTTCCCTTATTTATTTAAATATTTATGGTTTTCCAATTATGAAATTCTTATAATGGCAATGACTTCCATTCAATAGCGATACTCCAATCTGCCCTCTCATATAAGGCATATTTTCATCGTTGTAGTTCATAACTTCTTTCCCAGAGTTCATTACCTTTATATTGTTGCCAACAACTTCGATTCTGAACGTATATTCCCTATTGTACTCCCACTGGAATGGTATTTCCATCAATGTACGATACCCGTTTTCGTTCTTATATAGTACAAGTCTTTCCACGTCAGCAAGCCCTACTGCATAGGAGCGAATTGCACCCTGTACACGGAAATTGATATTGTGAAACTTACCGCGCTTTGGAATCATCGTCGCTTCAAAACTGTAATCCTTCCAGTCATAACCCCCGGTATAAGCTTCTCCAAAGTCATTTGTACTTCCGCTTAGTTCTCCGTCCTCCAGTTTCCATATTCCTTTAAGATACGTAAACTGACTGACTTCAAGATGGAGCGCATTCCACACTTCCATACGCTCTTTAGTAAAGTCTATTGTGTAATCAGGTATACCGCAGAAATCAAAATCATCAAGATAAGCAACCAGTGTTACAGGCATCCAACCATACTTTGGTATTAGTTTTACACCTGCCTCTTCAATGCACCCTCCTTCCAATGGAGGAATTTTCAGGTATAGTTCATGCCACGTGCCTGCAGACAATTCCACTTTTTCCGATTCAATATAACCTTCACCGTTTCCATCTTTTACATATAAACATGCCAATATGCTATTTTCTGCATACTTCGGTATCATGACACAGCCCTTCAAAGTCTGTCCAGGGTACAATATTGGTGAGAAACTTGGATCATACCGACTGTCATGAAAATCTTTGGGTCTGTAATAGGTTTTATGATAAATCATTAAATCTTCAGCTGGAAAGATTGGTTTTGCGACTACTTTCAATGAGCCCTTCCCACTGTGTGCTTCCTCTACGGTATGCCGTAGGTCGTATTCAAGATTTCTTCCAGAATCAGATGCCACCCTAAAACCATGTGTGGAACCTGGAAATTGAAAATGAAATTTAGGTGCATTACCACTTACTATGAGTTTCCATTCTTCTGGAGGTTGTTCCCCTGCGATTTTATAAGCAAGGTTGGCGATATATACAACATCCCACGGGATATCCATGATATTGAGGCTTCCAATGACACTAGAACATATTAAAAGATCATTAATAGGCTTTTTCCACTTATAATCAATCCCTTCCAAGCCAACATATATCCCCATGATTGTTCCTACATTTGCCACATTACAATCTGTATCCCATCCACACATATTACATATATTGATTGCCTTGGAAAAATCACCTTTGCAGTATAACAAGGAAAGTACAATAATAGCAGAGTTAGGGATAATATGGCAGGTTCCCGGATACCTGTCGTATCCGAAATAATCCTTGACATACTTGAAACAGTCTTTCCAATCATCGGGATTGGAAAGATAATACTTCATAACCTCGCGGGTGACCCTTGCATATTCACAGTCTGGGGGAATCACAGACAATCCAGCTTCAATGATTTTCTCTATGGTTTGTTCTATAAATGCTGCACTGATACATGCAGCAATGAACATGCCTCCATAGACACCATTAGCTCCGTGTGACACACTTGCTGCCTTTTGGGCATATTCAGCAGCCAGACTTGGATCTCCGGGGGCTACCAATCCCCAGGTATCAATAAAAATTTGCCCTCCTATTTGTTCCGCCACGGCTGCTCCATTCTGCTCCACTGACCCGGAGTATGGAGCCATAATTCCACCCCTTAAATTAAGGTAAGCAGTATGCTCTGTGGACTTTCCATATCCGCCCCACCAATAAAATCCATGCTCATATGGAGTATAGTTTAGCCAAGTCAAGCCTATCTGTTCTGCTGTAATGGCAGAAGTATAAGTATAGTCCTCTAGTGCTCGTAGAAAAAACATAGGTCCGTTACTGTCATCGTCAGCGGCAAAATCTCTGTAATCGACCAAATAATCATTGATTTCTCCATAAACCCGCTCTATTTTCTCATATGTCCAGCTCTCAATCGGAGCGCCATGTCGTACCCCAATTATTTTTCCCAACCAGCCTGCATAGACCTTATGCATGTAATCACTTGGAATCCTTCCCATTTGAACAATCTCCTTCATCATCTCATATAGTCAATCCATGGTATTATACATTCATTCATCAAATTCCTTTTTGGTTTTCGCCTTATTTCATACCGTTAACTCTATCAGTCCCTCACTGGCCAAATGCGGAAACGGTAATTACCCATCTTGTTAATCTTTTGGAAAGGTCCGGGCACAGCATTTTTCTCAGGCATCATGCTGCCGAGGAAATCAACGTCAAGTCCTTCTACCTTTTTGCATATTACCTTTTCCAAGGCTTCATTCCCACAAAATGCCACCCATGGCTCCTGACCCGGATGCAGCAGTTGCCAGCTCAGATTTGATATATCTGCAACCTGGCTGTTTTTGTCCATATCCATAAGAATTCGCCATTGGTCGAATGTTAACATAAAGCCATCACCATATTGCAGTGGCATGCTCCGATTCTCTTCAGGCACACCCGCATCAGAATATGCTTTGTTGAGGGCACCAAGTATATGCTCCAGGCTTACTTCCGATTTATTGTTTGCAAAGAATGCTAAAAATCCCTGAGATCCGCAGAACAAATTGGAATCGGATAAATTGCCTTCTGCTATAGGACTGGGGTAAGGCAGATTTATTGCTCCCTGGTTGTTGCCAACGAATATATTGTTGAATAACCTGCTGTTACTGCAATTACATGGTAGCAATTCTAATGGATCCTGATCAAAGCTGGTTATATCCTGCGGGTATACATTATATTCGCGTTTTGTTGCAAACGTCATACATACTCCGAATTTAGCATTTTGTATAATCAAATTATGGACTGCAGTTATGCCCCCCGCATCATGGGCATATATCCCGTTTCCACCTATCCCGCTGTTCCCTGCGATTGAATGCCCTATTATATTGTTATCTATAAGGCAAGTGCCTCCCATTTCACAGAATATACCTGCGCCACGGTTCCCAAGGATGACATTTCGCGTGATCCGTACATTTTGATATACATTATCAATCCAGATACCGTTTGAGTGGTTGTCACGGATAAGGTTGCCTTCTATAACACCGTTGATAAAAAAGTGCGTTTTAATAGCCGAATCCTCCCAGGAAATAGAGCCCAGATTGTTATTGCGTTCAAAAACATTTTTCCTAATTACTGTCCCTATCTGCCCGATACCGCACAACCCGCCTTCCCCATTATCGCTGATGATATTGTTCTGTATGAGGTGGTAACCGACATACCCAGGAGTTGGATCCTCTTCCAGATCCACTCTTACCTTGCGCTCACTTCCTACATCAATCCCTAAGGATTTTGCCCAGCGAATTGTGTTGCCTTCAATAACCCAGTGGTGTCCGCTACGGCAGCTAATAAGGCCCTGCTGCGGAGCACTCCCCTTTTCCCAAAATGTTGTGATGGCCTGGTTGGCGGCATGTTCCATTATAAAACCTTTTACAATTATATATCCCATTCCTCTTTTAACAGGTCGAAAAACTGCCTTCCTGGTAGTCAGCTCAATCATATGCCTGGTAGGATCGGTCACTCCTGATGGAAAGTGCACACGTAGCGATCGTCCGCTATCCTCTGCCAGCCATGTTCCTGGCATCGCCTCAAGATCCTCGATTCCTTCCACTTCATCCAGAAAGGTTCCATCAACAAACACCTGACCTAAAGTATGTTCTTCTAATACATCCTGCATTTTATCCTTATATTCAGCTAATTTATCGATCAGATTTATGCTGAAAGGATTATAAGTACCCGTCATTTCCTTCTCAATCTTCGCAGAATAAATCCCCTGGATACGAGAAGGTTCCCAGTTCCCCTGATATAATTCAGACCCTTTGATATAAACCTTCTCGTCCGGTGCAGCCATGTAAGTGATGGGGCTGTCTTCCTCTCCTCCCCTGACCGGGGCTACTTCCTCACGGTACACTCCCTCATGGACAAGAATCGTGTCCCCCGGTTGCGCTAGCCGGGCTGCAGCATTGATAGCCACAAAGGGCTTAGTCTCGGTGCCAGGATTTGTATCTGAAGCCTCTGGGTGTACTTGGTTTACCACCAGTATTCTCCCTTTTGTAACTAACATGATGTACCACACTCCTTGAAAGATTATTTATCGCCGCTGCTTTTCCATTTTGAGGCGCTCATTTCCCGTATTTCACTCCAAGCTTTATCGATTGCTCAGGATTCCTATAGACATCCATAACCGAATCCACACAATCATCGAAGTTCACAATGGGATATATGATCTCCTTCGAAGTCAGCATTTTCCTGCTAAACATCTCTCTCAATGTACTCTTTAACCTGTCCTCATTCCATAAAGGATAATCCCTCAGAGGATTATTCCAGGTAGGCATGCTGCTGATCATAGTCAGACGGTTGTGATGCCATTCCCACCCTAATGCAAGGTCCTGGTCAGTGCCTTTGTAATACCCAAGAGTAACGATGGTTCCACACATCTGAACCGATCTCATGGCATTTCGCAAGGCTTTATAGCTTCCACTGGCTTCTATGGCTATGTCTGCACCCTTACCCAAATATTTATGTATCTCCAACCCAACATCACAATCCTTTGGGTCAAGTGCCAGCGTTGCACCGAATTTCAATGCCAGTTCACGTCTCTTTAATATAGGATCAACGACGATGATCTCCATACAGCCTGTTAATGCAAGTAACTGAACCACAAACATACCGATGGCACCAAGACCTGAAACAGTTACATTATCTCCCGCCTTCGCATTGGAGTCTCTTACGGCTGAATATGCATACAGTGCTGGATCAGTACAGACAGCATCCATTTCATTCATGGTATCAGGAAGCTTCTGAGTATAAAATTCAGATACGATTGCATGTTCAGCTATTGGCCCATAGGCGTACACTTTCTCGCCTTCCTTGTAGTTGGTAATGCTTTTGCCAACTTCCAGAACGGTACCTACTGTCATGTTTCCAAAAGGTGTCTTGCAGACTTCATTTATTTGCTCGAGTGGTTTGTCAATGAACATTCTAAGATTACTATCAAAAGACATCGTTGCAAAGGGTGACTTTCCACTTAATATATTAAAATCCGTTCCATGTTTAATAGCCGAAAACTCACTCTTGATGCGAATTTCATTTTCTCTAAGTTCTCTATCAGGGCACTCTTCAATGAAAATATGTTCTGGTCTGTCGCTGAATACGCCTCTTCCCATAGTTAATTCCTCCTCTTAAATTTCGCTATTATTTGCTTCCAAACATGTATTTTCTCAACATTCTGCTAGCTTCAGGAGCATACCCTTTTTTAATGACTCTTTCTACTTCCTCAATATTCATTTTGTCCACCAAGTCATTGAAGGTTACCATCCATTGGATACTTTCATTGACCGCGTCCTTCCCATCTTCCCTATAGGGGTACTGATCCATGGAAACCCATCCTTTATAATCAGTCCTCTTAAGCCAGTAAATAAATTCCAGATAAGGGATAGTATTGATGGATCCTGCGATCATATCGTCATCCCAGTAGCCATAGTTGTCATTCATATGAATATGGAAAAGCTTATTTCCGTATTTCTTTAAAATCGCCACCGACTCAGCCACATTTTCATAGGCAACCAGTGCGTGGCCATAGTCAATTGTAACACCACAGTTGCTCTCACCGATTTCATTGACCATTAGGAGTGTGCTGCTTACCGTGGATGGATAACTTCTGTTTCTCGGTTCCTTAATCTTGTATTCAATGGCAATACCCATATCCTTCCTGTACCTACAGCATTCCCTGACTCCCTCTTCAAACCAGCCTCTCTCTTCAATGTAGTCAGCCTGGAAATGATAGTCGTACCCATCCTGTCCCGGCCATAGGCTGATCAAACCACAACTCAGCTCCGCTGCAGCATCCATCATTTCCTTTGTGCTACTAACTGCCTTTTCACGGATTTTGGCATCCTTCGATGTAAATGCACCCTTACCCCATTTTTTCTCTCCAAAATGATCAGGGATAATTGAGACCAGCTTAAGTCCAGTCCTCTGAAGGTTATCCTTAATCTGGTGGATGTTGTCTTTGGTGATATGCCAGTTTCCTACCAGTTCAACCCCCTCAACATGCTTAATCGCTGCGACCCTGTCAAACATCTCCTCAATAGTAAACGGATCACTGTACCCGCCGCTTAAATACCTATCACAGCAGGAACCTACATTGGATAAAATAACTGAATAACTTGGTTTATACATCTTTCATTACCTCCTTGTAAATATGAACTTTATTTAGAAATTAATTGATTTGCATGTTTGCATCTGAAATAGTAGACCCCTGAGCCTACTTCAAGCAAGATATACTCTCCAATCTGTTTAAGCACTCTGATACCTTTGGTACTTGCAGCAGGTGCACCCTCACTCCAAATCACCGTGTCACCCTCATAAATGATAAACGTCCCAGACTTTTCTATAAAAGTTGGAATATAAACCTCCGCTTCACTGTTAAAAGGGACAGTAACCTCCATCTCAATGGTTTCCTCATCTCTTTTCCATTTGGACACGATGGTTCCACGAAGCGTATTCACCGAAGCGTTAACAAAATCCAATTTTCCAAGGAAATATGGTTTTATTATAAACCTTCCGAAGCCGGGACTTTGTTCCTTTGCCTGGATCCCTGCCAGGTATTTGTAGAACCAGCTGCCGACAGTTGCCAACATAGGGTGATTATGTGAATTCATCGCGCCACCGGTTGAATATTCCCATCTCTCCCAAATGGTCGTAGCTCCCTGCGAGATCATATATCCCCAGCTAGGATAGGTTGTTTGGGTAACCAGCTTGAATGCCACGTCTGCATACCCTTCTTCCGCAAGCATTTCAAGCATATACTTTGTGCAAAGGTTGCCCGTGCTTAAGTGATAATTACACTTTTCAACAACATCCTTTACAATGTTCTCCATAACAGACTTTTTGAACTGTTCAGGTACTATTCCAAGATATATCGGGAAAACGTTAGATGCCTGACTTCCCTGTGCATACCATCCATTTTCAGTATCCAGAAATTTATCATTAAACGCTTTTTTGATCTTTTCAGCTAATAGGTTAAATCTCCATACATCTTCTTCCTTACCCAACACCCTTGCCATCTTGGATAGCAGAACCGCATTATAGTAGTAATACCCTGTAGACATCAGTATGCCGGGCGTTGTTGCCGAGATTGCTCCATCCCCCAGGCTACCTTTTACGGAATCTTCTGCTGGTGAAGCCCAGTCACCGTAATAGCTGTAATTTATAATATAGTTATCTGCCTTTGTCCCAAGAAAATCATTCCATTTCTCTATGCCATTATAATGACGTTCAAGTAATCTCTCATCACCATAATGAAGGTAAACAAGCCAAGGTATAATAAGATAGCTGCTGGACACGGGATCCGCTGGCCTGTTTCCCCATTTGAAAGGAGCAGTGTCGGTAATTGCTCCAAACTCATCCTGTGTATCCTCAATATCATCAATCCACTTTGTGAAAAAGCGAGCCATATTAAAGTTATATACCGATTCCTCCGCCCTCACTGTAGCATCATTCAGCCAACCCTGCCGCTCGTCCCTCTGCGGGCAGTCGGTTGGTATGCTGTGAAGGTTGCCAGCCTCTGTCCAGACTACATTAGAATGTATTTTATTGACGAGGTCATTGCTACACTCGAATTCTCCTACTTTTTCAACTGCGGAACGTACTACGCATCCGGTAATATTTTCTATCGTTGGCACACCGGGAAAGCCTTCTACCTGAACATAGCGGAATCCATGGTATGTAAAACGAGGCTCGTAGATTTCCATTTCTCCGCCTTTTAGTATATAGATATCCCTCGCTAATGCTGTACGGAGATTTTCCTGATTTACTGTGTTGTTGTCATACAGGTTCTCGGCATATCTGAGTACAATCTCCGTACCGGCAGAGCCCTTTACTGTCAGTCTGACCCACCCAGCCATATTTTGACCCATGTCAAAAACATAAACTCCTTTAATCGGGTTTATAATCTTCAAAGCCTGCATATTAGACACTACTTTGATGGGCTCAATAGCCTGTGAAACCAGCTTTCCACCTGGTCCTCCCATAATATTGGGCACTGACCATCCATATTGGCGGAGGTTTAACTTGTCAGTGTCATATTCCGGCGTATCCCATCCGGTCCTTTCCAATCTTGCATCATATATCTCACCGTCGTATATACTGTTACTTAAAATAGGACCAGTGGTAACAAACCATCCTGATCTATGTGTAGCTGGAGTATAACATTCACTGATCCCATCCGTATAATCTATATTAATCTGACATAGCAGTACAGTTGTAGAATACCAGCCGTTACCAACCATAACTCCCACCGCATTTGACCCTTGTTTTAAATAACCGGTAATATCGTAGGTTGTGTACAAGACCCTCTTACTATATTCTGTACAACCAGGATCAAGAACATGGTCTCCAACTTTCTGACCGTTGATATGCATTTCATAAAATCCCAAACCACTAATATATACACGGGCCCTAGCAATAGTCTTTTCAATAATAAACTTTCTGCGAAACAGCAGGGACTCCCCGCATTTTCCACCAGGATAGCCTACCCAGTCGGCATTCCAGTCGCTTTTATAAAGAAGTCCCATTTCAAATGTCGCAGTATCGCTAAACCCGGATTTTTTCCCGTCATTATCCCATATACAAACCTTCCAGTAATATATCCTGCGGCTTAACAGATGACTCCCAGAATAAGAGATGTTTATGGATTTATCCGTTATCACTTTACCTGAGTCCCACATATTACCTATACCAGCATCCAGTTTTTCCTGCTCGCAGTCTACAATTATCCTATATGCAGTTTGATATTGTCCTCTTTCACTTGAGTTCGCTTTCCAGGAAAACCTTGGCCTGTCAGTATCAATTCCCAAAGGATTCTCTGCGTATTCGCAAATCAGGCCTGAAAGTTTTAAACCAGCAAACGTATTTGCATGTTCATTGTGTTTTGATATACTATCCATTACTTTCCTCTCCTTATCAGTTATTCAAAGCTGTTTGTATCTAAATATGCTTTTTCTACGAATGTACTGGTTGCCATCCCAGAAGCTTTTTGGCCTTTTTATTACTGATAAGCCCTTCATAACCTTTCAGAGATTCCCATATATCACTGATCTCAGGAAAAATATTGCTTAGTAAATCCTTACTTTTTATAGCCATGCATGTATCGTCGGCTACGATATTAAAGCAGTAAAACCAAGACCGTCCTTCTCCAATCGGATAGGAGGCTACCCATTAATTGAGTATCCGACCTTCCACACCACCGTACTAACCGTTCGGTCAATGTCAGTAAGTTAATATGTAAAAATATTACAAGCACCATTTATAATTAGTTTTGAATTTACCCCTTGTTGTACACTCTTTTCTTTCATTTCGCTTTCCAGGCCTAACAGGAACAATGCATTTAAATATCTGCTTCATACTCGAATCAAATATTTTTTTCCTTTTTCTAGAATTATCTTCAATAAGCATACTAACAAATTTATCTTTGAATCCCCCTGCTAAAATATTCAAATTTGTTTGGTATTTGTATTTCAGACCCTTTAGCTTATTTTTTTGCTTTATACTATCATTCTTTTGGACCCTTACTAACTCAATCATATTTGTATGGCAACCTTGCCCAGCATATATATGCCTAATGTAATTTCTGTTCGTCAGACCAGAAGTTTGCCATTGAGCTTCCTTCAGATTCCTCGTCACCGAGGACACCCTTGCTCTTGGCTATGTGCTTGGCACTATTAACCCGCACTCGCGGGACTTTCACCCGTTAGATTGCGCCCATGCTGGGCACACCATAATGCAATGGAACCCTTCACTATGAAGGATCCCTTTGCACTGGCATACTATGAAGTTTTACTTGATAGCATCAAGGTCTGCCTTGGTTTTATTGTAAACTTCCATGAATTTAGTCAACATTTCATCCCAACCCATATCTTTCAAATCTTTGGTGAATTTGGCTTTCTCTGCTACATATGCAGCATCATCCTTGGCATTTACAAGTTTGATCCAGTTATCCGTTATATATTTATCCATATTTGAGCTTTTTTGTTTATAACTCTTATCACTAATTTCCGGCATAGCAGACATTAATACATTACCATACTGCACAAACTTTTTTTCGGTATATATGCTTGATGGCAATGTTTTGTTATAAAATTTCGCACTGTCTTTTTCAACTTCGGTTAAACCTTTAGCAGCATAATCAGGTTCAAATCTAAAATCATAGAAGTTACCGTTGGAGTCCTTCACACCTGCAGCAATAGGTGACAGTTTAGCGTATTTTTTATAACCATACTTAGCTGCTTCAGCATTATTGGAATCAGATACAATATCGATTATGCCCTCCTTGAATTGAGGCTTCCCGTTCACAAGATCCCATGTCTGTCCCTGAACGCCGTTAGTCAACATCCTTATAGCGTCATCGGTAGCAAGGTAATTAAACAAATCCAGAACGCGGTCAGCAACTTTAGAATTCTTCGAAATTGCATAACTTACACCAACATCGGCACCCCAAATTGGATAACTCTTATCGGAATTACCTGTTGTGTCAATCAAGGAATAACCCTGGTCTGGATTTCCCTTCCAATTTTTGCTCAGCCAACCATTAATAAAGAAATATTCCTGGCCTGCAGCGACTTTTGCCTCGAAATCCGTCTCTTTCATCGTATAAGAATCAGGGTCCAGAATTCCCAACTGCTGAGCCTTATTGTAAAACTTGGTGTACTTCCAGAAAACGCTTGTGTCATCAAGTATGCTTACAAATTTCTCATTAGAAATGTCGATTGTTCCAAAATTATTAGCTCCTTCTGCATAGCCATCTATAAAACCGAAAACG
>Ga0209430_1001951_pt1 | contig 14110 bp, 7 predicted proteins | sample BarGraIncub1133A_FD_184504 | JGI IMG/M metagenome (GOLD analysis project Ga0209430, IMG submission 184504) | Arctic peat soil microbial communities from Barrow, Alaska - Barrow Graham LP Incubations 11-33A (SPAdes) (version 2) | ecosystem: Environmental > Terrestrial > Soil > Wetlands > Peat... | reverse complement strand
CTTTTGAGCCGTTTTTATATATGGAAGACCGTTTATTTCTTTGGTTTCGTGGTAGTCATTAACTTCACGACTTCCTCCGACGTCAATGCCTTGTCATACAAACGTGCACTGGCGATGGCACCGCTGAAGTTTTCCCAGTCTGCTCCCGAAGATCCAATAAGGATATCTCCAGTCTCCACATAAAGGGATATCGGTAATTGCGTGTTGAGCTTTCCGTCCACATACACGTTTTCCAACGCACCGTCAAAAGTTACCACGATGTGATGCCACAGCCCTTTGGCCGGAACACCTTTGTAGGATAAGTCCACAGCGCCGTCCCCGTGTGCAACCGCTCCGTAAGGGCCGGTTCCATACATCAAAGCGGCGTATGTTCCCTGAAGCATATTGTCGCGCGTGTTCCATGCCATCAAACATTCACCCATTTCAATAGTTGGATTGAACACCCAAACAGCAGTTGTAAACGGTGCATTCCAACGGAGGCTGGCAGGAGCTTTCTTCGAAAGTTGCAAGTAGCTTTTTCCATCAAAGTTGACAGCGCTTATTCCCTCCACTTTAGAAAAAGTTGCTTGACCAACAACTTCGAAGACCCCGCCCATTTTGCCTTTATTTGGAATGTTGCTCCATAGTTTGCCTTCCTTTAATACATCCGCTCTAAAATCGACCAAAAGGCTTTTGGTACTTGGCGCACCGGGACCATCCATCGTTTCCTCGTTTTGAAAGGAAGGAGTTTCGAATAGGGTATCATACACCTTCAGATTCCAGACAGCTGGAATCAAGCCCGTTTTTTCAGTACCGGTTACCGTCAATCGTACAAATTGAGCTGAAAGGTTGTTGTCATCGATCATGGGGCTGCCGGGCCGACGATTCGTGGTTTTATCACTGAACAACTTCCAATTTTTGTTGTCTGCAGAGACCTCGAACTTGTATTGGTAATAAAAGGTCGGATATTCAAACTGAGTCATTATACGCTTGATAGACACCGTTTTGCCTAAGTCAAGAGTGATTGATTGCGGTACATTGCTGTTTGCTGCTTTCCAAAGTGTTCCGTTGTTATCGTCCACCACATTTTCTGGTGCATAGGTATAATCATAACCAGATTTGCTGTATCGGGTTGGTGCAGCCACCAAATGATAGGCGGAGCTGGCACTCGCTCTGGCATTCAAGGCCAGATTGATCGGGTTTTTGTCTGTAAAACGGACTCCAGTTTGCGTCGGAACCACTTTTTCAATGGTTACACTGTCCGAAAAGACCATTTTATCGACACAAACTTGACGAAATTCGCCATTGGTACTGCGTGGATTATCGTGACGATGGTATACGATGTAATAATCACTACCTTCCTGCAGCACCGAATGGTGCCCTGGTCCATCGATCGTTCCATCAGCATTGGTAGCTAAGATCGGATTGTTTTTTCCAGGTGTAAACGGACCCTCTGGCTTGTCGCTGACCGAATAATGCACAGCGTATGAACTCAACCTGCAATCACCGGATGAATACATTAAAAAGTATTTGCCGTTTCGTTTGATCGGATACGACGCTTCAAATAATTTTGGAACCTGAGCGATAGGTATTTGGCTGGAATACAGAATGGTATGCATGTCCTTTGGGTCAATTTTTGCAAAACCGACTCCGCCAAAAGACGTACACCAGGTGCCAAAATAGGAATAGACCGAACCATCATCGTCCACTAGCATCTGGGCATCCAGTGCAGGAAAATCTTTTTTGGAAGTACCTGCAGGAATGACAGCCCTTCCGTTATTGTAGGGCGTAAAAGGCCCCATGGGTGAATCGGAGACATAACCATAAATGTTGCAACCTCTTTCACAGTTTCCCATGAAATAGTAATATTTCCCATCCTGTGCATGAACGACATCCGGGGCCCAGCAGTTGTTCAGCCCTTCCGGTAAACTGATTTTCAGCTCATAGTTGTACCAATTCACAAAGTCCTTACTGATCCATACCTGAGGTTCACCCGATGCCAGTTTTATGCCATCACCGGTTGAATAAATGTAGTAGGTGTCACCAAACTTTTTGACGGTCGGGTCGGCAAAGTAGCCTGGCAAAATTGGATTTGACTGTCCGAATAAGGAGGATGAACAAAAAAGCAAAAAGAACAAGAATGTATTTTTCATGGAATTAAATCTTATACTTGTTCACTATCGGGTGTGCAGAAGGATTTCCTTTGAAATCAGAGAAATACTTGTGAATCAAGTTGTATAGATCTGGGTCGTATTTTTTAAGCTCTTTTCTCGTATTCAGCGGGTTGTGCTTACCGTCGGGTTTGGGTGCTTCGGCATTGGTGTTGAACCAGTCCTGAACACCTTCAGCCCAGTACTCCATGATGTCGGTCTTGGCATACGTCCTGTTGTATTTACCCTGTGCCACAGCATTGTCCAGCAATTTATGCAGTGTCGGCTCGAAAGTGGAGTCAATAGGAGCAATGCCGATCAGGTGGATGGAATGGGAGAACTCGTGGATCAGAATGTCTTCCGCATGGTATTTGTCGATCTGATAGCCCAGAATATTCTCTTCAGCGCAAGTGGTCAGGGGTAATGTCATGTCACCTCCTAAGCCACGTGCCCGCAAATCCCAATTGATGGAGGTGTCGTTTGCTAGATAAGCATGTTCAGGAATATCCGTTGTGCCTTCGTAGCGTGCCATGACACCAACTTTAGTGCCTACACGAACCATTTGTGCCAAGACCTCTTTTGGAAGATCGTTGGTCATGAACATGACAATTTCGCGGGCCTTGTACATGGCTGAATCCGGCACACGCCACGAACTGATAATGGCTATTCCATTGGCATCCAGATACTTCTTGTAGAATGGGTTCAGGTTCAGGGAAGCCGGTGGTGCCGTGACTTTGGCTTCTTGTGCAGAAAGGCCGATAGGCAACAACAGAAATAGAAGTAGGACGTATTTGATGAATTTCATAGCTTATTTTTTATTATGATTGGGAGGAGTCAGGCCAAGTAAAGTACGAACGAAGAAATCACGACGTTTCGTTTCTCCGTAGTTGCCTCCCAACGTATGGTTGGAACCTGGTAGTACTACCAACTCAAAATCTTTTTTAGCCTTGATCAGGGCATCTGCCACTTGCATGGTCGAAGAAGGATCTACATTATCATCAAGTTCGCCTACAATCAACATCAGCTGGCCTTCTAGCTTATCTGCATTTACGACGTTGGAGCATTCTGCATATTCTTTCCCGATGGGGAAGCCCATCCACTGCTCGTTCCACCACATCTTGTCCATGCGGTTATCGTGGCAGCCGCAAGAAGCGACAGCAGCCTTGTAAAATTCGGGGTGGAAAAGTACTGCACCACAGGCATTCTGGCCTCCGGCCGAACCCCCGAAAATGCCGACTCTTGTCAAATCCATGTACGGGCGGGTGGCTGCAGCAGCCTTCATCCAAAGAATGCGATCCGGGAAACCGGCATCTTTCAGGTTTTTGAAACAAACATCCTGGAAAGCCTTGGAACGGTATGAGGTGCCCATGCCGTCAATGGAGACGATGATGAAACCCAATTCAGCCAAGCCGGTGAAGGAATAGCTGTTTGCCCTGAAACTCTTGGCAACGAAGGCACCCTGCGGACCTGCGTAAATGTATTCAATGACAGGGTAGGATTTCGTCGGGTCAAAATTGGTCGGGTAGTAGATGTTGCCCCAGATGTCCGTTTTACCATCCCTGGCTTTGGCGGTAAACACTTCAGGAGCCTTCCAGCCTTTGGCTTGCAAGTCATCGATGTCAGCTAATTCCAGCTCCAAAAGCACTTTTGCGTCTTTACCGTTGCGCAGTACCGTTACAGGAGCCGTTTTTGGGGAGGAATAAGTATCTACCAGATAATTGTTGTCTTTTGAGAAAACAGCCTGATGTTCAAAGGGTTCAGGTGTAAGGTCCACCAAGCCGCTTCCATCGAATTTTACTTTGTAATAATGGATATTGTACGGATCTTCGCCGGCATTCTTACCGCTACCCTTGAAAATGATGCTGCGTTCTTTTTCGTTGACGTCCACCACTTCGCGCACTACCCATTCGCCTTTAGTGATCTGATTCTTAACGGCACCTTTTTTAGCGTCGATGAGATACAAATGGTTCCAGCCGTCGCGTTCAGACATCCAAATGATTTCCTTGCTGTCTTTCAGGTCGTAACGATAATGTTTACCGCTGTATTCCACGTAGGTCTTGCTCTTTTCTTCGATCAAAATCCGTATCGCACCTGTTGCTGCGTCAACTTCCACCACCTGATAAAGCTGGTGCCCGCGCTGGTTGAACTCGAAGGTGAAGGATTTACTGTCTGGAGCCCAGTCAGCATCCGTCAAATCAAATTGATTGTCGAACCCTTTAGTGTCAATGGCAATCGGCGTGCCTTTATCGAGGTTGAACAGGAAAGGATGTTTGATTGGTAGTGCATCACCCGGTTTCAGGTAGTCACGCTTCTGCAAAATCGGTTGAAGTTGCGTCTTGGGAGAGGATTCTACTAAATATAGAGTCCGTTTTTCATTCTTGCGTATCTTATTGACCACCAAATTTTTAGAGTCGGGTGACCAGTATATTCTTGAAGAATAGTATTCGCCCGGGGAGCCATCAAAACTCAGCTGCGTTTCCTTTTTAGACGTGATATCTTTGATGAAAACATTGTTTTCCCGGATAAAGGCTGACCATTTCTTATCGGGTGAATCTACTGGTTTTCCGACAGCTTCATCGTCGGATTCGTTCCAGTACCGTTCGGCATCCCTGCGGTTGTCTGCAATCCTTTCAACCTTTTCGATCTTGTAAGAAGTCAGATCACATTTCCAGTTCGAGCCTCCATAGTCAAATGTCAGTTCCTGTCCGTTTTTTGCGAACTTAAGTCTCCTTAGGTCTTGACTGTAAGGCTTTTTTGTTTCTTTTGTGGCCAAATTGAGACCTGCGCACAGTTTTTCTTGGTCAAAAGCTGGCCCCACACTGTTTTTTTCGGCATTCACCAACTTGTATTCGGTGCCTTTTCGTGTTTTGACACTGTACCAGAATACATGTGTGCTGTCCTGCCAGTTGACAGAAACACTTCCATTATAGACCAGATTGCTGAAGTTGGCAGTCGAATCGGCGCGGTCATAATCCGTTGACGTGATTTGTGCACGGACGCTTCCTGCCATCAAAAAGATCAGTAGGATTGAAAAATACTGTTTCATCGTGTTAGAAATAAAGGTTTTTAATTAAAAACGTAAAATAAGCGAAAATTCTACCCATAAAAAAATCCTGCTATCCAAAAGAATAACAGGATTGTCCATGAGCACTATCGTGAAAGTGGAGAGTTCGTAAAAAAAGAGTTAAAAAGCACGAACCGCGCGAACATGGTATGTATCGGACTTATTGGCGATGGACCAGGTGAGATTGTCAAAGCCAAAAACATTGCCGGTTTGGGCAGAAACCTCACTGGAACACCAATAGTAAGCTTGAGCTATACCGCTGATTGCATTTACAGACAGGTACAACAAATTCAACTCGTATTTTGATGGTAAGTACCAGTCACCATAAGTGACACCTCCAGTTGTAACCGAATAATCGGCACAAACTTTTGCCGCAAAATTACCTGTCTGGTCGTCTCCTATTTGCGTTGCTACTATCATGGTGGTATTCATTGCTCCGGCAAACAAACCATCGCCTGTGGTGCCGGTGATTCTGTTAACTCCATTATCCCATCGCATGGATGTGCTTTGGTCTGCTGGGGCTGCTATCAAGCCGTGCTGTCCATTATCTGATACATAAAAAACGGTACCGCCACCATAGACTTCACCAATGGCATGAACAGAACTACCGGTAGAGCCAGCTGTAACATAAATAACATCGCCACTGGCATCAACTGTTAAAACACCAGTGCCCGGGTTGGTCACGGGAGTGGATGTTGTTGTGAGTTGTCTGAATCTTAATCCGCTTGCATTGGTAGCGGGAGCGGCGTTTATTTCAAGCTTGTTTTGGGGTATCAAACCTGAAAGTCCAATTCCAACATTCACATTATTGTTGCCAAGTATCAGGTTATTACTGCCTGCTGCCCTTGCATTATATCCCAAGGCAGTTGCATTCGACAAATTATTTACATCGACACTGGCATTGTTTCCCAGTGCGGTATTGTTGCTTCCGGTAGTATTTGAATAAAGTGCCCCAAAGCCGAAGCCAGTATTGTAATTTCCTGTTGTGTTGTTGAGTAGGGCGCCTGAGCCGGTTGCTGTATTCCCCACCCCACCCAGATTTGCTTGTAAAGCATTTAATCCGATGGCAGAATTATCGCCTCCAGTAGTATTGTTGATTAGTGCGGAATACCCCATGGAAGTATTATTTACTCCGGAAGTATTGTTTTGCAGCGCTTGTGCTCCGTTTGCCGTATTGCACGTACCATTAGCATTCAGAACCAATGCAGAATAACCAGTGGCCGTGTTTCCCGTTCCTGTTGTATTCAATCGGAGTGCGCCTCTGCCAAAAGCCGTATTGTTGTTTCCCGTTGTTGTGGAAGCAAGTGAATATGCACCCGTGCCCGTATTGTATGTTCCTGAAACAGCCGTGTTACCAGACAAATAACCAAAAAAAGTATTTTCCAAGGTTTTATCAATTCTACCGGCATGAACATTATTTATTCTAAAGTTGAGGGGAACATTATCCGTGGTGCCAATAAAATTGGTACCATCAACAGTTGATGCATTACCCAAAAGATCCCAATGTGTTGTTGAACCTCCTGTTGCGGGTGCAGACCAATAGGCATTTCCTCCACTTATAGGCAGTGTCAAAACTTCACCAGCATTACCAAGTGTATTAGGATAAGTAACCGCTCCTGCAGTGACCGTTCCTGTAGTCTTTACATCCACAATATTGTTGTCACCAAGTTTTATCGTATTACTACCTGAAATAATGGCATTATAGCCTATTGCTGTCGCATTGCTATATCCACTTGCATTAATACCTGCATTCGCTCCAATTAAAGTAAGGTTCGTTTCTGTAGTCACATTGCTCCCAGCTTGAAAACCAAAAGCTGAATTATTGTTGCCTGTTGTGTTGTTTTGAAGCGAAAAAGTCCCCAAAGTTGCATTATTGTTCCCAGATGTGTTAAATAATAGTGCCTCTGGCCCAACCGCAGTATTGTAATTGCCAGTTATGTTGTTGTTCAGCGAACTGCTCCCAAAGGCTGCATTATAGTTGCCTGTTGTGTTTGAACTAAGCGACCAATAACCAAACGCACTATTGTTGCTAGCGGTGTTTTGAGCAAGTGCTAAATGTCCAAACGCCGAATTACTACTTCCTCCTGAGTTATCTTTAAGTGCCTGAGCCCCGAACGCCGAATTTCCGCTACCTGTTGTGTTGGAATAAAGCGACCCATACCCAAATCCTGAATTATCGTAGCCTTCTGTGTTTGAAAAAAGTGAACTACCAAATGCTGAGTTTTCTATTCCGGTAGTATTGCTTGCCAACGAATGATTGCCAAAAGCTGCATTAAAATTGCCTGTTGTGTTTGAATGTAGTGCACTAAATCCGGTGGCAGTATTGTAAACTCCTGTAGTGTTCGAATAAAGTGTCTGATAACCGCTAGCAGTATTATAGTCACCTGTTGTATTGGAAGTAAGCGCCTTATCACCAATAGCTGTGTTGTTTTTTCCGGTCGTATTATTTATTCCTGCTTCACTTCCATATAAAACATTTCCCAACTGATGATCTATTCTGCCCGCTAAAATATTATTTACCTTAAAGTTTAAAGGTACATTATTGGTGGTTCCTATAAAGAATGTACCATCATCAATCGTTCCTGAATTGCCAGCTAATTTCCAGTCATCTGATCCTCCGGTACTGGTAGTTGTTGCAGTACTACGCATTATTTGCCCGGTTGTTCGATCATAAAACATATTTGGAATGGAATCAGTTACTACAGCCAGATTATTGGCCGTTCCAAAATAAAGAGAAGATACCTGATTATTCCCAATTCTCACTTCATTGCTTGCCGTTGCAATGGCATTAGCCCCCAACACCGTTGAATTATTTATATTGACTGAATTGACATTTGCATTGTATCCCAGTGCCGAATTGTTACTTCCCATCGTATTAACAGAAAGCGTACTAAAACCAAAACCGGTATTGCTTTTTCCTATTGTGTTGAGAAGTGCGGCCGAACCTGTAGCAGTATTCCCGCCTCCACCCACGTTTGCTTGCAATGCATTTAATCCAATGGCGGTATTATTGTCTCCTGTTATGTTGGATAATAGCGCTTGGACTCCGTTGGCGGTATTGCTTTTTCCTGTCATATTGGCACCTAGCGCGGAATATCCAGTTGCTGTATTTTCATCTCCTGTGGTATTTCTAAAAAGCGCACCCTCTCCAATAGCTGTAATGGAATTCCCCGTTGTGTTAAAAGTTAGCGCTTCATCTCCAATGGCAGTATTGTCGTGACCGGTGGTATTATCCCTGAGTGCGATATTCCCAACAGCTGTATTCCATTTTCCGGTGGGACTAGCATTGCCCGTTTGATAACCAAAAAAGGTGTTAAATAAAAATTGATCTATTCTTCCTGCTTTTTCGGCGTTCACTTTAATATTGAAAGGGATATTTGTGGTTGTGCCAATAAAGTTGGCGTCTGAAACCGTGCCTCCATTACCAGTTAATGTCCAGTGATTTCCAGGATCATTACCCGCAGCAGTGCTACGCATAATTTGGCCGGTAGTAAAATTATAGAACATATTTGGAACTGAATCGGGCGTAGTGGCCAGATTATTGGCAGTACCAAAATAAAGAGAAGAAACATCTTTGTTACCAATTCTAACCTCATTGCTTGTATTGGCTTTCGCACCATTTCCAATAGCAGTGGCATTTTTCAAGCTCCCTGTTAAAACATCTGCATTATAACCAATAGCAGTATTATTGTTTCCATCGATGTTGCTCAAAAGTGCACTTGTACCGTAGGCGGAATTAAAGCTTCCTTTGTTGTTGTTATAAAGCGACCATATTCCGTTAGCCGTATTGTAGTTCCCAGTGGTGTTGGATAGCATCGTACTAGTTCCGGCGGCTACATTGAAACTTCCTGTGGTGTTGTAAAAAAGCGCTTCAGAACCCAAAGCTATATTGTTGCTACCTTCTGTGTTAGTTGAAAGTGCTAATTTACCAATGGCTGAATTCTGTACACCTGTTGTATTGGATTGAAGTGCCTGATATCCATTAGCGGTATTGCTATGACCGGTAGTATTTGAACTTAATGTTTGAAATCCAAAACCTGTATTTGCTTTGTTATAATCAAAATCAATATAACCAGCTTCCTTATTATACACTTTGAACATTAGCGGCTGCGAATCAATAGTCCCAAGAAAATTTGTTCCTACTGTCGTTGACGTATTTCCTGTTGTCAACCAGGGGTCTACACCTCCACTTTTTCCACTTTTTTCCGCATATAAAGCATAAGGCACACTCAATAATTTACTCGTACCAGAAATACTATAACTGGAACCACCGGTAGGGTCGGTTTCGGTTTTAAGAAAGTAGGGTCCGCTTGACCAGTCGATTGTTTCAAAACGGCCTGAAACGGGAGTGCCACCGCCTATTTCAATAGTTGCCAATCCATTGGCATTCGTTGTTGTACTGTGTTTTTCAATATAAACCGGATCGCCGGTAGAAGACTTTTGTAGAATACTTATTTGCATCCCAATGGTTGTTGAAGCAACCAACACATTGCTGCTGTTACGGACTACTGCCTGATAGCTCATCGTTTGAGGAGACTGAGCGAATACACCGACGCTTACCAAAGCGATCGCTAAAATGGTGACTAATTTTTTCATGTGTATTATTTTTTAATGATTTTGAATGATTTTACAACTTTATCCTTTTGGATCACCTTTAGAAAATAGGTGGCCGAAGGATGTTGGTCCATGGCGATGCTCGTTTCCATGTTTTCTACCAATTTACTTTCCAATAGTTTACCGCTCATGTCGAAAAGCTGATAAGAAAGATTCTCAATTTTAAAATCTTCAACTTTTAACATCACAAAGTCCGTAGTGGGATTGGGAAATACTGTGCATTGTAAGGTAATGCCTTTGGTTTTCTTCATTGCTGTTTCAATGGAGATTTCGTACGCTTGTTGTACACCTGGTGATACGGATCCTCCCGTACCTTTGTTGGATGTATAAACCATTTGTCCAATGGAGTAACTCACTGAACCTCCACTTCCTGAAAAATTTCCACCAGCGGTAGAAATTGTCCCTTGTGCCTGCAATCCCGAAAGACCAAGCCAAAACAGGAATACGGCAAAATAAATTGATTTTCTGTAGTCCATGCTGATTAAATTGATAAAATGAATACAAATAATTAATATATAGCTGGCGATAACTATTGCCATTTGGTTTATGGCTTGAAGAAAATTCTGGAAATGGATGAGCTTTACTTAAAATAGATAATGTTATATATTCCTTAAAATCAAGGTGATAACTATAATTTGTGGTTTTCTATTGAAGGAAGATTCGGACAAATATAATAAATAATATCAATGCTATAACATTGGTAGTATATATTTACTTTTTGTTTCCAAAAATAAATAAGGGTGTGCGTTTAAATAGTTGAAAAAAAATCCTGCCAATCAAAAGGATTGCAGGATTGTCCACGAGCTTATCGCGATTCAATATTTTTGAAAACGTCCAATTAGTAGAAAATCTATTTGTCTTTCAACTAGAACGTTTGTTCGTGTTGCTTTTCAAGATCGTCATTATTTAAAGCTGATAGATCATCCTCCGCATTTAATTCTTTCACGAAATCATCTTTATCCTTTTTGTTTTTGATTAGGATGAAAACCACTAACGCGACTAATGCAACTGCTACGATTGCTAAAGTTAAAAGATCTGCATGCATATTCCTGATTTTTGTGCAATCAAAAATAGCAAACGAATATTTCAAATTATTGACACCTCTATTAAGAATATGTGACAAAAAATAAGCACTAAAAAATGGATTTCTAACGTCCGTTTTTTAGTGCTTAATGTGGAGATGGCGGGAGTCGAACCCGCGTCCAAACAGTGAATCAATACGCCTTCTACATGCTTATCTTCGCCTAAGTTTTCGAGCTTGAACCGGACCGAAGCCACCTATCCAAACCTTATTCCGTTTATTTCAGAAAAGACCCCAGACTTGCCTTCTCCTATTCCCGATATTGCTGCACCACCGATTCCTTTAAGCTTCAGGACGAGAGCATGGGGTGATGTGACGTCCCTGCCACCAGGCAAGGATTAAGCTTAATCTACTGTGATTCGATTAAGCAGCGAGAGCGTAGTTGTTTTCGCCAGTTAGAATTTTGGTTCTATGATTAAAGTGCTTATTACCAATGCACTGCATGCTTACGTACCTACTCTCCCGCTGTCAAAACCAAACATCCCCGTGGAAAAGTTTTGATAAGCAGGCATAGGCGGCATTGCTGCGTCGTTGCGGCTTAGCCTATACCTACTTCTGAAAACTTTTCCCTTGCGGCTCACTAGCTGGGTTGAAGAAAGAATTCAGAAGAGGGTGCTTATCGGGGGCAAAGATACGGAATGTTTGGCAAAGAGGTTCTGCTGAATGCAATAATAAATTTGGTGGAGGAAAGGGTATTGAAATGAATTTATTAGATTTGTGGAGAATTCTGAACGAACAAAAAATGCTGTACCAATGAAGAAATACATTTCTCTTTTCATTTTCGCAATGTTGTTGGGTGCGTGTTCGCGCGATTTGGATACTAATATGCCAAAAGTGCAGACGAACGGCATCATGTCAGTGACGGATACATCCTTCGAATGTGGAGGAACAGTGATTTCTGACGGCGGATTCAATATTACAAGCCGAGGCATTTGCTGGAGTACAACCGATGTGCCAACTGCTGTAGAAGGTTTTAAAACGGAGGATGGAGTGGGAGTCGGCGTTTTTATGAGCAAAGTTGTGGGTTTGGATCCTGTAACCAGGTATTATTACCGGGCGTATGCCACCAACAGTGAAGGTACCGGCTATGGCGAAGTTTTTACTTTCGTAACGAAAAAGTCTGTATTTGCGCCAACCGTTACAACCAACTTGATAACATCCATCGAACTCATAACTGCTGAATGTGGAGGTGTCGTCACGGCGAATGGTGGAGATTCTGTTGTACGTTGCGGTGTTTGTTGGAGTACAAGTCCGAATCCGACGACAAGCTTGACAACCAAAGTCGTTCAAAACTATACAACCAATGAATTCACCTGTTCACTAACGGCTTTGAATTATTCGACTACCTATTATGTTAGGGCTTATGCTGTAAACACCAAAGGAGTGTCCTATGGTGACAATCAAATGTTCACTACAAAAGTGCTTCCTTCAATAGCTCTGGTTTCTGTTACAGGTGGTACATTTCAAATGGGGTCTTACAATGGGCTAAGCAATGAGCAACCGGTCCATACGGTGACTGTCAACAATTTCAAAATTGGAAAGACAGAAGTAACCATCGAAATGTGGAATGCGGTCATGCAAAATAGTTTGTACAGGCCCGAACAGATCGACTTGCCTGCGAATAATATAAGTATGAATATGGCCATGGAGTTTGTAACTCGGTTGAGTCTTGCAACACAAAAGAATTATCGGTTACCGACAGAAGCGGAGTGGGAGTATGCAGCTGGTGAAGGAAGTGGCTCTCGTACGTTTTATGCGGCCGGAGTAAATGATACGGTTGATTTTGCTGAAAGGGCTTGGTATTCGTCCAATGCAAATGGTGATACGCATCCGGTTGGCATGCTGTTGCCAAATAAATTGGGTATTTTCGACATGGGTGGAAATGTTTCTGAATGGTGTAAGGACTGGTATGGGGAATATTCCAGTGAAACCATCGTAAATCCTAAGGGCCCGCAAACAGGAAACCAGAAGGTGCTAAGAGGCGGTTCATTCAGCGATGACGCTGCAGGTTGCAGGACTTCTATCCGGCAGAGTCTGAATCCGGCTAGTTTCAATAGAACCACGGGTTTTAGAATTGCCTTGAACGAATAGAACAGAAAAGACCGGTCATGCAAGTGCATGACCGGTCTTTTCTGTTTGTTTGTAGTCTTACTTTGCGTAGCTGACAGCACGTGTTTCACGAATAACCGTGATTTTGACCTGCCCGGGATAGGTCATTTCATCCTGAATCTTCTTGGCAATGTCGTTGGAGAGTATTTCAGTTGCTGCATCGTCAATCTTGTCTGCACCGACGATGACACGGAGTTCGCGACCGGCCTGGATGGCATAGGTCTTAAGAACACCGGGGTAGGATAGGGCCAGCTGTTCGAGGTCGTTGAGGCGTTTGATATAGGCTTCTACGATTTCGCGACGGGCGCCTGGACGAGCACCTGAGATGGCATCACAAACCTGCACGATGGGAGCCAGTAAGGTTTGCATTTCGCATTCATCGTGGTGAGCACCGATGGCATTGCAGATTTCAGGTTTTTCCTTGTATTTCTCGGCCAGTTTCATGCCAAGGAGTGCGTGCGGCAATTCCGGTTCATCATCGGGTACTTTGCCTATGTCGTGAAGCAAACCGGCGCGGCGGGCTTTTTTAGGATTCAATCCGAGTTCGGAAGCCATGGTGGCGCATAGATTGGCAGTTTCACGGGCGTGTTGCAATAGGTTCTGTCCATAGGAAGAGCGGTATTTCATACGGCCGACCATGCGGATGAGTTCGGGGTGCAAACCGTGTACGCCCAGATCAATGGTGGTGCGTTTACCAGTTTCCAGAATTTCTTCTTCCACCTGTTTGCGAACTTTGGCTACGACTTCTTCGATGCGGGCCGGATGGATACGACCGTCCGTAACCAATTGGTGCAATGCCAGGCGGGCAATTTCGCGTCGCACAGGGTCGAAACCGGAGAGTACAATGGCTTCGGGAGTATCGTCCACGATGATCTCAATACCGGTAGCTGCTTCCAAGGCGCGGATGTTGCGGCCTTCACGACCGATGATGCGGCCCTTGATTTCGTCGGAATCGATGTGGAACACCGTCACGGCGTTTTCAATGGCGGTCTCCGTAGCGACGCGCTGAATGGTTTGTACGACGATGCGCTTGGCTTCCTTGTTGGCCTGCATTTTGGCTTCGTCTACGATATCGTTGATGTAAGAGGCAGCCTGGGTCTTGGCTTCGTCTTT
>Ga0209430_1001950_pt1 | contig 14116 bp, 17 predicted proteins | sample BarGraIncub1133A_FD_184504 | JGI IMG/M metagenome (GOLD analysis project Ga0209430, IMG submission 184504) | Arctic peat soil microbial communities from Barrow, Alaska - Barrow Graham LP Incubations 11-33A (SPAdes) (version 2) | ecosystem: Environmental > Terrestrial > Soil > Wetlands > Peat... | reverse complement strand
CGTCTGCTTGTAGAGACCCCAGACTGCACTAGCCGCAGAGGCGAACCGCAGATAGGTATCTGTTCCCTTCGATACGTTGATGTCCGGGTTGATCCCCTTCGCCTCGGTGATCATCCGCTGGAGGATTGCATCGACGCTATTATTGGACATCGGAGACCTCTACGAACCGGCTAAACGAAACCGAACTTCCTGTTTTGGCAAAAACCTCCACGGATACATAAATGCGGCCATCGCCCACATCGGACGAAACGGCCTGCATGCTATCCGCGTGGCCTAAGTCGAGCATCCATTGCAGAGCTTCCAACGCATATGTCCGCGCGCGGCGGACAACCGGATCCGAACAGACCTCGCGTGCTAGTTCCTTAAAACGGTGACCAAACTCAGGGCGCTTGTATAGCGATCCCTTTGATACCGTCATGGACAATTCAACTTCTTCTTTCAGCTGCACAAGGGTCATTGCAAAAACTCCGGAAAGGTCATGGGGCTCGGCGGGACGGTCGGCATCGTTTCGGTTATGGCGATAGATGCGGTTTTCAATAGGTCTTCAATGGCCTTAAATAGACGTTTGTAGGGTTTGTCAAAATCAGAGGTTGTTACCTGTGCCGTAACAACTGCGGTCATTGCAGGGACTAGTGCGGCAAAGGTCGGAAGCACCGAGACAACGACCGTCCCTTCATGGGATGCGGTGCCCATAATTGGGAGTGCTTGCCAGTAAGCGCAGACTCCTGCCGCCATCCGGGCGATGCTTGCAGGCGTATTGTCGGTCGTGAATGCGGCTTCGAGCACGGAAACGTTGCCGCCAGCCGAGCAGTCCGCACCAGGGATCGTAGCATCCTTGGCATAGGCATCATAGGCTTTAGCCAGATCTGGAGCAACTGGGGTTTTCCCTGTTGCGGCTCCAACGATGCGCGAAAATTCAGCGTCAAGGACATCAAGGTCAAGCACCTGCGCCTCCGATATCTTGCCCAGCGGGCGTTGGAGGGCTCGTTGGAGCTCCCAGATTGCCTACATGCATATGGGCGTTGTACTTTGTCCGTAAAGCCGAAAGAGCGCCAACGGAATCACTCACGTCGCCTTTCACAACGAGGTCTCCCGTGATCTCTACTCCTTTCGGAGCCTTGATCTCTATTGAGCCATCGGGATGGACGATCATGTAGCAAGACTTCGAGGCATGGATGGCGCGTTCGCCCTCCAACAGCTCAGGACGGTCATCGCAGTCGGAGGCAATACCGAGCACCACGTTTCCAAGGCGGAGGAACGTGATGCGGTCTCCAGCCTTTGGTACCGAACTGAATCCGCTCTGCTGCATGAGCTGACGGTTCTGCACCGATACGCCGCCAGCCTCGGCATTCACCATGCGAAGCTTTCCCTTCAAATCTTTGCACGAAGTCACGATAGAGGTGAAGAAACTCATCATAGCAGAATCCCTCCGGCCTGTTGCCGTATCTTGGTGCGAGGGCCTTCTTCTTTGGAAAGGGTAAACTCCCGCGAAACGATCAGGAATACACCTGACGCTTCATTGGACTCATCGTCAACTTTGCAGAATACGTTCATGGACCAGTTCTTTCCATTCTGGGCATGGCCTGGGACTGTGTATTCAAGTTCAAGCGCCTTTGCGTCTTCGGCGGACAGGCGAAGTTTTGCCGTACGCGAAGCAAGGCCTTCTTCCTCGTTCCATGAAACTACGAGAGGCCGCTTGAACGGAAATTTTTTGGCTGACAGCTTTGCGGCAACGTGGGAGATTGAGCCTTCATCATCCTGGCTTTCGCCCATGATAAGGATCTCTGAATGACGATCCTCTATGGAATCCACCACGGAACCTTCGATATAGTTTGTCTCTGCTGTTTTCCCGATGATCCGAAAAACAGGAGAACCCGTAATTGCGGGCTTATCGATAATGAAGGTACCATCGGCGGCAGCCCAGAAAAGGAATCCTTGCGAGTTCGCGGCCTTCTTCAACACATCAAAAACGGTATCACCTGGCTTCGCCTGTACAAAGTCCCGTTTCAGTTTCGCCTTGTCGGATCCACCCTTGAACAGGAAATTTTTGGTGCCGATGAACGGAAGGCCTTTCACGAGGTGTGCGACCAGCTTCGGCAGGTTCGTGGGCATCGATGTCCTGAAATTGGTCACGAAGGAATCAGCGAGAACGGAACATAGGGAGCGTCCCGTTACCGTCCTTGTGCTGCCGGCACGGCTTGTCTTGCGCGTCACCTTGTCCACGAGGCCAGTCATCTCAAGCGATCCATTCACCCAGATCTGCGCGGTATTTCCTGCCTTCGTCTTGATGGTCGCCGTTGTATCAAACTCAAAGGAACCCTCGGGCGCATAAAGATCGCCGGATACCGTATAGCGGATCCACTTGCTGATCTTTTCTCCGCAAACGCGCAGCTCCATCACATCATGAGGCATAGATAAGCACCTCCCCTTCCATGAAGGTGGGGTTCTTTACGCCATTGAGGGCGGCCACTCGGTCGGCCGCTTTGTAATCAAGGCCCTTCGACGCGCACAGGACATGCAAGGGCATTGGATTTGTCAGGGATACTGTGCTCGTGGTCATGTACTGAAGCTTGACGCTCCGGACGCTTTCCATCAGATCGGCGGCCATCTTTTTGATGGAGTCGGGAGCAAGCGAAGTTCCTAGGTTCTCCTGGATCATGGCACGCACAAGCGCCAGCATGTCCTCAAGCTCGGCGGGCGTCAACAGATAAACCGGCTGTGGCTCAGCCAGAAGACGGCCGTCGCCATCCTCCAATTGAATTTTTTCGGCGGCGATGGAAGCGGACAGCGAAGCCTCGTCCTGTGCAACAAGACGGGCTGCTTCGCGGGAAACCGTTGCGCAGGCTATAGTCGTATAGCCATCACGCACCACTGGTGGCGAATCAGCCACGACCGCTTTGGATGTTATTAAATCCGTGATGAGTGCTGCAATAACCGACTTGGAGCTGCTACGGGTATTTTCATTGCTATTGCGCGGATCCACCTTGCGGGCAAGCGTAGTATAGGCTTCGGCACACTCCTGCAATTGTTTTGTGAGCGTGCCCGACAACGTCGAGGTATAATCAATGACGGCACTGATGGCATCCGCTGGAGCCTCGATCTGGGAAAGGACGCCACCAATCTTGCCCATCGTACTTTGGCAGCCTAGGGCAAAGCTACGGGCGACAGCACCCATTGCGCCCCATTTGTCCAGCAACGACCAATCTGACCCTTCCACATCAGGGACACCCTGCTTCTGCATTTCCTCCGCAATCTTCTCGGCGACTTGACCGTTAATGGCTGCAACGGACACGTCTGCGGCCCGCTTTACGTCTAGGTATGCCTGGGCTTCAGGGCGCAGGCCTGAGACTGTGAAGTCGAAGCTGAAGGACGCAAAGCGCTTACGGTTGTTGCGTTTGAAGGATGCGGTGCCGGGATATCCATGCAAGGTACCGAAGTCGGGATGGAATAATTCAACGGGTTTGGAGAAGCGCTTCAGGAACCAGTCACGGATTGCTTCGTATTCCTGGTCGAACTTTGCGCCATTGATTACGCACTCGAAGGAATACTTTTCAGGGTCCGTGCCCATGTCTTCAATATCAGCACCGTCTTGGAAGGGATATTCCGTAACGGCAAGGGCGTGCGCGATGCTTCCATCAACGCTGACGAGGTCAAGTTCCCAGGGGCCTAGTTTTGAGGTGCTCATTGGTAAGACCTCCCGCTCCATGGGATCGTACTGGCGTTGACACTACCCTTGGTCTGGGTACCGCTAGTTTGTTCGATGGTTGATGTTTTCTTTTCAGAGTCCACATAGATCTTAAATTCTTGGTTAATTGGAGTGTCTGTACTAGGGTTTTTCCCAATAGCTTTTGCCGCTGCCGAGTTCGGATTAGATGCTATTTCCTTTTTCATCTGATCCATGTAGAATGCGCGCTTCTTATTTAACTCGTCGATCTTCTTCTGATTGCTAAATAGACCTGGGATCAGGTTGGGCAAAAACGCATTCTCTGCATCCAATAGTTGAAGATTGGTATCATCAACATTTTTGCTAAACGCAGCGGCTTTCTCTCCATAGCGAGCTTTGTATCCTGGAGCCATTGCGGCCATGGCTTCTTCATTTACTTTCCGAGCCTCTTTTTTGGAACTCCACCATTCATAGATGAGCGTTCCAGCTTCAATTATCTTTTCGGTTGCCATCGCCGTAGCCATGGATAAAAGGCCCATTCCTAATGCGGATCCACCTATTTTATTTAGTCCACCGCGCATTTTTCCGAGTGCTCCGCGTGTCTTCAGCGCCTCATCAGGCAATCCGGATAAAGGATTGCGCTCCATCGCAGTCGGGTCAACATAAGACGTCATGCCGTCAGTCTTTCCCATCATGTTCCAATTGGTAACGTACACCTGTTGTACCCCACCGACACCTCCAGCGAGTTTCCCTGCAAGACTTCCTGCACCAGGCGCTCCGGCTGGTTGTGAACCAGAGATAATCCCGCGCAGGCCCGCAACGCCATCGTTGAGCCATGAACCAAGCTTAACGGCGGCAAGCGCTGTTGCTGCGGCGACAAGGGCATAGAAACCAGCAGTTGCGAGCGCTTGGTGCTCATTGAGAAACTTCAGCTTATCAGCGACAACCGCTATGGGGCCCGCTAAGTTCATCGCGAGCAACTCCTGCGCAGCGCTTTTCGCCTGCTGGATTTGCATTTTATTGGTCTTCATTACGTTGCCAAATTTCTGCTCAACGCTATTGATTTTCTCCCCATCTGGAGCAGCGTTCTTTAGGTCTTCAAAGAATTTGAAACCACCACCTTCCGCTTTATATAACTGCTGGAATTTGTCAAAAAAGCGCAAAGCCTCTGCATCGAAACCAAACTTTGTTAGCTTTTTTGTACTTCCATCAGTGTATTTCACAATCCTTTTTAGGATCGTTTCAGTGTCCTTGAGATTCCCCTTGGAATCAAAAACATCAAATCCAGTAACCTTTTTAATTCCTTTTGCATTTTGCTTAAGCGCTCTGAACGTAGCTTCGATTGCTGTCGTTGCAGCATCAGAGTTTCCAGTCTTACGGGCAACCTGCATCATCGCGCCAAAAGCGGGCAGAGTATTCTTTGTTATACCACCACCCGCAGCTGCAGAAAATAACCGTTCACCATTCTTGGCCATATCAGCAGGCGTGAACGCGCCCATGTCTCCCTGCGCAGAGAATCGCTCGTAGAGCCCACCAAGTTCGTCCTTTGCAACCCCAAAGTTGGTACCAAGCATGGCTGCAATCATTGCCATTTCACTGAATTGCGCATTAAGGCCAGTAGACGCAGTTGCGGTATCATCCAATAAGGCTACTGTAGTTTCGCCATCTCCAGTTACATCCACGAACTTACTCATACCGGTAATCAGCTCTTCTACGGATTGCCCTGTTCTTTTAGCGCTCGCGTAAACTTGGCTAGTAACATCAATAATCTTCTGGTCACTCCAATGCGCTTGGTTCCCCAATTGAACCATGGCAAGCTGGACATCATTAATCTGACTAACCGCCAACGCCATGCCGCCACCAGTCAGAGCCGCTGTCATAGGCGTAAGCATTCTGTCTGCTGAATTTTTCATAGACGCGTTGAGCCTGCCCATAACAGCACCTGCTCGACCACCAAATGTATCGACAGATGCAGAAGCCTTGCGCAGGCCTGCTTGCATGCCAGTGGGGTCTGCCCCCAGCCGGAGCATTATGCCTTCAGTCGTCTTCACCTATGATTTCCCATCCGTCAGAATCAGCATTTGATTTGCCGTATAGCCCTTTGAGAGTAAATACGATGTGCCATTGGCTCTCGGTCAGCTTATTGGCTGGGATACCGAAATACGCAGAAGCTTCCACGCTAAGCGCAAATCGGATACCTTCCCAGGAATCAGGTCCGGAGTTTTTTTTAGCATACCAAGCAAGGCTTCGTGGTCTTCTTCAGACGTTGCTGTTGCACAAGGATCGCAGAAATCGCATAATGCATTGTATTCTTTGGAAAGGAACGACAATTCATCATCGCTGACGAATGAGCGTAGCTTCTCAACAGAACTAAATAACGGAAGTCCCGTAGCTGGATCAATCAACGCCTTCCAAAGCCCATGTGCCGCTTCCTGTGCGCGATAGTCAGTCAGGTTATGGATGGACACGTCGACTTTGGCTGCATCAAATTCTTGCTGGTTCTCGAAGCGAGCCTTGCGAGTCTCTTCAGCACTCAGCAAACGTACAGCAACTCGGACGCCTGGTTTGCCTGGCCAATCGAACTCACGACGATTATCTGTACCTGAACGCATGCGCTCAAGAAGTTCTGATTCATCTTTACCTGTGCGGATGCTACTGAGTAGACCGCCGCCCATCAGCTAACCTTCCGAGCTTTTGCAATGAACTTGATTTCAAATTCATTGGCCTTCTTGCCATCCGTTTCCCGCTCGGCGACTTCCTCGACATAGCAGCCGGTGTAGGTAGCCTTGGAGCCACCTTTGTACTGAAATATGATCGTGGCGTTCTTCACTCCATCCCAGTTGCGGTCTGCACCACTCGAGGGAAGGTAAGTGAGTGAACACCCTAATTCAGGGTTCACTTCGACAACGTCATCTCCATCCATAAGGGGCACGCGATCATGCAACTTGCGGGCGTTCTCTTTGGCCTTGTTGAAATCAACAATTTTCTCGCCGTCAACAAGGACTGTGACTTTTGAAATTTTGCTCATTGTTCAATCCTTAGTTCAGGTAGAGGTCGATGGTGTTATAAATCTGATTGAGCCCAGGCACGATACCTGCGGGCACACGGCACAGAACACGGCCGGGGACATCAGGCGACTCTTGGGTAATGAACTGGTCCTTGTGGTCGTCCACATAGCGGTGGATGTTGTCCTTTTCCAGTTCTTTGCAAACGGCAAAGTTGTCTTCGTTGATCGCATCGGCAAGGAACTCGTGTATGACAGCATTCTTATACTTGACTGTCTGCATGGCCTTGAGCGAGTCTCGGGTGTAATCCATCGAGGCGATCACGCCGGTATCCACCAGCTTTTCAAACCGGACTCCGTCAACATTCGTCTTCGTAGTCACGGCACGAACTAGGCAAAGTTCACCGTCGGTTTCCGCCAATGGGATCACGCCTGCCATGAGAAGAGCATCCTCTTCCTCGCCACTCCAGCGGGCGGCGACAGCGGGAATATCGAGACCGACGATAGGAAGGCCATTCATGGGTTTGTTGGGCTTGCTATTCGAAGCAAAGACCGCGCACATGCCTGCTGAAATCTCCCATACTGGATTACTCAGCTCCTTGACTGCCCCAACATTCAGGCGTTCATGGTTGAGGGAAGTTACCAATGCCTTTACAGCGGAAAGAGTCCCCTGTTTTACTGCAATTCCACGTTGACCACGTTGTTCCAGCGGGCTTGCTGCATTCTCCAAATGAGTCCGCAACAGAATCAAATTTGCGGAGTCGCTCACGGAGACACCAATCAAGTGGTAACGCGCAGGGAATGCCGCCTTCAGCACATCTTCGAGATCAACGGTACCGACACCAGCAGTGGCAAGCTCCACATCAAGCGTCATGTCGGTATTTACCATCACGCCATCAATGCTCACGCCACCGGCATCAGAAATATATGCACCGATATTCTTTGCGGTGAGAGTCAAAACAGCACCGGACGAGGTCGCGGTAACAGGCAAAAAGGTCTTGGCATTCACCGCAAGCACAAGAGCAGCGGCAACTTCCGTGGGAGTCGCACCAATTGCGACGGCAGCAGAAACAAACGTCGATCCAATGCGAAGGCGAGCAACACCGCTCTTAGTCGCAGAACCTGACAGGGTTACAGTATAATGAGCCGCAGAGCCCACAGGCTCAGCATGGCGCACCAAAGTGATCTGGGCATACTTCCATGCCTCCTTGGCGGCAAGGTACATGGAATGCAGAACGGATCCGGCACCGGTGAGGGTTGTTGCATCCGCTTCGGAATAAACTTCCATTGGCGAGTTGACAGGAAGAACCCCAGTACCCGCACCCACCAGCAACACCTTCTGGACATTGACGGGTAGACCGTTGGGGCCTGCGTAGTAGTTGAATTCCGAGTAAGATCCCGGAATCATCGTCTCGGGAATATTGGTCGAAAGCTTCATGGGGTTTCTCCGTGTTCAAAATTCTCTGTGGAACCGAGCAGGGTCTTTCCTGTTTCAGGTTCGGTATAGCTGGTCCAGATCGCGTCAAGCATTCTTGGATTCACTTCGTTGGTATTGATCTCGTATGCCGTATTGAAGGTGACTTGAATAACGGTCAGACGGCTCTCAAGATGCGACTGGCTTGTCGTATCCTTCCAGCCTGCATAATCCAGTTCATCGCAACCATCAGGCTCCAAGCCGTGAAGAATGCCCATCAGCACATTTTCAATGGCAAGCGCCTCACATTTCCGATCCTCGGCGCTCTTCATGTTCATCACAACAATGGATAGCTGAGGACTGCACTTCACCTGCGCGACCGTTCCGTTCCCATTCCATTCGGGCTTGCCCTCAAGAATATGGATCGTAACAGAAGGCTTCACGATAGCATCAGGTACATCGTCAATGCTTCCTTTGCGCAACTGCGGCATATGCTCCGCGATTGCTGCGAGCATGGCTGCATAAATTACTTGAGCAGTCATGTGCCATACCCCGCAAGCAGCTCGTCCGTGAATACACGTTGAGGCGCAATTATCCGGGGCTTGAATGCAGGTTCAACGCCAGTGGGCAGGTCCAGGCGAATTTCGCCATTCGCAATCCGAGTCAATAGCGACATGGCATTCTTCCGCAGCTCCGACAGGCCTTCCGGCATGTCAAGGACTACGCGCCGTTTGTACAGCTCGAAGATTGCCAGATCTCGGGTTACGGTACGCAGAACCTCGTCAACCTTGGGAAGCGGAAGAGGCACAACGGAACGCAACACCCCATCTACGATGGACTGCGCGGCCCGAATGCATTCTGCGATACGCTCATCGACAACACTTGCACCATCAAGGCGACTCTCTGAGTCATTTGTGAGCTCAACCGCCCGCTCGCGCGGTACCTGGTTGAGTACGTCCTGTACGGTGCAATAGTCCATCAGATGACCCCGGTCATCAAGAATCCGCAATCCTTGGCGGCCACGACTTCCTTGAGCGCTTCAGTGACCATGACATCCATACCACCACGGCCACCCGTCTTTTCGGCGAGAATCAGCGAAACTAGGCGTGGACCATTCTGGGCAGTGAATCCCCAGGTAACGGTTCCTTCGGTCTTAGTGGCCTGCGCATTCACGTAAGCACCGGAAATGGTATCACCCCATGCGGAGATGATGTTGGCTTTCTGGCCCTTCTTGGCCGCATTGGCGCGGGTCATACCAACGATGATCTTCTCGATTTCCAGATGACTTGCAAGATCCTCTCGGCTAGCGGCACCCTTGGTGCTTGCTACACCGTAGACTTCCTTGATCGTGTTGGGATGACGGCGCAGCATGTTCCAGATCTTGGATCCAAAGCGTAGCTGGTTCGGAGTCATCAGGCACTCAAGCATGAGTTCGCTGATCATTTCGATGGGCTTTGCGTCTGGGTCGGTTAATTTCTCGCCAAGCTCCAAAATACGGACGTTTGCATAATTGTCAGGATTTTGCACCATCTCGATGACACGAATCTCACGCTGGAGGTTAATCAGCTCAAGTACCGAATTCGACTCGCGGTTGACCAAGCTTTCGTACTTGGACTGGTCGCTATTGATAATGTCGGTCTTCGAAACAAAGCCGGTCAGCGAATGAATGTCGCAGCTGTCTGTGGTTTCCTTGCCAGTAAACTCAACTTCGCTCGGAATAGAACGACGACCTACACGGTCATTAATGATCTGAAACGCATCGCCTGGATTGCGGAGGAGTAGCTTGAAGGAATCACGGCCATCAACATTGTCGATGCGAGGCATGATTTCATCGGCAACCAAGCCAGGGAGCTTGTACGCCATTGCGTAGCCAGCCATAGCGGGAGTGGTCGTAAAAATAAAGGGAAGATCTTTCCATTCCATAGTGAGCTCCTATTAGGCCGGGGTAACGGCTGGGATACGTTCGATTAGAAAAGGGATAATGTCACCCGACACTCCGCTATGCAATGCAGTACCGACAGTGTCGGTGGAGGAAGTGCCTTTGATGGCAAGACCAGTTGCTAACTCGCCATCGGCAGGAATCTTGAAGGTCAGGCGATCGCCACGGGTAACAGGGCCGCCAAGCTCGACTTCGCCAATATCATCAAGAATGACATCGCAAATAGTATCGGAGCGCGTGGGCATGCGGTCGCTTACGCCGAGGATCTTGTCGCTCGCGGAACCAGCAACCTTAACGGTTTCATCTGCGGCACCGAAGGCCACAATGCGCTTCGGAGGAATGGCACCCTGTGCCATATAACCTTTGATAAGTCCAGGATTCATTAGATAGCCCCTTCTTGCTTGAGTTGCGTGTAAGCGGCGCTCGTGCTGATGTTTTCAGAATCAGCGCGTGCGGTAATCTTTTGCGAGACAACTCTCGCATTGCTGGCAGGGATTGGCTGTGGTGGATCATCTGCACCCAGATTAATCACCTTCGGCATGGACTGCAGTAGAGACTCCATGACTTTAAGCGTGTCCTTAGGCTCGCCTTCGCCGAATGAAATAGCACCATTTACGGAGTCCGCAGCCTTAAACAGAGCTTCAAGAGGCACTCGCATCGCGGGTGTCAAGCGGCCAGCCTTTACATGAGATGAGCATAGTTCAGCAAATTCAGCATGGCGCTGGTCAGTCTTTTGTTTCAATAACGCCTCTTCAGCGACTCGGCGACCTTCTTGCGCCGCTTCCAGTTGCTGCTCCAGCTCGGTGCGGGCGGGGTCAACCGGAGCCGTCACCGCAGCCGGAGCAGCGGACTGGGGAGCAGGAGAAGAAAAGGATACCGAAGGCACATTGCCTAGATCCACATCGTCAATCATATTCTGCGGAAGCATCGCATTGGCTTTGTCCAACCCTTCCTTGTCGATCATATGGTCCCGTACCTTGCGAAAGAGGTCGCGGACGTTTTCAAATTTCCAGCGCAACCGGGACGCTAAATTATCCTGTGCCATGGCAAGACTCGAAATATCTGCAGGGCCTTCGGCGAATACGATAGCCGACGAATCTTTGCCAGCGTCAACTTCAGCAAACTCACCTTCTCCGAACGACACAGGGCCAAGGCCTGTTACTGCAGGTTTATGCGCACCAAGGAATCCAATATGCCGCATGGTCATATCTGGATAAAAGAAAGAGAGAGAACGATCAGTATATTCACCACGTCGGATGCTATCGACAAAGGTTGGCGAAAGATCAGCGGCGCAAAGCTGTAAGATCCCGTTTTCAATGCGAGCCCCTTTGATAGATCCATATCGAGGCGAAGCCACCTCGGGGTGTCCAGTCACAATAGGCGGTTTCCATGTTTTCACCTGCTCATTGATATTGTCAGCAAGCTTCTGCATGTCACCAAGCTCGATCTTGATGTTTTTACTGTGCAGGTCAAGAAACGTTCCAGGCTTGAGAGCATCAAACCATGGGTTCGTGGGCTGCATAGACAAGGGAGGAGCCGAAGCGACAACACCTCCAGCGATTACGCAGGCATCGGTATGCCCCGAAGCAAAAGAGATGAATACAGCCAGCAGCATAACAGCAAACTGGAACCAGATAAACGGATTTGATTTGATTTTATTCATGCAACAAACTTACCCGGAACAACCCTTCTGGGCACTGGCACAAATTCCGTACAAATTGCCGTCCATTATTCCCTGAAATACATATAGAATAAGGCGCGGAATATTGTGTGGATATATGCGGGTCGGAATGGACGGCATAAGATTGCATGTTATGTGCATGAATCAAATCGTACTCAAATACGTCGAACGTTATGGCATCACAGTCATTACATCCATCATGCTGGTGTTCCTGTACATCAACTCAGAAAAACGCGCTGCAGCCACCCAGGCATCGCTAATCGTACAAATGGCCAAGAGCCAAAATGATGTAATGCAAAAGTGGGAAAAAACGTTAGAACTATCCGAAGCTCGCTCCATGGCGCAGATCAAACTCGTTAGCGCCTGTTGCCAGTCCCGTAAGTTAAGGGATGACGAATGAGCCGCCAAGCCGATGACACCAAGAAGCTTGTGGCACGGGAACTCTACGTCGTCTCCGGGCTTTCCTGCAAGGCTACCGCGATCAAGGCGGGGATCAGTGAACGCACGCTTCTCGATTGGCGCAAGGCCGAGAAATGGGATGAAGCTAGGGACCTTACCGGATTTGATAAAACGAAACTGAACGAGAACCTTTATTCGCTTGCACATACGGCATCCAAGTTCCTGAAGGAAAATATTGAGAGGGGCATTATCGACGCACACCAGATCAATGCCATGCGCCAGCTGGTCGTCGCCATACAGCGCAGCGATGATTACGAGAAGAGCAAAGAATTAGAAAAGCCCAAGAAGAAAGCCGATGGTGATATGCATACGCGCATCAAGCAACGCATGGGTCTCGTCTAATGGTTGCGATCAATCCCAAAAGACAGGCTGCGGACCTTGCCGATTTCCTGCTGCCCTACCAGCGCGATTTTATAAACGACCCTGCACAGATTCTGTTCTTCAGCGCCTCGCGCCGTATTGGAAAGACATTCTCCAGCGCGTTCAAATCCGTTGACCGGTGCATCGAAAAAAAGAACCACCGCGTCTGGTACTCCGGTGCCGATGAAGAGGGTGGCGAGGACTTCATTGATGAATGCAAATACTGGGTTACGTTCTTCAATGCGAGCGCCACTGAAATCTCGATGGAAGAGGGTGGCGATGAAATCGAATTTGCCGACGAGCAGAAAGGGATCCTCAACCTAACCATCCGCTTTGCAAACGGTAGCCGCATCACCGTTCTCAGCTCGAACCCCAAACGGTTCCGTGGCAAGGGTGGCGACATCATCCTTGACGAATTCGCACATCATCCCCAAGCACGCGCCATGTGGAAAGCCGCGCTTCCAGCTGCTCTTGTCTGGGGCTACAAGCTGATCGTGATCTCGACCCACAATGGCAAGTACACGCTCTTCAATACCTTCGTCGAAAAAATCCGCAGCGGAAAAAGCAAGTTCAAGGCATCGCTTCACGAAGTGACCATTCGCCAGGCTGTCGATCAAGGACTATACGACAGGATCAAAGGCTGTCCAACGACGAAGGAAGAGCAGGACGCATGGATCCAAGAACTGATCGATTCCTGCGAAACCCCCGAAGATGCGCTCGAAGAATTCTTTTGTCAGCCACAGGACAGCAAGGATCCGTTTGTTCCGCTCCCCATGATCCTTCGTACTGAGCGCAAAGGAATCCTTGCCGATCCGTCATCTATCCCTGGGCCTCTATACCTCGGATACGATATTGCCCGCAAGAAACATCTCTCCGTAATCATTGTGCTGCAGGAGATGGCTAGCCAGCTTGTGTTGCGCGAAATCCGCGTCATGGAGAAAATGAAATTTGAGGACCAGTATACGATTCTTGCTGCATACCTCAAACTACCAACGCTAGTCCGGGCATGCATCGATGCCACAGGCCTAGGCATGAACCTGGCAGAAGATGCTCAGAACTATTTCGGAACCTACAAGGTCGAAGCGATTACGTTCAATAATTCCATCAAAGCCGTCATGGCCAACAACCTCTACAAGGAATTCGACACCGTCTCGATTTTCATTCCCGAAGATGATGTGCTGCGCCGAAGCCTCAACAGCATCAAGAAGATGGTGACCGGATCTGGCAACATCCGTTTTGACGTGGACGCCGAAGAGAACGACAAGAAAGACAAGAAAGACACCGACAACGAAGTCAACATAGGCCATGCCGACCATTTCTGGGCGCTCGCCCTCGCCATCAATGCCGCACGCACTACGCCTGCAGGAATCCCGCCCATCACGACCCGCTCCATGCGCAAGAACATGCGGGCCCTTCTCAAAAACGACGCCATGGACAATTACATGAATCCTTCCGGAAACGGCCGCAATCGGCAATGACGGAAACAACCCGCTACGAGCCCCGTAGAACACCGAATACAATCATCCCGATCAATGTACCACCCAGACCCAACAAATCGTTTTTGAATCAATTTGAATGATACTGTGGGCATCGTA
>Ga0209430_1001943_pt1 | contig 14134 bp, 11 predicted proteins | sample BarGraIncub1133A_FD_184504 | JGI IMG/M metagenome (GOLD analysis project Ga0209430, IMG submission 184504) | Arctic peat soil microbial communities from Barrow, Alaska - Barrow Graham LP Incubations 11-33A (SPAdes) (version 2) | ecosystem: Environmental > Terrestrial > Soil > Wetlands > Peat... | reverse complement strand
CCTGTTTCTCGGTCCGCTGTACCGAAGCTTCGCCACTCTCGAGGTGCGGGGGGGGGGCGAGCTGGAAAAGCTGGACGGACCGGTCTTTTTCGTGTCCAACCATTTAAGCTACCTGGACCAGCCATCCGTCATGTTTGCGCTCCCGCCGAAGCTCCGCTATACTACCGCCAGCGCGGCCTGGGAAGAGTTCTTCTTCGGAGACTACCATGGGGCCAGCCTTATCTGGAGGCGCGTTTGCTACGAGTACGGCACCCTGCTGATCAACCTCTTTCCTCTGCCCCAGACCCGGGGGTTCAGCGGCTCGCTCAAATACATGGGAAGGCTCGCCGATGCCGGCGTCAACATCCTGATCTTCCCCGAAGGCTCACATTCCCGGGACGGCAGGATGCAACCCTTCCAGATGGGATTGGGTGTCATGGTCAAGGAGTTGGGGATCCCGGTAGTGCCGATAAAAATCAGCGGGACCGAGGAGGTACTTCCGCCCGATGCCAGCTTACCCAAGCGGGGACGGGTGACGGTAACCTTCGGCAAGCCGCTGCGGTTTCGTTACGAGGAACCGGCGGAGATCGTGGAGAAGACGCGCCAGGCGGTGGAAGCGTTGTGACCGGTAGAGACGCATCGCATGCGTCTTTCGCCTTGTCACGAACACCTTCAAGCTGGCCCCCCCGGGTAGAGACGCATTGCATGCGTCTCCGCCTTTCATGCGTCTCCGCCTTTCATGGACACCTTCAAACTTGATACGCAGTGCTAAGACGCATGCAATGCGTCTTTATTTTTGTTAAGATGTTACCCGTCGGTCGCTGCGCACGGCGCAGTGCTTTCGCTCAATCGATAGAATCCGCGTTTCATTGCATTTGAGATTTTTGTTTTGATAGCTTTTGGAGGATACACAGTATGGATGCTGGGCCGATTTCTCTCCCTTACCGCCGCTACGCCCTGGGGCTCCTTTTGGCGGTTAACCTGCTTAACTACATCGACCGGCAGGTCCTCTTCGCGGTATTTCCCCTGATCAAGATCGATCTGCATCTCTCCGACACGGAGCTTGGTTTCCTCGGCAGCGCCTTCATGCTCAGCTACCTGCTCTTCGCACCGCTCTTCGGTTGGCTCGGCGACCACTGGAGCCGGGTCAAACTTGCCTCCGGAGGCCTGGTGGTCTGGAGCCTGGCCACGGCCCTGGCCGGTTTTGCCCCCGGCTACCGGACCCTGCTGGCCGCGCGTGCCACCGTCGGGGTCGGCGAGGCGAGTTTCGGCACGGTTTCACCCGGCCTCATCGCCGATTTCTTCCCGAAGGAGCGCCGCGGCCAGATCCTTTCCTGGTTCTATGTCGCCATTCCGGTCGGCAGCGCGCTCGGCTATCTCCTTGGAGGCGTGCTGGGGCAAAGGTACGGCTGGCATGCCGCTTTTCTGCTGGTTGGTGTCCCGGGACTGCTGCTGGCCATTCCCATCGCGCTGTTGCGCACCCCTCCCCGCGGCGGCGACGATGCAGCGCAGCACCCGGGGAAGGTCTCCTCGGGATACTCCGCCTTATACCGAAACCGCTCGTTTGTCACCAACACCCTCGCCATGGCGGCGATGACCTTCGCCATCGGTGGACTCGCCCAGTGGATTCCCTCTTTCCTGTACCGCGTCCATTCCCTCGATGTGGCAAAGGCGAACACGCTGTTCGGCGCGACCACGGTGCTGGCCGGCATACTGGGCACCCTGGCCGGCGGCTGGCTCGGCGACCGCTGGCAAAAAAAGAGCGGCCAGGGGTATCTGCTGGTCTCCGGCTGGGGGTTCCTGATCGGAGCCCCCTTCGCCGCCTGGGCCATCCTCGCGCCCGGGCTTTCCTCCTGCATGTCCGCGATTTTCATCGCAGAATTCTTCCTCTTTCTCAACACCGGGCCGCTCAATACCGTCATCATCAACGTCACCGATCCGGCCATCCGCGCCATGGCCTTTGCAGTCAACATCTTCTTCATCCACGCCCTGGGTGACGCGGTTTCTCCCTCCTTCATCGGCTGGCTCTCCGACCACTGGGGCCTGCGCAACGCCCTCCTGACCACCCCCCTGGTCATGGCGCTGGCGGGTCTGCTCTGTTTCGTCTGCGGCAGGTTCGTGGTGCAGGATATGGCTCAGGCCGAGGGATGATGACGGATTAAAACCATTTGCCGCGGAGAAAATCCGGGGGGATCTGAGATAAGCCAGCGTCAAGGTTAAACTTACCTGCGCAAAGCCCGTAGAGACGCATGGCATGCGTCTCGGCACTGTTGCAATATGCCATACAGTAGTTCCCCCGCTGGGGCGTATTCACGTAAATCAGTCTTTGAACCCAAGCTTTTAACTTTTCCTGTTTTTAATCAGTAGTGCCCGGTTTGTTTTATGCCCACAACAATCGCCGCGCCTTAAAGTCTAAATTGCAATTTACAAACAAGCTCAAACTAAGTACAAAAAAGAAACCAGAATCTTTTTATCCGCAAAAAGGCACAAAATAAACCTTTAATGCCTTTAACTTTTTGCGCGTTTTGTGCCTTTTTGTGGCTAATGTTTCTTTGTGGTTTGTTTGCAGGGTCAGTAGGAGAAAGACTATGCCGGGAAATAAAGAGGCCGCTCCGGGCGCAAGGGATGCGGCCGCCACCAATCACAGCTTTTACGACGCACTCTGGTCGCAGACCCGCCTGGCACGCCCGGATCGCTTCAACACCTGGCCGCTGATCTCCGGACTGCTGCCAGGTTCACCGGCGCGATTGGAGGTAGGCCCCGGGCTGCGCCCAAGGTTGCCTCTTGCCGGCACCCACTTTATCGATATCAGCGCTTCCGTCATTGAACAGTTGAATGCACGCGGTGCGGTCGCGCGGATGGGCGAGGCGGGTGCGCTTCCTTATGGCGACCGCAAATTCGACCTGGTCTGCGCCTTCGATATCATCGAGCACGTCGAGAACGACCTGGGGGCCCTGACAGAGTTGAGCCGCGTGCTGAAGCAGGATGGGCTGCTGATCTTTTCCGTCCCCGTTCATGCTGAATTCTGGACCGCGTTCGACGACCTGGTGGGTCATGTGCGCCGCTACGATCCCGCGCAACTGATCGGCATCCTGGCGCAGGCCGGTCTTGTCTTGGAACAAAGCGCCGTCTTCGGCATGCAACCTACCAATCCGAGGCTGCTGCGTTGGGGCATCTGGTTTCTGACCCATAAGCGCGGCGCCGCGCTCTTCTGGTACAACTGGGTGTTCCTGCCGCTGGGCATTCTTTGCCAGAGGCGCTTGAAATTGAGCGCCGGATTGCTCGATACACGCGGGGTGGCAGAGATCGTGCTGATCTGCCGACATGGGGGCTATCCTGGTCACATTTCTTAGCCGTAAATCAAAAACATCAATAATTACCGCCATATAAGATGGTGATTCGCTCGTACAACTTCCCGATAAAGTTGTGAAGAGTCGCCATTTCATCCCGAACAAACGCCCCTGTGTCCCGAACATTCGTCCCTGTGCCGGGGCGTGTAAAGTGCTTTGTGTAAATGGCCCCGGTTAGGGTTTGGGCATCCTCTCTTCAAAAAGTATGGTGAAGCGCCCCATAGCGGCTTTCCAGTCTCTGATTGGTCTGGTCCATTTCTTCGTGATGTTATTCATTGCGAGGTAAAGCAGCTTGAAGATTGCCTCGTCATTGGGAAAAGATCCCCGGGTTTTTGTCACCTTTCTCAGAGACATGTTCAGCGATTCGATGGTGTTGGTCGTGTAAATTACTTTCCTTATATCGGCTGGATAGGCAAAAAATGGTATGATTTGTTCCCAGTTTCGACGCCAGGATTTGCTAATCGTTGGGTGAGCTTTATCCCATTTCGCAGCAAAGGTCTCCAGTTCCATTTCTGCTTGCTCCGCGGTGGCTGACTGGTAGATTCGCTTCAGATCAGCCGCCACTTCTGGGCGTGCCTTGTACGAGACATATGCTAGCGAGTTCCTAACCATGTGCACTATACAGATTTGAATTTGGGTCTTTGGGAAGACAGTTTCAATGGCCTCTGGGAACCCCTTGAGTCCGTCAACGCATGCAATGAAGATGTCATTGACGCCACGGTTGTTTAGCTCGGTTACGACCTGTAACCAGAACTTGGCTCCTTCATTTTCGGAGATCCACATCCCCAGAACTTCCTTGTCGCCGTCTAGCTTAATGCCGATGGCAAGGTAGACGGCCTTGTTCACAACATGGCCATTATCTCTGGCCTTGACCCGAATGGCGTCCATGTAGACGATGGGATAAAGCGCATCGAGTTGACGATTCTGCCAGATCTTGACTTCTTCCAACACTGCCTCGGTGACGGTAGAAATCAGCGTGGGAGAAACCTCAACTCCATAGATTTCTTCAAGATGCCCCTTTATTTCCCGGGTTGTCATACCACGTGAGTACAGGGAAATGATCTTGCTATCGAACTCAGCGAATCGAGTCTGACCCTTGCCAATAATCAATGGTTCAAAGCTGCCATTGCGGTCACGGGGGATCTCGATCGGCATGGTGCCAAAGTCGCCCTTCAAGGTTTTTGCTGACGACCCGTTACGAGCATTGCCATTTTTGTTGGTGACAGCAGCATGCTTCTCGTGACCCAGGTGGTGAGTCATTTCGGCCTGGAGAGCCCGCTGCAGAACTGCCTTGGTCAACTGCTTGAGCAACCCGTTATCCCCGAGAATCTCTTCCGGGGTCTTATACTGTTTAAGCAGGTCATCAATAACGGCGAGGTCAATGGTCATGTAAACTCCTTGAGGTACTTGGGTGTACCCCTTAAAGGCCATTTACACAAACCTTTTTACACCCCCTAGCATTGTTGGATCAGGTTCTCTTTATAACATTCATGTTGTACAATATTTTTCAAAAACAACCGATGGTGGGATGTCATGGATAAATATCATACCGCCAGCAACTGGGGCTATAACTGCATTATCAATTGATCCATTTAACTGTAACACCGTTTACGCATATTTTGATGAATATTATAATTTCGGCGGTGTCGGAGGAAGCTTTCAAAAATCAACAGATGGGGGAGAAACTTGGGCCTATGAGTATGCGGATAATCACATCGGTACCATTGCAATCGACCCAAAAAATAGTCAGGTGATATATGCTGGGATTAATCCGGATCCTCATTGGCAAATCGGTTTTGCTATGCTCAAATCTATCGATGGTGGTAGTAACTGGAGTAAGCTGGACCTTCCAAATCTAAATTTAATAAAAATAGATCCATCTGATAGCCAGATCATATATGCAGTAACAAATAACAAAGTGGTCTACAAGTCTTACGATCGTGGTCTTTCCTGGAGACCAATTTCGAATCTGGTCGGATCTACTGAAACGATTGAACTTGTAATTGATCCATCTAATACACAAATTCTCTATGCCTTGTCAAATGGCAAACCATTTAAATCTACCAATGGCGGAGAGTCTTGGGCGGCGAGCGATGAGGTTGTGCACGCTATTGTGATAGACCCTACTAATGCCTCGATTATGTATAAAGCAACCATCAAAGGTGTATTTAAATCAATTAATGGAGGTGCTTTTTGGAGCCAAACTAATGACGGACTTACTGCTTTAAATGTCAAACAACTCGTCATTGATCCAATGGACCCACAACACATTTATGCAGGCACAAGTTATGGCGTGTTCCAAGGAACTTCTAAAATCGAAGCTCCAACTATCAGCGGTGCCACACCTTCCAATGCTGAAGCTGGCAGTTTTTTTTCCTTTACTCCAACGGCTACTGATGCCGCAGGTTTTAGTATCAGCAATAAGCCGTCTTGGGCTACGTTTGACACCACCACCGGTACCCTGAGTGGTACTTCTCCGACAGTTGGGTTCTTCAGTAATATCCAGATATCTGTGAGTAACGGTTTTGGCAGGACTGAAAATCTTCCACCGTTCTCAATCAGTATATTCCCTTCAGGGGGCACTCCTGTTCCTGTTATGGAAGGTTGGTGGCTCTTGCCTGGGATGTTGGCTGGTGTCGGTATCTTTGCTCGCAGAAGGAAGGAGTAACATTTGACCTAGAGGAAGAGAAAAGTCATACCAATCAGAAGGTAGAGCAGATGGCGCTACAAGACGAACAACAAGGTAGCAAATCAGGAATTTGCTTGGACTCTTATCTCAAGACTATCGATATTGAAATATATTTAATGGCCGGAGGCTAGCATGCTGAAACGAATTAATGTCTTAAGTTGGGTGATAATGGTAATTTTATCTCTTTTGGCTTCTCCAGTGCTTGCCACGAGCGTTACCTGGCAGCGAACCGGTGACCTAAGATCGTCGAGTTTCGGTGGTTTTGATATAGACCAGGTGTTTGCTTTAGAAATCAGTGGCGGGACGCTCTTCGCAGGAACCGATCTTGGTTTGTTCATTTCAGATAATGGTGGCGTTAACTGGTATCAATGGCCCGACCCGATGTACAAAACGCTTCCAACAACGGCTATATCGGTTGACACAGGTGAATATTATTTTGGAACTGTAAACGGTGTTCGCGGGCTAACTAGCTCACAGGTCAACACGCTTACCATCGACCCGATTGGCCACCAGACGGTCTATGCCGGGACCTCTAGTGGTGGCGTATATAAATCCACCGACAAAGGTACCTCTTGGATCGCGGCCAATAGCGGATTGACTAATACCTATGTATATGCCCTAGCCATCGACCCGACTAGCCCACAAACCTTATACGCCGGCACCCGTGGAGGTGGCGTGTTCAAGTCATTTAACGGCGGAATCTCTTGGGTTGCGACCAATGAAGGGATTAACAATGCTACCGTAAGAGCCTTAGCAATCGACCCGACAAGCCCACAGACAATCTATGCCGGGACATTTAACGGCGGCGTATTCAAATCCACCAACGGCGGTATTTCCTGGAATGCGGTATTGACTACCTCACCGGTCTTTTCCCTGGCTATCGATCCGACCAGCAGTCAAACAATCTATGCGGGGACAGGTTCGGCAGTCTATAGGTCCATCAATGGAGGATACTCTTGGAGCCAGGCCGGATATATCGCAGGGAGGGGTTATATAGGATCATTGGCAATTGATCCCATCAACAGCCAAACTATTTATGCTGGAACAAGTAACTCACTCGGTCCAGCTTCTGTATACAAAGGCCTTTACACCTTAGATATCCCGACAATAAGCAGCGCTCCCGATACAACGGTCACAACTGCCACGATTGGAACCGCCTACAGCTTTACTCCTTCAGCTACCGATGCTTCTAGTTTTGTAATTACAGGTAGTGTACCTCCAGGGATGACGTTTGACACCACGACTGGCACCCTGAGCGGCACCCCGACTACTGCCGGTTCGTACAACATTGCCATCACTGTCATCAACGCCAGCGGTTCAGCGTCATTACCCGCATTCACTATCAACGTTGCTCAGAAGCCGGCATCAGTCCCTGTCATGGGAGGCTGGTGGCTCATGCCTGGGATACTGGCTGGCCTTGGAATTTTTGCGCGTAAGCGGAAGTAGCAAACCTTTTTGCAAAAAATATGAGAAAAGTAAATCAAAGAATAATTCCAGTAGGCAAGCAATTTATGAGGAAGTCGGGGCAAGTAACCGCCTCGTTTCTTCAAATAAATAAATACACATTGAAATATATTTGAGGACAAGGAGAAGATTGCATGCCGAAACGAATGAAAATTATAAGTGGAGTGATACTATTTATTTTAGTGACTCATACATCTACCGTTTTGGCAAATTTTACCTGGCAATATTACGGGAGTATTTACCCAGGAGGTGCTACTACAATGGCTGTAGACCCAACCAGGCTAGAAATTTTGGTTGGAGCGTCAAATGGATTACGTATAAGATATAATACAAATTACAATAGTTGGGGAGATCAATCGTATTTACAAACTGGATCCGTATACTCTATAAAGTTTGATCCAAATAACGCCAACATAGTATATTTAGGAACTGAGCTTGGAGTGTTCAAAAATGACAACGCCGTCAACAATGGAATCTATTTTGAAAGTGGGAGCGGCAAAGGGGTCCTTTCACTGGCTATCGACTCCGCAAATAGTCAGATCGTCTATGCTGGGACAAGTGTCGGCGGTGGAGTATTTAAGTCAATGGACGGAGGTGAGTCTTGGACTGCAATAAATAGTGGGCTGCCCTCCACAATAACTGTCAGGTCTCTGGATATCGCCCCAACCAATCCGAAAACGCTCTATGCCGGAACAGCTAGTGATGGCGTGTTCAAATCTATTGATGGCGGCAACTCTTGGAGTGCGATAAACAGCGGACTCGCAAGTAACTATGTCTCCTGCCTAGCAATTGATCCGTCTAATAGCCAGACCATCTATGTAGAAGCTGGCAATTTATTCAAAACTACTGACGGAGGTAAATCCTGGAAAATTATAAACAACGGACTAGATCATACCGGCGCATACACAATTGTTATTGATCCATCAAATAGTGAGCATGTATACATTGGAACGTCGGTAGGAGTCTATATGTCAATCGATGGTGGCAGTTACTGGAGTAAAGTTGTCACTAGTGGACAAATAAGAGCATTGGTATTCGATCCAATTAATAGCAAAATAATCTATGGCCTAAGCGATCAAGGTATACATTTCGGGGGGACTTTGTACAAGGGACTTTTTTTCTTGGACGCCCCGACAATCAGCAGTTCCCTTGACGCAACTGTCACAACTGCTACTGTGAGCGCAGCCTACAGTTTTACTCCTTCATCTACTGATGCTTCTAGTTTTGTAATTACAGGTAGTGTACCTCCAGGGATGACGTTTGACACCAGGACTGGCACCCTGAGCGGCACCCCGACTACTGCCGGTTCGTACAACATTGCCATCACTGTCATCAACGCTAGCGGTTCAGCGTCATTACCGGTATTCACTATCAACGTTGCACCTAAACCGGCATCAGTGCCGATCATGGAAGGTTGGTGGCTCTTGCCTGGGATGTTGGCCGGTGTCGGTATCTTTGCTCGTAGACGGAAGGAGTAACATTTGGCCTAGAGGAAAAGAAAAGTCATACCAATGACTCAGAAGGTAGAACAGATGGCGCTACAAGCCCCAGCAAGGTAGCAAATCAAGCATTTGCTTGGATTCCTATCACAAAATAACTGATATTGAAATATATTTAATGGCTGGAGGCTAGCATGCGGAAACGAATTAAAGTTTTAAGTGGGGCGGTATTGGTAATTTTATCTCTTTTTGCGTCTCCAGTGCTTGCCACAAGCGTTACCTGGCAGCGCACCGGTGACCTAAGGTCGTCGGGTTTCGTCTATCCTAATCAAATATTTGCACTATCAAGCTATGGCGAGACGATCTTCGCAGGAACCGATCTTGGTTTGTTCGAGTCAAATAATGGAGGCTCCGACTGGTCTGAGTTGTACCGAACATATCCTCCCACTGATCATTCAGTTGACAGTCGTTGGGAGTATTACGCAATGGTATACGGTATCCGCGGGCTACCTAGTTCACAAGTCAATTCCCTGGTCTTCGACCCAACCAGCTACCGGACTAGCTATCAGACCATCTATGCAGGGATCCATGGTGGTGGCGTATATAAATCCATCGACAATGGTGCCACTTGGATCGCGGCCAATAACGGATTAACCAATACCCATATTAATGCTCTTGCAATCGATCCGTCTAACCCACTGACTTTATATGTGGGTACTTCTGGGGGCGTGTTTAAGACATTTAACGGAGGTATCTCCTGGATAGCGACCAACGAGGGGATGGCTGGTGTTAATGTAATGGCGTTGGCAATTGACCCGACAGCCCCACAGACGGTTTATGTAGGAACAAATGGCGGCAGTGGTTTGTATAAAACTATTAACGGCGGCATCTCGTGGACTATGGCTAACGGTGGGCTGACCTCAACGGTCTTCTCCCTAGCAATCGATCCGACCAATAGCCAAACAATTTATGCGGGGGGTAGTAGCGGAGTCCGTAGGTCCATCAATGGGGGGTATTCTTGGAGTGGGACAGGACCGCAAATGCAATATTTTGGCTATATAAGCTCATTAGCAATCGACCCCTTCAACAGCCAGACTATTTATGCTGGATCAAGTGGTCCGCACACCATAAGTTATGTTTATAAAGGGCTTTACATTTTAGATGTCCCAACAATCAGTAGCACACCTGATACAATTCCTACAACTATTGCCGTTGGAACAGCCTTCAGTTTCACTCCTTCATCTACTGATGCTTCTAGCTTTCGAATTACAGGTGGTGTACCTCCAGGGATGACGTTTGACACCACGACTGGCACACTAAGTGGCACCCCGACTGCTACCGGTATATACAACATTGTCATCACTGTCATCAACGCCAGCGGTTCAGCGTCGTTACCGGTATTCACTATCAACGTTGCCCCTAAACCGGTATCAGTGCCGATCATGGAAGGTTGGTGGCTCTTTCCTGGCATACTGGCTGGTGTTGGCATCTTTGCTCGTAGACGGAAGGACTAAACGTTAAAGGATAGAGACAAACAAGGATCAAAACCGTTCTGTGTAATGCAAATTGGCTCTGGAGGTTGGAATGCCGAAACATCTGAAATGGCACTTAGGAGTAATCCTGACCCTTTCGCTGGTCATGATGTCTGATCGCGTCATGGCGTTCACACAAATTCAAGGCGGGTTGGCCCGTGTTAATTGTGTGGCCATTGATCCCAACAACAATCAAAATATTTATGCGTCGAATTATAATGGTTAAAAAATGGTGCTCCTGGTGTAATCTCACCGGCAACTACGGAAGTCACACCTTGAGGAAGACCTTCGGGTATCATCATCGCGTCACTTTCGGCACCGATCTGCCGACGCTGATGAAAGTCTTCGGCCATGCTACCCAGGGGCAGACGCTTCACTATCTTTGTGTTCAGGAAAACGAGGTGAAAGACGCTTTCATGCGGGAGCTGTAAGAAGGCCCCAGATTTCCCCTGTAGTGGGCGGGAAGCGGTGGGGGCAGATGAGAGTGTGGGCGGAGTGTCCGTTGACCAGGTGGACCGAGGCCAGGCAAGGGCCGGCCCCCTAGGTGAAATTGAAGCTCCCGGTGATGAGCGTTTGCCGGTCCAGGGTAATGGCGTGGGATAGACTTAGCAAGCCTTCCCCTCCCGCTGGCAGATCAATGAGATCAAAGATGCTTAGATATATCCTTATCAAAAACCAATTATCAACCTTCGTGGCAGTGCCTTTCGAGGTTTTTTGGCCTATCACGGATACTTGGCCTTGTGATAAGGAAGGTGTACCCTAACAGGCGGTTCAGGAACAAAAAAGGCCCCCAAAAAGGAGATACCTCAATTGACTAGCTCTGTTTGGCTCATTGGATAATTAAAATGTAAAAAAGGTAGACATCATCTTAAAATAAAGTTATAAGCTCCTAAAATATCTACCGAACAGGCAAAACTCAGGTAACTGGGTGACGCAAAGCTACCTGTCCAATTGGTTAATTGGATCGAGGGGCCGACGAAGGAGCATCAATATTAAGAAGCCTGCCCTTTATTGCATTGAGGGCAGGCTTTTTTGTTAGATTATTGATCAGAATTTTCTTGCGAATGGTGTAGTTATTGCTATTACATCGAGATTTGTTATGGATCTACTTAATTAACAGATAAATGTAATGTTTTGTTGGAATTGAAAGTATCGGTTTTTATAAGAGGGGACAAGAGTGAGAAAAAGCAGCCGGGTAAAATTTTTAACGGTTTTATTTGCCTTGGCCAGTTTGGCGGTTTTCTGCCTCACCGGCCAAGCCTACACAGTGAAAGCGCAGGTCGCGGCGGGTGGCTGGCACACCGTGGCGCTAAAGACCGACGGCACCCTGTGGGCCTGGGGAGATAACAGCAACGGCCAGCTGGGGGACGGCACCACCACCCGAAGGACCTCACCGGTCCAGATCGGCACAGGCTACGCATCCGTGGCTGCGGGTTATTCTCACACCGTGGCGGTGAAGGCCGACGGCACCCTGTGGGCCTGGGGAAATAACGAGAAAGGCCAACTGGGGGACGGCACCACCACTGATAAGACCGTACCGGTCCAGATAGGCTCAGGTTACGCCTCCGCGGCTGCGGGTTATAATCACACCGTGGCGCTGAAGGCCGACGGCACCCTGTGGGCCTGGGGAAATAACTTCCTCGGCCAACTGGGGGACGGCACCACCACCCTGAGGACCGCTCCGGTCCAGATAGGCTCAGGCTATGCCTACATGTCTGCGGGTTTCTATCACACCGTGGCGCTGAAGACCAACAGCACCCTGTGGGCTTGGGGATATAACGGCCAGGGCGAACTGGGGGACGGCACTACCAATGATAAGATCGCACCGGTCCAGATAGGCTCTGGCTATGCCTCCGTGTCCGCGGGTGACTTTTACACCGTGGCGCTGAAGACCAACGGCACCCTGTGGGCCTGGGGATATAACAACAACGGCCAGCTAGGGGACGGCACCACCACTGATAAGGCCGCACCGGTCCAGATAGGCCTAGGCTACGCCTCCGTGTCTGCGGGTACAGATCACACCGTGGCGGTGAAGACCGACAGCACCCTGTGGGCTTGGGGATTTAACGGCGACGGCGAACTGGGGGACGGCACCACCACTGATAAGACCGCACCGGTTCAGGTAGGTTCAGGCTATGCATCCGTGTTTGCGGGTGACTATCACACCGTGGCGCTGAAGACCGACGGCACCCTGTGGGCCTGGGGAAATAACTCCGGCCAGCTGGGGGACGGCACCACCACCGTGAGATATGCACCGGTTCTAATCACTCTGGTAGCGCCCCCAACTATCTCCGGCCTGCCAGCCGCGACCGCAATCGTTGGTGCTGCCTACAACTTTACTCCCGCAGCCACCGACGCTGCTAGTTTCAGCATTACCGGTACCGTTCCTGCCGGACTCACATTCAACACTGCTACCGGAACCCTTAACGGCACGCCGACCTCTGCCGGGACCTCTGGCAGTCTCCTGATTACCGCCACCAACGTCGCCGGATCCGCCTCTTTGAGCCCATTTTCAATAACCGTCGGCAAAGCAACCCCGAGTGTCGCGGCTCTCCCCTCTGCCGGCGGCATCATCTACGGCCAGGCACTCTCGGCGTCCTTCCTTTCCGGCGGGACCGCATCCGTGCCCGGCAGCTTTGCTTTTACCACCCCGGCGACCGTTCCGGCTGTGGGTAACTACAGTGCCGGCATCACCTTCACTCCGACCGACGCTACCAATTACAATGCCGTGACGAGCAGCGTGACGGTGGCCGTCGGCAAAGCAACCCCGAGCATCACAGTTCTGCCCTCAGCTACCGGCGTGGGCTACGGCCAGGCGCTCTCGGCCTCCGCCCTCTCCGGCGGGACAGCTTCCGTCCCCGGCAGCTTCGCCTTCACTGCTCCGGCGACAATTCCGAGTGCGGGCAGCTACAGTGCCAGCATCACCTTCACTCCGACCGACGCTACCCATTACAACGCCGTGACGAGCAGCGTGACGGTGGCCGTCGCCAAGGCAACCCCGAGCATAACGATAACGCCCGCAGCTGGCGGCCTGACCTACGGCCAGGCGCTTTCCGCCTCCACCCTCTCCGGCGGGACAGCTTCCGTCCCCGGCAGCTTCGCCTTCACAGCTCCGGCGACAATTCCAAGTGCGGGCAGCTACAGTGCCGGCATCACCTTCACTCCGACCGACGCTTCCAATTACAATGCCGTGACGAGCAGCGTGACGGTGGCCGTCGGCAAAGCAACCCCGAGCATCACGGTTCTGCCATCAGCTACCGGAATCACCTACGGCCAGGCGCTCTCGGCCTCCGCCCTCTCCAGCGGGTCTGCTTCAGTGCCCGGCAGCTTCGCCTTCACGGCTCCGGCGACAATCCCGAATGCGGGTAGCTACAGTGCCGGAATCACCTTCACTCCGACCGACGCTACCAATTACGCCGCCCTGACAAGAAGCGTCACGGTGGCTGTCGCCAAGGCAATTCCGATTGTAACGACACAGCCCTCCGCCGGCGGTTTGACCTACGGCCAGGCGCTCTCCGCCTCCACCCTCTCCGGCGGGACCGCTTCCATCCCCGGCAGCTTCGCCTTCACGGCTCCGGCGACCGTTCCGGCTGCGGGTAGCTACAGTGCCGACATCACCTTCACACCGACCGACGCCATCAATTACGCTGCAGTGACAAGCAGTGTCACGGTGGCCATCGC